>Ga0265336_10000947_pt1 | contig 14612 bp, 25 predicted proteins | sample 42119metaG_FD_193583 | JGI IMG/M metagenome (GOLD analysis project Ga0265336, IMG submission 193583) | Rhizosphere microbial communities from Carex aquatilis grown in University of Washington, Seatle, WA, United States - 4-21-19 metaG | ecosystem: Host-associated > Plants > Roots > Rhizosphere...
CCGGGATGTACAGGCGCTGCATGATAATAAGGTGTTGAGTTGTGCGCAGTAATCTGCGCGTTGAAAGGATTCGGACCTCCCCACGCATGTCCCAACAGGTTATTGATCATGAAAAGTGCCGTTTGTACCGTTAACCACCACACCATAACTTTCGTCTCCTATCGGTTTGAAAATCGAACGAACTTACTTTCTTTACAAACCGGCGCCCGCGACTTATGCAAGCGCCGGTCGGAATCAACGTAAATGGAGCGCATCCGATCTTTGGAGTATGGAACCATAACTTAGGAACGGGAAGGCCTCACGGCAACACAACGCGGGGGATTTACAGACCCGCGCAGAATCCCTAACTCACGATTGGATCTAGCGTCTCCGTCCAGACTCTAGTCCGGACATTGGTTTCGAGTGGGGAGCCCGCCATTGCGAGCTCCGTAGTAACCCGCCATTGCGGGGTAGCATCAGCCCTTCATAACCGTTTACTAATGCCATGGGTACGACGGTATTCGCGTACCAGAGCTGAAAGACCGGCCATTGGGCGCGAGGCGCCATATGCGCGTGCGCCCAGCCGGAACAGAAAACCCAAAGGACGGCTGCTGCAGACAGCCTCCTGGTTGCAGAATTCATCGACCTGTTTCCTGCCCAGACAGGTAGGAGCGTGCACAAGATACGCTCAGTGGATTCAACATGTAATGTGGAGAGCCAACTGTCTCGGTGAGAAGCAAATTGGGAAGGCCTCGCGGCGCACATGCGGAAAGCTCTATTAGTTCCGCAAGAATCCCTGTCTCACACTATAGCGGCATCTCTGTCCGTAGCATAAAGCCCGGACGTCACAGAATTGCGTTCAGAGCAATGAGTCTGCGGTCTCGGCCGCGCCAAAATGAACCAACGGTGTTAAGGCTCGGGCATAAAAGGATCCTTAGTCCTGACGCCTCTCGGGCGTACCCTGATTCGGATCGGCATAGGCACATTGCCGTCCTCCTACGTTTACTCGCCGCAAAATCCGCATCTAATACGTCATGAAATGCCTCCTGTTTGCGCTTGCAACATCAGTATTAACGATGTGGACCCGAGTGAGGATCGTGCGGCACTGGAGTTGGCGTTTTGGTCCCCGGATCTGGAACAGGCACAGAGGCATCCACGCGGCAGCGCGGTGCCCATGCAATACAGTTGCAGCCAGTCAAATACAGGAGACCGCCAATCAGCGCCATGCCGATCAACATCTTTGGTATCATCTGCTTCGACACATTCACCTCCTTAAGTCTGAAACACAGAGCTGTACGTAACAGCCCATTTAAACCTAACTCCGGGTTAGTTGAGAAAACAACTTAACCTAAGCCAGGTACAGCAGCACGTTATCGCGCAGGCCGTTCTCGAAGATCTCAAGGGCCCACTGCGCTGTGTTGTGAATCTGGTCCGGGCTGAAGCGCCAGTAGCAGCTCTCGTTGATTCTGCTGCTGAGGCAGGACTGGGGATTCTTCACCGCCGCGGCCAGGCGATCGCGAATCACGCGCATCTCCTCGACCGTGAACTGGTAACAGGGCTCCTGCGGATTGAACTCGCTGAGCAAGCACAGAAGGCTTGTCCATTGGCAGTAATAGCCACGTGCCATCTCGGATTCCACTACCTGCCAGCGGTTATACCGCTCCTGCCAGCCGGGAGAGATCTCGTCCTCCACCAGAGCGCGCAACGGCGCCAGGCGGGGTTCGTATTTCTTTGAACGGTCGAAATAACCCTTGTGGTACAGGTATACGCTCATGAACAAGTCCTCCTTAGGGACGGCTTACCAGCCCATTTTGCACCGCAAGTGCCAAGAATTCCGTGGCAAGAGCTCCCGCTTTCGGTGTTGGCTCGTTCCAATCGACCTTGTGCCGGCACCAGCAAGTCCGGCAGGTGTAGAATCCCTGCACGGGCCATGTGGCCTTTTTAGGGCTATGCATATGGCGGCACCACCAGCGCTTAAACATTGGGGGCCTCCTGTCCCGCAGTGGCCCACGGCTCTGCCAATACTTCGTATCTGGCATGCTTCTCGTCCAATAACGGACCGTTGCGAGCCAGGAAATCGAAGAAGTCCTGAATCTGTTGAGGTGTGGCATCCGGCCATTCCAGATTCGCCTTGTCGCGCAGATCGCAAAGCACTTCCTGCAGATCAATGCGGGCGCGCGTCATCGTACCGTTGTCCGGAACCGCGTGCAGAATCCGATAATACAGATACCAGTTGCTCATGACCTCTCCTTAGGTTCAAAGATTCTCACCAGCACCATGAAGGCTGCGATGAGTGCCAACCCGATCAGGATCTGGCCGGGTAGCGATTGCCAAAATGCCAGACCCATAAGGGATTACCTCTGGTAAAACTGAGGGCCTTTCTTGAACGCCTGCTCCGCCAGCTCGCGAGTCGCATAATAGCCGGACTCCCGGCTATACGGCCCACAATCGCAGTAGGTGCCGATATAATAACCGGCGCCCGAGCGGCAGACCTGCAACCGTGGCATGATTCCGCAGTCAGAGCACGTCTTCGGCGCGCCCGACAGTAACGTTTCACCTGCGATCACACATCCTCCTTGGAGACCTTGATCTTGCTAACGGAAGCATTACTCCGTGCCAACCGAAATCTTGCTGGTGGACGCGGTAAGAGGATCTGATGCGCTCCAACCGTCGCCGATGTACATACTTCCCATGCCTTGCATGGCCGTCAGATGCGTCTCCAACGTTTTACGCACCACCTCGGCGCGCACTTCGCAAGAAACTCTTTCAGGTATGCGTACTTCGAGGGTGACAACTACCACGTGTCCACCATCACTTGCGGAGTCGGACGCTGATTCCACTCTCGGCCGCCATTCTTCAGGAATTCGCTCCGCACCTGGTTTGAAATGCGTTGCAAGTTCGCCAATGTGGTGCGATACCACTCAGTACCGGCTGAGACCTGGTTCTCCTTGGCGTACTGATTCAGGTTGTGGCGAAGCACCAGATTCAGCAGCCGAAGCTGCTCTTTGTCCAATTGCAACGTCACTGTGAATTTCTCCATAAGCCTCCTTGGCTACAGAACCTCCAGCACTTTCAGCTGGGCCTTTACACTGGATAGAACGTATTCGCCCAGGTTCATCACCTGGACGCGCAAACACTGACCGAAGAACGTTGTTTCAAAACATTCGCCCGGTCGGCAGCAATCCGTCACCAGGGACACGTATACGTCTCCAACCTGTTTCCCTTTCACAAGGCCTCCTTGCTCCGTTATCCCGTTACTTCTGGGTTCCGAGCTACGAACACTGCCAGATCCAACGGCAGGCCATACAAGTGGGAAAACCCATCCCGTTCAAGAACATAAGCCTCCGGCTGATGCTTTCCGCGGGGTGCTTCTTCGAGCACAATCACGTCACCGACGCTCATGGATGGACCCGCGAACTCCACTTCACTTCCGCTGCCGCGGTTAAACGCGGCAAACGTGCCGTTCAACGGCTGGAAGAAGTTCGAGTTGAATACGATGGACGCCACGCGTCCCTTTGGTTCGGCCGAACGGCGAATGAATGTTGCGATCACAAAGCCTCCCTGGCTAAAAGATTGAGAACCGGGTATCGAAGCCGGCCATGTCCGCATCGTCGTGGCGGCGTTCCGACTCGATGTCGTCCGCCTGGCCATACTGTTCGTAAGCCAGGGATCCGTAAGCAGGCTGGATGTCCGTCCAGCTATCCACCGGCGGCGCCGTAAGAATAGCCTTTTGCGCCAATTCACGTGTAAGGAAACTACCAAATGCACGCCGATTCCCTTCACGATCTTCGGCCGACAGGTAGAATACTTCCTCGATAATCTCGCCGCGCGGTCGATCGTAATCAGCGTTCTCCGAGTTGTAGCCGGTGACCTGCATTCCGCTGGCTACGCCGATGGTCCACGTCGTCATACCACTCCTCCTCCCGGCGTACAAAACGCCCGGCCATGAATCCGAACACGTCACTGGAATTCTTCTTAGTAATAACAACCAGAAGCAAGACGAAAAGCTTTCTCCAGGTTCTCCCTCTCCAGCCGTCTCTCTTCAATCCGAACGAGCCTCATCCTGTCGGCTTCCACATCGGTGATGCGCCAGTTCAACCGGATCAACCTGTCCCCCGATCGCACATCGATCGTAGAGGTATCCGTGGTGAAGCAGTCTCCGGTAGGCCATACTAATGCAGCCTGACGGAATAGCCACCTTGACAAGGTGTATCGGAGCATTGACAAGTTCGTATGCAGCTTGTTGACTACCAACCAGCGAAGCGTTTTCATTAGACCTCTGGTACTACAGCCTGATCACAGAAATCAGGGAAACTGAACTCATTTCACAAGTAGCGAGCCAAATGCCTATACTAGGTATCGGTCGCTAAAAGAGGTGCGAAAGGTGTACGCGAAATGAGAATACGTACAGCACTCACCTGGTATTTCGCCACTCGGCGTAATTCACTACGCGCGCGCATAGGGACTGCGGGCGCCGGCTACCCGCTTCTGCTCGACATCGTACGCAGCAGTGGGGTAGCGGCAGTTCACCAGGGGCCCGTGTATAGCGGGCTTGTACTCGAAGAAGGTCAAGCCCATAGGTGGCACTAAGCAGCGCCCTTCACTCCTGGGTTGAAACAACAAATCATCCAGGGACGTGTCTGAAATGGCCGCCAGAGCCAATTCTTGGAAATACTGCACATTCTCCTGTGTTTACAACACCATACGTATGAAACGCTGGCAAAGACCACCGACCACAACATATAGATTGGCAGTCTCAGATGCCTCCGCGCGTAGCAGCGCGGCCGGTCAATCTCAAGCTTTGCTGATAACACAGCAGTTAGCTGTTAACGTGTCGGTCTCCGCATAGGAGCAAAACCTGCCTCGGTGACTTTCCACGCTTCCGAAGAACGGGGCTTCGGACGGCGTATCGACCCCAACATCTTGTGGTAACCACCCGTGTTATTCCATGCCACGGACAATAGGGTCGTGAAAGTCATCAGAGAATGCTGCCGAACGGCGTCGACGGCATCGAATGGCCAGGTTGCACAAACAGCGGCGTCTCCTGGGCCTCCAGTGCGGCATCTTCCGCCGCGATCTCGTCCGCCAGGCAGCGGCACGGATAGTCGTTGCACCGCCGGCAGAGCTCGGCATCCGTACTGAGAAGCTCGTCTTGATCGGAATCGTCATCGTCGCGACCAAGGAACTGGTCGAATTCTTCGGCGTGTGTTATTTGTGCCATCAGAAGTTCACCTCGTACCACTTGAACCAGCAGATGCAGCCGTCGCGCAGGCGCACCTTCACGCCGTAGTCCCAGTTGATCTTGATCACTTCGCCCAAACCGTAAACCGTTTGCATCATGAGTTGACCTCCTTTTGCGCCTGGCGCCAGGCATGCTGCCGCAGCCATTCCAAATCCGTCGCTTTCATCCCATTCGGGTTATCGAAGGGGTTCCATGCACCCAAGATCGCTTCGCAGGCGGTCTTGTTCTCCCGATAGATCTGGCCATAACGGGCCATCAGCGCATCGCTGCCCGATTCGTTCTTAGCGCCGTACATGCCGTTCCTCCCGCGCTGCCCGATGCATGCGCTCACACAGGAGATCCAGTTCAGTCTGGCGTTCTATGCTCAGCGGCGGAAGCATCCGGCTGTAGCAATTGATGCACAGGCGATTGGTATCCTGCACCTTGGCCCGGCAACCCGGGCACTTGTGAATTACATTCGCCATACTCGGTGTCTCCCTAAATGAAACAAGCGCGGGAGCAAACTTCCCCGCGCCGTAGTCTAAGATTCCGCCTCTATTGGCCCCCGCACCTTCCCAATCCCCCAGCTCAATCAACTGGCTGAAGTAGGGACGGTGGCGGCCCAGGCTCTGCCGGCCCACGCCGGCTTGCCGGCGTAGCGACAAAGACCGCACATAAACAAGCGGCCCAGCCTCCGGTTGCAACGAAGGGCTGGGCACGCTGTGCAGGATGGACACCTGCCATATAACATACCGTTAGTTCGATTCACTGTCAATATGCATTTACGAGAGCGGCCGCCTCCAAGGACCCATTCGTCGAATCGTTGAAGCACTCGGCCTGGTCGGCCAGCATACTGAACCCGGGCGTAGCCGGCTCCCGCAGAATACCTTCCACGGTATTGCGGCCGTAGGTGGCAATGAATTCAGACACTTGCGTCTTCTTCAGCCAACCGTAGAGTTCCAGTTCGAGCTCATCGTCGTTGTTGAAGGACACCAGCGTTACACGCACGGCGTCTTCTTCCTGCATGGTATTGGTGTTGAACCAGGTGGTGGCGTAGAAACGCACCGCGTCGCCTTCGTGCCGGCGCCAGGTCATAACGGGCATATCGAACTCGCTCTTATAGCGCTTGGATAGTCCATTGACAATGATGAAAGGATTCGCTTCACTTCCAATACTCTCCACTTCCACTTCATCCTCATTCATCATTTCTTCGATTACGCCCACCGGGGCGGGGACTTCCCCGCCCTCCGGGTCGTCATCATCGGTCGGTGCGTTCAGGAAACGCAGACCAGTAGCGGATACATCCAGGCCGGCTTCTGCGTCGAGCAGTGCCTGCCAGGTGCGGTCAAACAGGATGACCATGTCATTGCCACCGAGAATGCTGTCGCTAATGCGAGCCGCATTCATCTTGTCGCCGAACACGTAGCGGCGCCGCATAATCTCTGCGATCGCCGGTACGGCCAGGTCGTTGCCCACCAGCTCGCCATAAGCGGCGCGCTGCGCGTCGGTAAACGCCTGAGCCATGATCTTGCCCTCGAGCTTGGCTTCGAGAGCCGCGCGCGCCTTGGGATTGCCTTCGGTGCGCTCCATGGAGCCGTCTTCGAGAGCCGCGGCATTGAACAACGCCGTCTGCTCTTCGATACCGGACTTCATCTTGTCGCGGAATATCTGCACCGCGGCATTCGCCAGCAGGCGGACTTCCTTGGAGGACTGCACATAGGTCAGCCACTCCGGATACGCCAGAGCGTCCATAGCCTCTTCAGCCAGGAGCTGTTTGTAGACACCAATCGATTTCTCGATCGAGATCAGCGCGCGGTCGAGATCCGTCTCTACCGGCGTCACATGCGAGCGCACTTCTTCCACCTTGCCATTGATCAGAGTGCGGCGCGGCACGCGATCGAGCAACGCGGCGGAGCACTGGGTCAGGTTGGCCCAGAAGTCCGTGATGGCAGCTTCGAACTCCGTACGGGAGAAGCCCTTCACGCCAGCCACATGCTTCAGGCTGTCAATGAAGTGCGACTGATTCGCGGTCTGATCTGCAATCTGCAACGTCTCGTCGATACCGCTGAGATAGTTGTGATTGGCGATCATCATGGCGTTGGACACCGGGCCCAAGCCCATGCCGTTGCCGCCCACCTGACTGATAACCAGCCGGTGAACCTGGCGCTTCCAGTTGGTCTGCATGACGCGAGCGGCGCGGCGCTTTTCGAGCAAGCCCGGGCCCTGCACTTCCACTACTGCAGCATCTTCTTCTTCATCTTCCAATAACGTCCCTGGGAAACCCTGGGCAATCAAATTGTGGGTGGATGCCACCACACGTGCGTCATGGTGGATCTGAGCGGGATCGTCCCAATCGGCTGTCCCCATAATCACCATACGAGCAGGTAGATTAGAGACAGACATAAATACAAAGGGACACTGTGTATGGGACATGGGGGCATAAGCCTCATGGAGGACGCTCACTCCCTCAATTGCTTCGGCCCAATGGGCGCTGGGCTGGCGGTTCATCACCACCGGGCCCAGATTGCGAACGTTGTTCTCACGCATCCCAGGGATGGTGATCTCATCATGGACGAGCACGGCGTTCTCCGGATGGAAGTCGCCGTTGCAGTCGAATGCCGTAAAGTCAGGCATCAAATAACGGTTCTGGGTATAGGGCAGCGGCACGCGCAGATTGCGCATGTTCACCACGCGATTCCAGAAGAAGCGCTCGAGGCGCCGGCGCATGCACGGCACCGTTGTCACGGGACGGCCGTTGCGAACCCAGCGAATCAGAGACCACATATCCTCAACTTCATTGAGGTCATTGGTCACGTCCAGAGTATCTTCCACGTAGGGAAGCATCGCCGTAACCCAGCTGAGCATCTTGGATTCGTCGCACATGGCTCCTAAGAACTCATTGAGCGCGATCTCAGCATACTCGGGCAGCAGCGCGGCCTGGTTGAAGTTCGCGACCCATTGCGGATCACTGAACACCACCTGCGGCGCATGCAGCACTTGCATAATCGCAAAGCGAAAGCGCGAGCCCACAGTGCGGAGCTGCTTCTTGCCGGCAAACAGTACGAGGTCCCAGGCCAAACCCGGGAACACAATACCGTTGCCCTTGAACATGGCCTTCGGGGTATCGATCGTACCGCGAACGCCGGCGCCGACGGGCAGCGTATCACCCAACACCATCTCAACAGCGCGCTGCGAGACGAAGTACAACCCATCGACGTACGGAAACACCGACTTGCTGACCTTGGGGATGCGCACCCGCAGCTCCTGACCGTCGTCAGTCGCTACCAGGAAACCATCGTTACCAATCAGCTGAATGATACGGCCTTCAATCGAGGCCTGGTGCGGCGCGAATTCGCGCTTGCCATACTTCTGGCGCTTGTAAACGTCGTTCTCCGACTTCACTACCCATTCGCGATCGAGCTGGACAGCCAGCTCTTCCGGAGAATGCGGAGCCAGCGGATCATTTGCACGGAAGCATACGAAAGTCGCTCCCTCGCTGTCGCGCACGATACCGTCCGCGGCGACCCACTTCTGACCGTTATGCTTGATACCCTGGTACAGCACATGCAAAGCTACATCCACTGAACCAGGGACGTTAACGAGCGTGTAAGGGCTCTCGAGCCCATCGAGCAGACGCAGCCAGCGGTTGCGTTGCTTGTTGTCGGAATAGTTCTTCTTCACCAGGTCGTAAACGAGGTGATGCGCGCAGTTACTTTTGCTAGTCATTGTCAATTGTCCTTAAGTGAGTGTTCGTGAGCACTCACGGTTAGAGGAACCAAAGAACCAGAGACATAACAGAATCGTTCATGTCCCTAAAGTGGAAAGAACTACACAGTTCCCTCCGCAGCCGGCACTGTCGCATCAGTGCCGGTTCACGCGGGGAACTACTTCGATATGGCTTGCCTCACTTCGTAATCGCAAGCCGCACTCCAGTCCAGACCGGGGTAGTCATACTGACCTACCCACTCATCCAAACCCACGCTGATTTCAAACCGAGCATTCTCCGACCGCAGAATGTCCAACAAGACCTCCAAGTCGTCGAAAGATAAAGCTCTGGGATACAAAGCCGAACGCAGTTGCACACCTGTGCAATCTCCCAATTCTCCATAAGTCCCAAAACTCCCTGTGCGAATTCGCAACTCACGCAGTATGCGAGCGCCCTTCGGCCACTCCACATACAACATCTTTGTTACCAAACGCTTTTGCATCATTTAGTTGTCTCCTTTTGAGAACACATTCGTGCGATGAGTGCCGGTCCGGTACTCCCGCAACGCCGCCCGCTTCCGGGGCTCAGTGTAGTCACGACGGAAGTCTTCCAAAGACTCCGTCTCGTAAATGTCAGGATGATACTGACTCGACTTCACACGAACCGGATTCGATTGATAGATAACCATGACTTTCTCCAAGGCGCAAGATTAAACTACTCCGGGGCGCCGTTCCGGATCGGGAGCGATAACACGCTCCCACACTATCTAGGAGACTAACGGCCGCGCTGGCCGGGTTGATGCGGATTCAAACCGCTATGTACCGAAGAACTTACCGGCACACTGATAGTCGGATCGTTATGGAAGATAGGCGTATGTGCAGCCACAAAACTCATCAGATACAGTACGAATGTGAATAACATTGTCTTTTCCTAGGCGCAAGATCTAAGGCACGGGGCGCCATTCCGTACTGGGGAGCGACAACGCGCTCCCTATCACTCATTTGGAAACCGAACGATTGCGAAACCAGACCGGGAACACCGGCTGCCGCAGATCGACAGGATCGTCATATCCGAAACGATCCGCCTGACGACGTAAGCCAACCACCGGGTCTTCACCCAGGCGCACCGCGCGCCGCGTGGCCGACGAAGAGACCGCGCACTGGATCGTGACGCGGGAACGAACATTTACTTCTCGTGCTACTCTAGACATGTCAACTGTCCTTTCTTCCCCGGCAGGGGAAGGCTACGGCCCGGGCGGCTCCAACCACTCGGGCCTTTTCCTTGTCCTTGGAGCGTTCACACACTCCGCTAACCAAGCAATGCCACTACGAAAGACTGCAATGCAGCCCACTCGGCAGTGAGCATATGCATCAACGAGGCATTCATCTGCACGGCCACGTAAACCAGGCAACCGAGCAAAGTCCAACCGGCGATTGAATCTAAGACTTTCATTGGGATACTCCAGATGGGATAGAGAAGGAACTACGAATAGCTCCCTCAAGGGAAGGGCGCTAGCGGTCCAGTGCCCTACCTTCAGGGACTGCTACGCAGCAACAGCCGACGTCTCGACAGCCTTCTTCGCCGGGCGCATCCAACCGAACAGGAAGCCAATGATTGTCTTCATGGCATTCCATACGGTCATGGCTACGCTCTTCATCCAACCGAACACGCGCTGCAGCATGCTGATCGCTTTGTTATCGCTCGGCTCCAACATGGCAACCTTTGCCTTCTCGAGGATGGTATCCATGGCGTTCTTGGCTTCCGTGGCTTGCGCGACTGTGAAGGTAACGCCCTTGTCTACGATCTCTGCAAAGTTCACGAGTACCTGCGCAATGGCGTTGTCGACTACTACGTTCTTCTTCGTATCGGACATGGTGATGATCTCCTGTGCCTGTCGTGCTCCAAGAGCAGCGTCTTGTGCTTCCTCGACTTGGCGGATGGGGTGGGCTCGAAACTATCTGTTCGAGAGTTCCTCTACTAACTACCAGGTATCTCCTGGATGACCTTATCCCGGCCTCGTGTCCGATCCGGACCCGCCGGCGCCTAGGAAACCGCCGACAGCCCAAAGAATTCCCAGGCCTCGCGTACGGCGACTCCTAGCGGGGACATTTTCGGTTAGATTTACAGTAGTGGCTAGGAACGCGTTGCATGGTCCAAAGAATCCACGCCTCGTGTCCGAAGTACTGGTAGAACCTTCAAAAAGCTTGCCCTGGTTGTACTTCCGGGTATAGGATGGATCATAGGAGGCATACGCCATTGAAGAAGAATTACTCTGTAGGCAATAGTGGAATTCAAGTCATGCTGCGCCAAGGCGAGCTGCAGTATTGGTTAAGCATGGAGGCGGCCATCAAAGATCGCATAGTCGAAACACAGAACGTCCTGCGCGAGCTGGGAGCGCCCGCCATGGCCCGCGGTGGGGCGTCCGTCAAATTGATCAGCGCCATGGCTGGGGATGAGGCCCCGGCATCGAACCGCGTGAAGCGTGTCCTGAGCGCCGCCGCGCGCCGCCGCATCTCCGCTGCCCAGAAGCTGCGCTGGAACCTCAAGCGCCGGCAGGACCTGGAAGCCTCTAAAGCCGCCGCGACTCCTCCGGCCGCCCGCCGCACCAAGGTCGCCAAGCCCGCCAGCGCCGCTAAACGGGCCTCCCGTGGTACCGCGTCCCTGGCCTCTTCCTCCGTCTCCGCCGAAGACATGCTCTCCCTCACCGCAAAAGAATAAAAACTCTATTTCCTTTCCTTTCAAGAGTCTGGCCCCGTGCCAGATTCTTTTCTATTGACAGCGAACTAACAGTTAGTTATATTGGAATTGCGTTCTCCGATACGGTGTTGCATTTGACATACCTCCTCCTTTTGGGCGCTGTGCTGGCTTGGGTCCGCGAATACCCCGGCCGGTACGGCGCCCTTCTTTTTATGGGGTGAAAGGATCAAAGCCAATGGATACTTGGATGAACTTCGTGGCACAAGAATTGAGGCTTTACCGGGACGCATGCATTCTCGCCCGGCGGCGTATCCGCCTGGAGCTTGAGAAGGCCCGGTTCGAGAACTGGGCGCGCGTCAGCCAACAAGATATGCAGTATCCCGCGGAGCGATCCGCGGCGTCGCAGTAGAGGAAGCATGGAGCTGCTCACATTGAGCCCTCCGGTCGTGGGCGCGGCAAACACGGCGGCCGGGGAAAGGCGTCACAGACGGGTTCAGAGGCGGCCGGAAGCCGTCGCCTGTTACCGGGTGTGACCAGCACAGCCTGGGGGATGCGCATCATGTGCGCGAACGGAAGGAAAACCTCAGGCCGATCCTATCTGGCGGAGACGCAGGGCCGCGGTTCTGAAAGCAGACCGTAAACCAGGTCGCCAGGCACAATGCAGGTCGATCGCTACCGAAGCGGCTAGATGCCGGCTAAAGCGATCCCAGGACCGACCGACAGCGGCTCCGGCGGGCTAAGTACACAGCGAGTAGCATGGGCAGTAGCTACTCGTGTGCCTCCGGCACCCTCGACTTACAGTTCCTCCCTCCTGCTCACCAGCACGCTATTTAAGACCTGGCATCTTCTTCGAGGCCAGCTACTTGTATAAGACAGTACTGGGGTATCAATTTCTCCATTTCATAAGGAATGTGTGCCGAATTGACTTGCTTTTAACAAGCGATCAATTTATTGTATAAATATCCGAATGAAGACATCGAGATCCGATTTCAACTCTTTCTCGGCAGGAGTAATGTTGCAACCCACTATCGGTCAGTTAAATATTAACCAACCGGTCCTTTCCATCTTTCACAGCGAACAGGACTTTTACGTAAGCCCCCGGACGCGCCACCGCCTGGGAATTACCACCGACCAGGCTACCAGCTGGCCGGACTTGTTACGCCCCGAGTATTTGTTGCATCCAGACGACTTAGACAGAGTGCTGGAAGAATCCGAAGCGATGGATCGCACCGGCATCGAGACTCGCATCGACCAGCGCATGCTGATGGCCGACGGCACGTACCACCGCATGGTGGGCCGCCGGTTCCTGCACCCTGATGCCAGCGGTAATTGCCAGCAGAAAGTCTGGGTGGACGTTGGCAACGCGCCCTTCAACTCCGTCCATTTCGATCACCAACCTCGCCGTAAGAACCATATCCCGCGCGTGGCCTTCGATTTGGAGGGCGTCCTCATGAACACTCAGCAGGCCATCCTGGACTACGCCGTCATGCAGGGAATTCCAGGGTACGACGACATCATGACCTGGGAAAAATGTTCGAGTTTGATTCCCTGCCTGTGCCCAACTTGTGCCATGTATCTGGCGGACAGCCCGGAAGTGCTCGATTCCAGGGATTTGCAGCTCGCCAACATGATGCACAGTTACACCGATCTATATCAAGAGGCGCCGGCCTTTCCGGATGTGGACCTGACACTCCTTTCCGAGGCCGCCCGGGAATCTTCCATGCTGGCTTATTTCCTCGGCAGCGCGCATCTTCCCAATGCCGCCTCCATGGCGCACAACTGGTTGCATTCTCACGGCTTAGAAGAACACCAGGCGGTCCTTCCGGATTTCTGCCAGCAGGAAAAGGTGGACTTCATCCGGAATTCCAACATTGATTTCTATCTTACCGACCATCCGGAACTGGTCTTGCAACTGCGCGCCCTGCGGATTCCCGCTTTCCTGATGGACCGTCCCTGGAACCGCACAGCCGCGATTCCTTTTCGCATTCATTCCCTGCACGACTTCCTAAACCGCACAGTTTTCTTTTCCCAGCCAATGAACGAGCTACAGACCCAATAATTACCGGCCTTCCAGCTATACTAGCAAGAGGTAGATGACCGCAGAAACATCTACCTCAGACCTAGCTCCTGATTTGTTCGCAGGTGTCACCGTCAGCCCAGACGGCGGGTTAATCCAAGACAAAGACGTTCAGCATTTCGAATCGGGCCTTGCCGTCACCGGCCAGCTCATCTCCGCAGCAATGCCTCTCCCGGCCATCGACCTGACAGCCGAAGAAGCCGTAGTGGTTAATCGGAACCAGTACGCCAGGCTTCTCCTGGACTCCGCCGCTTTGGCGCCCATGGTTTGCTCCTCCGGTTGTTACTTCATAGCGCAGTGCCCTCTCGCTCAGATCCAGAAGCACCCCATCGGATTTCGCTGTCCTTTCGAGCAACAGTATGTCGTCGAACGGTTCATTTCGTGGATGCGGGAATTCGGCCGCACCGCGGATACCTTGCTCGAAAGCGAACGGACCCAGATCGCCGATCTAGTATCCTTTCAGGTGGAGCTGCTGCGCTGCCGCGCCATCCTGGCGATGCCGGAACATGCCCATCTGCAGCAGCGATCCGTACGCGACGTGGACGCCAATACCGGCGCGCCTATAGCCTGGGAAGACCAGGTCCACATCGCCGCCCAGCGCGAGGATCAGATCATTGTCCAGATGCGCATGATCATGCGGGACTTCGAACTGACCCCGGAGATGAAGACCCGGCGCCAGAAGGCCCTGCAGCTTCGTAGCGGCGCCGACCTGGCGTCCCGCCAGTCGAGCATCTACGACAAGCTCCGCGCGCACCAGAAGGCTGCTGCGCCTATCATCGACGTCGATTCTTAGCAGTAAAGAACTCGGAGGCTCAATTTGAACCCGATTACCACTCCTCAATCTGACACACTGTTAGTTAGTTCGCCCCTGCTGGAATCCCTGGCACACGACTGGAAGTCTATCGGTATCCTCGAGCGCGGCCGGGTTATCG
>Ga0265336_10000948_pt1 | contig 14611 bp, 20 predicted proteins | sample 42119metaG_FD_193583 | JGI IMG/M metagenome (GOLD analysis project Ga0265336, IMG submission 193583) | Rhizosphere microbial communities from Carex aquatilis grown in University of Washington, Seatle, WA, United States - 4-21-19 metaG | ecosystem: Host-associated > Plants > Roots > Rhizosphere...
CCGAAGCGCTTCGTATCAGCGTCCGTGATTCCAAGCGCTTCGGCGAGCGCAGCCCCGGGGGATTCGGACGACTCGTCATCGTCCGGGGCGTCCCCCATGGCCTCGTCTTCGGTCGGGTCGGGCATCGGGCCTTTCGACTTGGCGATGCTCTTCCCAATCTTCTCGAACAGGGGAGACGCCATGGGTTAGACCGTGGACGACTTGAGGGTGAGGTGGACGATCATGCTCCCCGAGCCCGACCCGGCGAACGGGTCCGCAGCCGCACCGCTCGCCTGGACGAGCTGGAACGTCACGGTCGGCTGAGCCTGGTTGAGCGCCCGCGTGATGCTGCGAACGTCGAATCCGTCGGTGGCCGCCACGGTGCCGTCGGCGAACAGGACCGTGAAGTCCACGAGCCCCTGCCACCGCTGGTCCAGGTTGAGCACGTAGAGCCCCGCGCTGGTCCGGGAGATGGGGGTCGTGGTGGTTCCGACGAGGCCAAACCCCTTCTGTCGAACGGCGGTCCCGACCGCACCCGACGTGTTGGTGATGGGGACCTCCAGATAGAGGTCTTCGAGGCCGGCCTCGGCCGAGCGGGTGACTTGAGAATAGAGTCCCATGGTGCTGTTGCCTTTCTTGATGGTCCCCACCGGCGCCGCCCAGGTTACAAGGCCCGAGCGGACGCCAGCGGGAAGGGGTTAGGCGATCTGGCTGACGCCGTTGTGCTGAGGGGCGTTGCACACCAGGAGGAACAGCGCCTTGAGGCGCATGATCTGGTTGTCACCGTTCGGGTCGTCCATCATGGGCGAGCCGGTCGAGTTCGGGGTGTTGTTGTAGATCGGGTCTTTCGCCGTCCCGTCTCCAAGCCGGATTTCCCACGAGCTCATCTCGAGAGCGAAGATGCGGTCCGCGTACATGAATGGCGAGCCCTGCACCTTCAGGCTTCCGGTCGGGCCGTGAAGCACGACGGACTCGTAGAAGATGCCCACGCCGCCATCCAGGTCCTGGGCCTCCGTCTTGGCGTAGACGGTGCTTCCCTCGATCTCCTTGACCAGCTTGCCCACGAAGTCGTTGGTGCAGAGGAGCACGTCGGGCGAGCCACCCGCATCTCCCACGCGCGTCACGAGGTCGAAGATGGCTTCCTTGGCGGACTTCCCGCGACCGTCGACGCGAACGCCAGCGAGAGCCTGGGGAGCCACGGAGCGGTCCACGCCGCCGACGTCGGCCCCAGAGGGAGCCACCAGCGGAATCCACCCGCCGATGCCGATGCAGTTGATCGGGGTCGCGCTCCCAAGCTGGTCGCCCTGCTGGAAGACGTAGTTGGAAGCCGCCCACGAGGCCAGCGAGCCGGTGACGGTGATGGTGCCCGCGTCGCGGTCGACGGCGGACACAGTGACAGCGCCGCCATTGAGCGAGGCGGAGTTGACTGCGGTCGCAGCCACCAGGACCTGGCCCACGTCCACGATGTTCGTGTCCGAGCGGCTGGCCATGGTGATGACCTGGCCCGCGATGCCACCCGCGGCGATCTGCCCGATCTCGTTGAAGCCGGTGCGGACGAGAGCGTGCTCGATGCTATTGGCGAGAGTCGTGGTCGTCGACTTGATCTCGGCCATCTTCAGCGCGACGACGGCGCCAGCGCCCTTCGACAGGCTGATGTCGGTGTTACGGACGAGCGCCTGGACGTGGTTCTCGGTCCAGTCCATCGAGAACTTGCGACGACCAGAGAGGCTGCGGTTGGCGAGCGCACTGGAGAAGGTCGCCGACCGCCCGGGCTGCCCCGCAAACTCAATCGGGACGGTGAAGCTTTCGCCCCCGCCCGCGGTCTTCTTGATGGCTCCCAGGAGGAAGCGCTTGTTCTCGCCATACAGCATCGACTTCATCGTCGAGGCGTAGGTCTTTTTCAGGAGTGCATCGGAGTTCGGATCGGTAATGCCGGGGAGTGCCATGGGAGTACCTCAGTGGTCAGACGGCAATCCCGAGCTGCTTGGCGTGGAAGCGAATCGCCTGTTCGATAGTCATCGATGCAGGAGGCTCCTTGTGCCGAGGCTCAGAGACTGCGCGGGTCGAAGTGATGGTGGGCGACGGGTCTTCGTCTGAGGGGGAGGTCTGCGCCTGGGCGCTTCGTGGCTTCGGGGTGCGAATCTTCGCGTAGTGGCTTTCGAGTCCTTCGAACGCTGCTTCGAACTTGCTTTTGGTCGTCGCTTCGTCCCAGGTGACAGGGACGAAGGAGCCATCGGGCTGAATGCCTTCCTGCTCCCACGCCCAAACCACCGCGTTGTAGGCGGTGACGCCGGGGTCCTCGTCGACGGACGTCGGGTCGAGAGTCGCCAGGGTGGGGTACAGGTGCTCACCTTCGGCGTTGGTCGCCTCCATGAGCTTGGAAATTTCGGCGATGTGGGCCGCCGTGCGCGCGCTGGCCTCCGCCTGAGATGCCTTGGCCTTTTCCGCCTCGGCTGCCGCCTTCTCGGCGTCCATGGCCTTGAGACGCGCCAGAAGGCCCGCCTGAACCTCCTCGGGAGTCGGGGGAGCCTCTTTCTTGGCCACCCGGGCCGCCATGCCTCGGAAGTCCTCGCCAGCTACCTCCCGAACCAGTGCCTCGGGGTCGGCTTCGTAGGCCGCCTTCAACTCGGCCAGAATCTGGGCGCGGGTCGGGGCCGGGGGAGCCACCGCGACAGGGGCCGGCTTGGCCTTGGCCGCTGCGAGTCGTTTCGCCTGCTGAGCGCGGGCAATGTCGGAGACACCAGCGGGACGCTCGGCTTGCGTGACAGGGGCTTCCGTGGAAGCTGCCGCCACGGGCGCGGCATCGGCCGGCTGTGTCGAAGTCTCGGGGGAGGTTGCCATTCCCTCCCGTGTTGGCGTGCCCGATTAATTACCCTTGAAGGCAGTCGGGACGGGGCCGGGGATCGCGTCGGCCTGGGGAATCGTCTGTGGCTGCGCAGGAGGGCCGCCAGCGGGCGCAGGGCCTGCCGGTGGGGCGGTAGGGGCCTGGGCCTTCCTGAGCCGCTGCACGTCGTCTCTCCAGTCGATGAGCATGTCGAGCACGTCCTGGGGAGCCTTGTCGGCGATGCACCGCCAGTAACGTTGGTTGGCCAGCTCGAACGCCAGGTCCAGGTCAAGGCCCGGGTCTGGCGCGGTCGTCTCGCCGTCCTCGGTGATGGCGTCGATGATGGACTCAATGGCATCCCGGGCCGCGAATGCCGGGTTGAGAGCGGCGTCCACGTCGGGGTTCTGGGTGATGCGCGCGTAGGCGGTCGAGTCGAGCTTGCCCATCTGGAGCAGCTCATTCGCCTTGTCCACGAGCCCCTCGGGGGTGCGCGGTAAGCTGGAGATGGCGAACGCCAATTCGACCGTGTAGGCGTCGCGGTCGAGTCTCACGTCATCCCAGTTGAGCTTCTTGGCAGACCGCCGCCCGGGGGCCTTGACCTCGGGCTTGACCTTCTCGCAGCCCCACACGAGTTTCTTGCCCGCGTCGACCACGTAAGCCTCGATGTTCTCTTCGAGGGTCTTGTGGCGCTGCCCAGCGTGGTCGCCGTACTCCCTGATCGCCTCGCCACTGTTGATGCCGGTCGGCTTCGAGCCCATGGCCGCGAACTGGTTGACGCCCATGCGGTTCAGGATGCGGGCGCGGGTCGCGTCACGGTCCTTGTAGAGCTCGGGGGGGCTGGCCTGGAAGACGACGAGCTTCGGCTCGTGATCGCCGGCCCACCGCGTGACCTGTGCGGTCTTGTTGATGAGGCTGCCGGTATCCACGGCCGCCTTCTCGTGGATGAGCCAGCGGTTCTGGGCTCCGCGGCGCTGGTTCTCGGCGATGATGCGGTTTTGCTGATTGAGGGTCCACTGGTCGGCCAATGTCTGCTCGACCACGCCCTGGAATTGCCAGCCCGGGCCGACGTTGTAGGCCACCAGGAAGCTGAAGGGGTGCTCCTCGTCGGGGTCCATCTTCGTCTTGCCGACGTTCAGGACCTTGTTTCCGACCGAGAGAACGTGAACCCCTGGTTTCGTTCCGTCCTGGCTTGGGTACCAGCCTTCGCAGAGCGACACGAATGACGCCGGCACGTCGACCACCAGTCCCGGGAGGTTGCCCGAGTAGGCGCCGGGGGCTTCCATGATGTCGTCCTTGAAGTCGGGGTAGTCGCGCGCGAGGTCGGCGCGGAGCACGAACCGCCGGTGGTAGATGGGTTCACGCTTGCCGGGGATGAGCGAGTAGGCGCGATTCCACAAGACCTCGGACGTCACGCATCGCTCGGACTTGATGACCTTCTTGCCGCCCTCCTTGACGATGACCCGCTTGGAGACGCCCCAGCCCCAGGTGAGCGCGTCGCGGAACACGTTCGGGAGGTCGGTGTAGAACCCGCACGCCTTCATGAGCCCGTAGAGGTAATCCCCCTTGCGCTTGGCGCGGATGCGCTGGCCCCAGTCGCCGTCGACCGTGACGAAGTGACACCAGGGCTTGATGGAGCCGGCTGTAGCCACCAGTGTCTCGACGCCAATGGCGATCTGATTGTCGGACGAAATCTCAAATGACCCGTAGCTGGCGCCGTTGCCGGGGGCGTAGGTGAACCCGCCGGCCTTCGTGGTCGTAAGCCCGTAGATGTTCGGGATGCGCCGGGCGCTGGCGTATTGCTGGAAGATGAACCCGTCGGCGATCCACTCGAAGCATCGCGACTCGGCATCCTGGACGGCCGCCAGCATCTTGACGGCCTGGGCGTCGCTACCCGCCTCCTCCTCGAACCACTCGGTATCGGCTGCCGTCGGGGCGCTCACTGGCTCGGCTCCTTCGCGCGACGGGACAGAAAGTCGCCAAGGGCGTCAGGCTCTTCGGCGGGGGCGTCGTCGACCATGTGGACGTGCACCTGCTCGGGGGTCGCCACGGGGTCACACGTGAACGCGGACACGCTTTCGGCGTTCGGCGCGAACTGGCAGGAGCGGAGCGTCAGGGAGCGCGACGCCAGGAATGAGACGAGGTCGTCGAGAGTCATCCCTGCCGTGTTGACGTGCCCGATTACCGGTTGGCTTCGCCCACGAGGCTTTCGTAGTCGCTGGCGGACTCCCGGTCCATGGCTTCCTGAATCTCGCGGCGTAGGCGAATCTGGCGCGCCTCGTGAGGGGTTGGCTCAGGTTCGGCCGGTGCCTTGTAGGCTTCGACTGCCCACATGGCCGCACGGAGCGCGTCGGCGAGGTTCTGCTTCAGCTTGCCCTTGGACATGACGGCCTTGCCGGCTGCCCGGGCGCGTGCGTCCCACATGGACAACTTGAGCACGTTTTCGAGTTTCGAGCCGCGACGAATCCAGAGCTTCTTCGCCGCGAACAGGCGGTTGATGCGGATGACTTCCTGCTCGGGGTCCTTCGAGGGGACCGCTTTGAAGCTGATGCGCCGGTCGGCGTCCAGGATGAGCTGCATGGCGTCCTTTTTGGCGGACCCGTAGTCGTAATAGGCGTCGAGCGGGCGCCAAAGGTCAATGAGCGGGCCGAGCCGGACCGCTGAGTCATCCCATGAGCCGGCCTCGCCCTTGGCGGTCTCGTCCTCGTCGACCACCCACGTCGCGCCGTCGCCGTTGGCGTGCCCGACCACGATTGCCGCCTCGGCATCCATGACGCCGCCCGGGTCGAGCCCGATTGCGTAGTGCCGACACTTCGGAGCCTCGCCCTCGTAGCCGTTGAGGTCGGGGAAGTACCGGAACACGCGGAGGCTGTTGTCCAGAGATGGCCAGAGGCCGAGCCAGTGCCTCTGGTACTCGGGTGATTCCTCGCCGCCGAGGTCCACGAGCGCCCGGGCGCGCTGCTCCTCACGAGACGCCGGTGGCAGAAACGGATTGCGCATCATCGTCCCGCGGTGCTGGCTCCAGGCCCCGGACTTCTCGCCCTCGGTGATATCCCACCAGGGTCCAACGCCAGCGACGTAACCCGGGATGCCCATGCACAGGATGCGGCCGGCGTAGCGCATAAGGCCCGGGCGGACCAGCTTGATAATGCCTTCGAGGTCGGGCGCATCCTGGGCCTCGTCGACCACCAGGAGCGCCGGCTTGAGCCCCTGGAGCTTCTTGATTTCGTTCGCGCGCCCCGAGAGCACGTAACCCTTGCTCCCGTTGTCGAACTGGAGCCGCCCGTCGATGACCTTCGCCGGCAAGCCGCACTCGTCGATGAGCTTCTGCCAGTCTTCGAGGATGATTTTCTCGGCGTGCTCGATGTCCATGTCGAGGAAGACCACATTCACGCCAGGTTGCTGAACGCCCACGTCGGCGAGGAGCACGGCCGCGAACCACGACTTCCCGAGTTGCCGCGTCCCCATGAAGATGCGGTCGAGCTCGGGGTCGTCATAGACGTCTTGCTGGTCGGGATAGAGCAATGCCCGCGCGTTCCACGACTTCGCGGATCGGCGGGCTGCCTCGCGTTTCAGGCTGGCGAGTAACTTGCGGGCCGCCGCCTGGCTCACTTCGCCTTGTCCAGATATTCCATGAGGCGGACCATGTCCTCGGGGCTCAGTTTCGACGGGTCGAACGGGGGAGCCGTCACCGCCAGCGTGCGATACACCCCCGCGACCTTAGCCAGCGTGTCGACCTCCAATGGCCCCAGGCCACCGCTGAGGGCCTGTTCTTCGAGACGCTGGGTCGTCACTCCCAGCGCAAGCTTGATGCGCCTCTCGGACGCTTCCAGGGACGGGTCAACGTCGGCCGCATTCATGATGGCGCCCGCACCGGGTCGGGCATTGTACTTATAGCCGTTGGCGCTGCGCTTACGTGCGCCGCCCGAGCGCAAGGGTTGCGCCGGGGCGATGACGGTACCGGGAGCCTGGGTCTTCTCGATCATGTTCCGAGTCTCGCCCTGACCGCTAGGTCGTGAAGGTTCTTCTGGGCGTGGTAGAGGTCGCGCAGCGCTAGCGACCGCTCACCGTTGCGCACGTCGTGCTCGTAGGTGACGAGCCAGCGGCGCACGTCGTCCAGGAGTTTGGCCATTTCATCGCTCACACCCGCACGCCCGCGATGACGTTCGAGAACGGGACGAGCACCCGCTGGATGACGCCAGTCCGCGCGTCAGGGGCGAGCGAGACCACCAGACACCCGCCGAGTTCGGGGGACTCGGTGATTTCCGCGACCACGGCGCCGCTGGCCACGATTTCCTTGCCGACGCGGGCGGTGAGGGCCGAGTCGACGAAGCCGTTGACGGCGGCAAAGGGGACGGCCTTGACGAACTGGGCGAAGCGGTAGCCGCTGGGCGGGGTGATGGCGGGGGCGGGGGCGACGACCTTGGGGGCGAGTTTCATGGGGTGCCTTTCGGGAGTGCTTCGAGGATTCGGAACGGGGTGAAAAACACGCGATAGCGCCGACGCGCCAGCCTGAGGGCGTTCGGGTTGCCGAGGATGACCTCGACGTTCTGGCCTTCTCGGATGCCTGCGGCTTCACGTAGTGCCCGCCACGCCCCGCGCTCGCGGTAGGCGGGCTTCACATAGGCGAAGGCGACAACGCCCGTTCCTGAGCGAATGGCGAAGCCACAGACCTCGTCGGTAAGGTCGGGGTCAACCGGGGTGGCCACGTCAACCTGCCAGTCGGGCGAGCGCGTCCAGAAGCCGAGAGCATCACCCACGGACTTGGCGAGCACGTCACGGGGAACGCCGTGGAAGAACCCGTTCAGGAGCGCCTGGTGGAAGCACACGCCATGCAGGAGCGCGGCGTCGTCGGGTCGGAATGGTCGAACGGTGAACTCCTTCAACGGATACCTGCTTTCTTCCTAAATGCCGCCACGGCTCGTGTGTCGAACCCGTGTGCGCACCCGGTCTTGCGCCGAATCTCGCGGTAGCTCATGCCCTGGACGTGGAGTTCGATGACCTCTCGCTGGCGCGGGGGCCAGTCCACGACGAATGCCGGACTGTGCATGGCGCTCGCCAAGACGTCGAAGTACTCGGCGCTTCGCAACCAGTGCCCATTTCCCTCCATGAGCGTCACCGGGTCCACGCCGCGCTGAGGGCCGACGGTGCGCAGCCTGCCCGACGAGTCCTCGTGGTCGTCGAACCCGCTTGCAGCGAGCTTGGCGCGCCACTCGGCTGCAAGGGCGGGCGATGGGCGCCTCATGGTCATGACTGCCCCCGGGCCACCAGGCGGGTCGCCAGCGCGTGGAGTTCGCGCGGTCCGAGTTCCCCGAGCGCCCAATTCGCGGTCTCGCACCAGAAGGCCCCGGGCGCAAAGAGCACGGCCCGGCAGAGCACTGGCCAACACAGTCGGCACGGCCGGGGCTGGGGGATCATCGGCCTACGCCCCCTCGGGCGCCCCGAAGTACCGGGGGATTACGTGGTCAGGCAGCGGTGGCTTCTCGGCCGCCAGGGTGAACAGGCGCTGAAGCTCGGCCTGCCGAAACGACTCGCCCGGGATGGACAGGATGCGCGCGCACTGCTTCCAATCGCGCATGTCGGCCGCCATGGCGAGGTCGGTGGAGATGCCAGGCCCGAACATGGTCAGGTCCAACAGCGCGAGGCTGGCGCCGCCAGGGAACGAATCGAACGCCGTGCCGAATCGCGAGGCCCGCCGGCAGTCCGCCAGGGCCGCGCTGAACTGCGCCTCGAAGGTCTGTTGGAGACCGGCATCGGTCAGCCGCACGCGCGTGAGCTTCGCCTGGCCCGTGTGGCGGGCCTTCGGGGGGCGACCGGCTGGAAACTTGACGTGAGCGATTTTCGTCCACGCGGCCTTGACCTCGTCCTCCTCGGCTGGAGCACCTGCGGTCGTGACCCACGGCAGGCACTCGGCGTGCTGCGCCTCGGGCAGCTTGTAGCCAAGCCCCACGTAGACGTGCCCGTCGACGCCCTGCCACATATGGCGTGTCGCGACCCTGTGTCTCGTTGCGAGGTCGAAGCTGTAGTCGGTTCTCATACGTTCACCCCTGCCTGTTTCGTGCGGTATGCGCCCGCCTCGGCTTTGCAGGCGGCAGGGGGGCCTGGAGCGCGAGAACCGCCTTTTGGTAATCCTTCCCGCTAAATTCATTCCCCTTCACGGGAAGAACCACCCCATTTGGTGCTACCTGACGGTCAGCCTTGCGCGAGCCCTTGATCGGGGTGACCTCGGGGACCGCCGCCGGAATGGCGTGTTGCGCGGCCTGTGCAGCGGCCGCCTCCGTGGCAACCTGGGCACGGGCCTTCTCGAGAGCCTCCGCCTCCACCTTGCGCGTAGCCTCGGCCGCCGCGCGCTTGGCGTGGACCTTCTCGACCTCCGCCTTGAGGGCATCGGGATGGACGATGCCGATCAACGCCTCGACGATGATGGACATGGAGCCGAAAACGTTGCGTTCCTCGGGGGTCATGGTCGGCACTTCTCGCAGAAGTGTCCTTCGAGGATGCTGACCCTTCGGACGAGCCTGACCACTGCGAAGAGATTGAACACGCCGATGGAGAAGTTGAACAGTTCGCTGGTCAGAAAATGGACGATGGGGGTCATTGGGTTCCTTCGTGCTGAGGGTTGACTGGCCGACAGAGGCAAGGCGGAAGCGATACGAGGCTCATGGCCGTGGGCACCCACGCCAGGAAAGCGATGTGGCAGTTGCGGCGCGCGGCGGCCCGGCGTTGCTTCGAACTACGCCTGGCCATCGGTGTCCCTCTGCTTCCGGTATTCACGCGTGGCGCTCGCCAGGAGCACGGTGGCGAGGCCGACGCCCCCACCGACCACCAGGAGCGCCGCGGGGAGGGCCCACCAGATGATGACGTCGGCGAGCCTCACGCGGTCACCGGGCGCTGCTGCTTGATGCCGATGGACTTCGTGCGCACCTGATTGCGGGCACGGCACCCTGGGCAGGTGACCTTGCCGCTGGCGTAGTGGAACGGGACAGGCTCGGCCAAGGTGAACGACGTGCGCCTCCAGCCACACCGGGCGACGTCGCTGTCAGGGTTCACCCGGGAGTGAATGACCACCGGCTCGACGTCCTTACGCACCCGGAGGGTCACGGGGCGCTCTATGTTCCCTAGTGCGCTCACCATCGAGTAACTCACTTGGCGACCCCGGCCTGCTCCAGGATGCGAGCCGCACGGGCCTTGCCGGCCGCCTTGGCTCGGGCGCAGTCGCACGGGGTCTGTGGCAGCCCGACGGTGACCTCCAGCCGGTGCCAGTCGCGCACCCGCACGTCCGGGAGGCGAAACACCAGCCAGATGGCGACGAGGGAGCCCCCAAACAGGAGCGACATGCACCCCGCGAGGATCATCGGCGCGCCTCCGCCAGAACCGCGCCCTGAAACTCGAAGAGCCCCTGAGAGACGCGGTCGCCGGCTGCAGCGAGCTGGTCGAGGAGGAACTGTCGCCCTTCGCGCTCGACGTGTGCGGCGGTGACGGGCGGGGGAGCGGTCGGTCGGGTCGTGGGATTCAAGGGGGTGCCTTCCGTTGGGGTTGGACTTGCTACCAACTCAGAATGAGGCAGCCCGACGGGCCAATCAGTTAGGAAACTCCTCGGCTTTTGGCTTTTTTCGCTGGACCCCTTGCGGGGAGGTTGCTACTGTATAGGTGTGAGCATCACTGAACGGACGAGCCCTGAAGCGCCCCGGCCAACCCACTTTCGCCCGGGGCACATTCACCACCCGGCCGCGGTATGTGCCGAGTTGGGCCAGAGGCTGATGTATCTGCGCCAGGACGGCGACTTCAACGAGCAGAAGCTGAGGGCACTCCAGGCCAATGGCGAGCTTGGGAGTACCTACCTACACGACTCCTACGCGATGACCTCCGCCGACGCTGACCTGTACGTCCTGGCCTATGCCCCATGTGACCTCGACATGGAACTGGTCGCCATGGTGGGCAATAAGGGCCGGGACCTGATCGGCGCCAAGGGTGGTGCGCCCATCGAGGACACCACTCTCATGTCTGCCAGGCTTCAGGCCCTAATGGAACTGTGCGGTCCGGTATGGCTCTATGCGCGGTTCGTGCTGATCGTGGCGCGGCGCCTGAACGCCGCCAGGGGCATAAACGCCGACGACCGGAAGTTGTCCGCGTACTCTCCACCGGCAAACGAGGACCTAGTGCACCCGAGAAGCAACGCAACCGCGCTCGGGGTAGCGCAGCTCATGGCCTGGTACAAGGGCGAGAAACAGCCCGTGAAGATCGACGGCAAGCTCCACGCCGGGAGCCCCATCGCGCTCAAGGTCCGCCAATCCGTGACCAAGGTCGTGCAAGCGTCGGCAGTTACCGTCAAGCGCCGCCTGGCTGAGTTGAGCAACGTCCGTGATCCCGAACTGGACTGGGATTCCGTAGATGAGCACGCGCCGACTGATAGACAAGTAGCCGCCTACCGCCAGAACGCCTGGAACTTCCACGGTTGGCTGAACGAACTCGCCGCCCTACCGCACACGACGCTGGTCCAGGCATACCCAGGTCTATCCGGAATTCGCATGGCGACACCCGGTGGGTTCACTCGCACGCTCAATCCCACGACGGTTCCACATCCGGACGGACACGCCGGGGTGCTGGTGACGTTCGGGAACGACCACACGCCCTGGATCAAGCGGTAGCCGACCTCGCCACCACCAGCCCCCGCGACCACACGGCTTCGGGGGCTTTTCTGCGTCGCGCAATTGTTGTTACAGGTGTAACAGCTCGGTCGCGCGCACACCGTGTTCAGTGGTAACGCGGATGGTCGGCAAAGTTTACCGATTGGGTATGGCAGTAATGTCGCGCCTCCAGGGGGAGAACGCCAGGGGACGGTGGCACGGGCCTTGCTTCAGGAGCCTGTAACCTCATATGGGGTTACAAGTGGCGTTTTCCAGGAAAGGCCAGATAGAAAAAGGGGGGTTTATCTACCAGAGAAGATAGCGAAAGTGGCATTTGTAACCCCATTTGGGGTTACACCCTGGCGTCCTCCGGTCCCTGGACGCAAAAGAGCCACCCGGGTTAGGGGTGGCTCCAGTGCTACCGCTGGCGGTTCGGCTATGGGATGAGCCCGATTCCACTCCATCCCTTGACCACTGCCCCCTCGACCCGCCGGGTAAGCTCCACCAGGCCAGGGACCAGGCGCCGCAGTTCTGCCCCAAAGCGCTTCCCGCTCATGGCGCGGTCCCCACCCTCGGAAGACCACTTTTCGAACGCCGACCGAAGGTCCTTGGCTCCCACCCAGTGCTCCGAGCCAGTGCGGCACATCTGCCCCACGAAGCGCCCCACAACGTCCTCCCCCTCTCGGTATCCCGCGCTGGCGTCCTTCACGGCCTGAGCCGTCCCAAGCCCCTCTGCGCGCCAGGCGGCGTATCCACGGACCGCCCATGCCAGGATTCCCGGGAGTTCGGCTTCCAGCTTGGCCTTAAGTGCCGGGTCGCGAGATTCCTCGGGGAAGTGCGCCGAGAATGGGACGAGCCGCAGCCGGCGCCAAATGCCCTCGGACTGGTCCTTGATGGTCGGCAGGTGGTTGGTGGAGAGCCAGATTTTACCCGTGGGGTGGAAGCTGATTTCGTTCTGGTACAGTTCGCGCGCCACGACCGGCTCGCCGCCGGTCAACTCCTTGACCAACCTCTCGTCGAGCCGCATTCCCTGCTGCCCCTCGCTGGCGGTGACGAACCGAGCGCCACGGAGCCGCACGAGGTCAGACCGGGTCCCTCCCGCGTTCTGGTTCTTCTGCTCGGCCAGGGAGTCCATGGCCAAGGCCAGACGGTAGTCCCCCGCGACCGCCGACAAGGTCTCGACGAAGACGGACTTCCCATTCGAGCCGTTCCCGAAGAGCACGAAAAAGACCTGCTCGTCCATGGCGCCCGAAAGGGAGTAGCCCACCGCGCGCTGGACGAAGTCGATGGTCTCCTGTTCCTCGAGGAAGACCTCTCGCAGGAACTGCTCGAACCGCGGGCAGGTTGCGTCTGGGTCGAAAGCGACTGGGCTCATGCGAGTGGAGAGGTCCGCCGGGGAGCTGGCGCGGAGCGTGCCGGTGTCGAGGTCGACGGTCCCGTTGGCCACGGTGAGGAGGTTGTGGCGCTGGTCGAAGTCTCCCACCTTGGCGACCACTTCGAGTTCCGTCGCGGCAAGGTCGACCATGGACTTGAGCCGGCCGGCGCCTCTGGACTGGTCGGCGTGCTTCACTGCCGCTAGTGCCGTCTTCACGCGCGCCCTGGCCGCGTCCCTGGCGCCGCTGTCATCGTCTGCGGCTGGACGCCCACGGAATGCCTCCATCGCAGTCCTGGCAGCGTTCAGTTCGTTCTCGGCCCACTCGGACATGCGGTCGGCGATCTCCTTCGCGGCGCGCGAGACAGCTCCGTCAGAGTCGGTGACCCACTTGTGCCCGTCCCACGCCAGCCAGCCGAGGCCGGTCGCGTAGCGGAGTCGGTTGCGGAATTCCGAGGCCAAAAGCCGACCATTGCCGATGTCTGACGGGTCGTCAAACGCCAGCGGGGTGAGGTCGGGGGCCGCCGGGGGCGCGGGGTCGGGGGTGTTGAGTACCGCTGCGAATGCTTGAGCCACGGAGTCCTTCCCTTCGAGACGCGCCATGTCGTTGAAGTCGGTGTCCTTCGGGCCGCGAGCCGCGATGAAGGTCGGCACGGCCAGCTTGCAGTTCAGCGCCCGAGCCGCCGTGGTGGCATCCGTGAGGCCCGGGTTGCCGTCGGTGGCGTGGTCGTCATCCGCGGCGATCACGAGCCGGGCCTGGGGATACCGCGCCGCCAGTGCCTCGGCCGCCGGCAGGAGCCCGACGCGTCCGAACGCGCACGCCACAAAGTGCCCGGTGACCTCGTGGATGGTCGCCCCGGTGGCCACACCCTCACAGACCACGATGACCGGGCCGGGGGTGCCGACGGGGAAGAACCGCCCCCTGGGGTGAGAGCCCTTCTCGAACCGCTTGGTAGGGGTCGAGTCGAGCTGCTGGACGCCGTGGAGGTTGCCGTCAACGTCGAGGGCCGCCGCGTAGAGCTTGCCGGCGTAGACGCGCGTCCCGTGCGTCCCGACGCCCTTGCGGGTGAGATATTCGTGGGGGGCCTCGTTGCCCGAGTTCCACAGGGCGGTGAAGAGGTCCTTGGACCTGGCGTCCTCCCGCTTCCGATCCTCCTCCGCCACCCTCCGCTCCTCCTTCCGACGGGCCTCCTCGGCCACGTCCACGAACGACTCGCGCTTGGTCGAGCCCGAGAACTTCCACTTCACGGGGTCGTTGTCGCGCCCCATGTTCTGGACCCAGCCGGCCGGGTGACCGTCGAGATGGACCTGATACCTCCCGTCCTTGCCGTTGGGCTTCGTGTCCGTGCCGCAGTAGGACACGCCGGGGCCGGTCTTGAGGGAGGGAGGGAGCACCAGTCCGTGCTCGGAGGCCAGGGAGCGGAATTCGGTTTCGGCTTCGTTTGCCATGTGTGAATCACTGTGAGTCGAATTCGCAGGCCAATCAGTTAGGAATCCCAGTCGGCGCTTCACTTGGGCTCGCCGCCTCCGCCGCCGGTACCTACCGGTCAGATTCCTAACTGATTGGCGCTGAGGTTCTTGTCACTGTGAGTAGATGGAAACTGCAACGCTTCGAGATGCACCGACGAAGGTTCTCTTCTCAGTGCCAGACGCCGCCGCGTCCCTCTCTGTGACTCCTCGGCACATGTGGGCGCTGATTCAGAGGGGAAAAATCCGAACCGTCTCCCTGGGTAGGCGCCGCCTGATTCCCGCATCCGAACTGGCGCGCATCGCCGCCGGGGAGAGCCGCTAATGCCGCGCGAGCCTCGCCCT
>Ga0265336_10000952_pt1 | contig 14535 bp, 8 predicted proteins | sample 42119metaG_FD_193583 | JGI IMG/M metagenome (GOLD analysis project Ga0265336, IMG submission 193583) | Rhizosphere microbial communities from Carex aquatilis grown in University of Washington, Seatle, WA, United States - 4-21-19 metaG | ecosystem: Host-associated > Plants > Roots > Rhizosphere >...
GGCTGGAACTCCAAGTTCGCGGAAACCGCAACAGAGAGCGTCGGCAAAGCTGGCTACACCTCCCCCAGGCTTGCCGCCCGTCAGCAGAACCCTGGTTGGATACTCATGCTTCATCCCTTACTCCCTGTTTCTGCTTCGCGCAGCCTGCTGTATGTCTTCCGCGCGATATATCAATCCGCCGAAAACAGAAAGTCGTGCGTCTCTCCGTCCACCGCTCCACTGGCCATCCAGCGACTCACATCCTCCGGCCCCACTAGAGCCCGCGCTGCATCGAGCTTCCGGCTGAGATATCCGCTCTTCCAAAACACTTCAAAAACCTCAGCAAACTTCCCACTGACTCCGCCGGGAATGACATCGTCGCGAAGCAGTATTTCAACCAGCCATGTCGGCTTGGGATTCAGGTTCAAGGTCTTCGCTGCCCCGGCCAGGACATCCAATTCAAATCCTTCAACGTCTATTTTGATCAGCAGTTTCTTGCCATGGAATCTGCCAGAGGCCGCGATGTCGAGAGTGGTCACAGGAACCAGGGTGGAGTGCGCTTCGTGCGCCTGCGCCCAGCCGGGCACAAACGACGAGATGCCACCGAATCCGTAGATGCGCCCCAGGCCGCTTTTGCCCGCCAAACCGAGAGGAAAGACTTCAACATCGGAATATCGGTTTTCCCACAGGTTTCGATAAAGGAAGTTCAGGTTCCTGGGGGATGGCTCGAAGCAGACTGTGTGTTTTCCGCGGCTCGCCGCAAGGCAAGAGTAAAGCCCTACGTTAGCCCCAATATCGAGAACGGTTTCGTGACTTTCCAGCAAATCGAGGAAGGTTCGAATTTCTTCCGTCTCATAGCCCTTGCTCGCCATCGAGGGATCGCCTGCCAAAGTGAAGCCGTATGGCGTTTGCAGAGATCGGCGACGATTGGTCGCGTCCCGCGACAGACGGTAGAGCTGCCCCAGTGGTGGCACAAACGTATCGACCGTTTTTCGACATCCTGATAAAAACATCTTGCGCTCCTGGGAACCTTGCTCCCTCATACTGTTGGATTTTCTTTACCAAATCAGGCGAATAAGTAAGTTTCATGCGCTTCGCTTCACACAGACTCGTTTCCGCAGGCAGCCAGATTGCGTTGTCAGATATACGCGGCGAGCACGCACAAAAATAATCCCGGCGAAAGGCAGCCCAATCACTGCGGTGGCGGCAAGGTAGCTAAAGGCTGCGCCGGCATTGCCCCAGCGGGGCGCCGTCAGCGCGGCCAGCAACAGGGTGAGCGAAGCCACCACTAGCGACTGCGGCAGAAAGGGTTCGCTCTTGAAGGAGCGCAGTAGCGTGGCCATGCTCTGCACCACACAGTTGGCCCCGGCGGCCAGCACCAGCACCGCAAACAGTTGCGGCGACACGATGCGTTCCGCTAATCGCGGAGCGATCGCAGGCAACAGCGCAATCAGCCCACAGGCGGCCAGTGCGATGAGGGTAAAGACTATCAACGATTGGCTGAGTACGCGCTGAAACAATCGGTCAAGCCGGTGAAACTCGCGTTGCGCGATTAAGCGGCCGAAGGGAGTAGCCTTGGTCGAGGACCAAGCCAGAGCCAGAATTGTCATATAGCCGGTGATGCTGAGTGCCATACCCATCTGCCCGGCCTCAACCGGTCCGCGTAGAGCAAAGATGATTGGAATGAAAACCTGAACCGTAAAGTAGGAGCACATCCAACTGATGCCGATGCGCCACTGAAAGGGCCACACTTCGCGGTTCCACTGAATGGCGGATTCACGGGCCGGGTGACGGAGCAGTCCCTCCAGTAGACGGCGGCGCGAAACTAAAAAAAATAATCCGACGCCAACATATCCCATAATGGCCAATGCCGGCGCGTAAAGCCCGCAATGCAGCAGCATGGCCAACCAGGCCAGCACTGCGACCGCCACTGCCTGGCGCAAACGCATGGCGGCCACGGCGCGCACCTCACCACATCCCTCGATAAAGGCGTAGAAAGGCACGCACCATAGGCCAACCATCGACGCGGCTACCGCCGTGAGCCAAGGCGCTTGCCAGGCCACCTGCACCCCTTCCAGTCCTGCATGACGGGCAAAGAAAAACATCCCCAGCGGCGCCAGAATCATGCCCATCGCCAAGGCGGCCACCGTGTACCATCGCAAGCTAAGCTGAAGCGCCGATGCCAGCCGCGCATGGGCTGAGGCCATACCGCTCACACTGCCATCGGTCGCGATTTCCAGGTGAACGCATTCGTGCGCAGCCAACTGCTGAATCACAAATGAGAAGCCCATCTCGAAGACCACTTGCAGAGAGACCAGGCTAAGCAGCGTGTAATAGTACCCCTGCTCGACTGGGGTAAGAAAGTGAACGATGAGCAATACCGTGCCGGTGCTGCCGACGATGCCCACGGCCCGAGCAAGAAATGTGTATGCAACGGCGCCATCCATTCCCAGAGCGCTTTGAACCTTCATCGCGCTCCCCCAGTCCAAGCCTCTTCAAGCGCTACGGCCCACGAACCGGAGCGGCGGCGGTAGCTGCGCAGAAGATCAGTCACTTCAGCCGCCAGCGCAATCAGCAATCCCGCTGGCAGAGAAAGCAGCAAAGCGGTCAGCACAATTCCGATTTTGTAAAGATAGTTGGGACGGTCGGGAACGACCGCCGGATCGACAATCTGCGCTGCGGAACCCTGCCGCGCCTCGTCCACGCGTGCCGCCTCGTATTGGCGGGTCAAAAGATCCTGAACCATCTCGCGATACTTGATTTCGCGCAGAGCACGCGCATACTGCATGCCCGCCTCGCCCAGCTTGCCCTTGGGCGCCACCAGGTCGCCACCCTGGCGATCGCTGTCCACGTCCATGGCAGTCAATTGAGCCTCCAGACTCGATAACTCCTGCCGCGCCCGCTCCAGGTCTGGATTCCCTTCGGCGGCAAACTGGCGCATCGACTGGATCTCGACCCGTTTGGCCGCAACCTGAGCTCGTAACGTGGCCGCCGAGGCGATCATGGCATGAGCCTGTCCATCGAGTTCGATGACACCGGTGCGCTGCTCGGTCTGCTTCATCTCTTCTTCGGCGTGCGCCAAATCCTCGCGCGCATTGGCCAACTGGCGTTCAAAAAATAGTCTGCGCTGCGCCGCTTCAGTCACCGCCAGGGTCGCCGAGAAGCGCCGGTATTCCTCCCACCATCCATTGACTAGACCCGCTGCACGGCGCGGGTCCGTGTCGGTCACCGACAGGCGGATCAAACCGTCTTTCAGCCCGTTGTCAACCGATGTTTTCTGCTCCCATTTTTTGCGCGCCGTAGATAGGTATTTTCGGTGATAGACTGCCCGCAGATGAAAGCGCTCGACCATCGCATCTCCCACTGTGCGGCTTTTCATCAGGGCCACCTGCAGGTCGCTGGGATTTTTGATGCTCAAGCCTCCAGTTCCCATCCCGGCCATGGATCCCAGACTGCCTAACTGCGCAATCATGGCCGCTCCCGCCGAGCCGCCCTGTTGTGGCGGCAGAATGGCGATACTGGCCGTGTAGCGATTGGGCAGCAGCATAGCAACTGCCAAGGCTACGACAACGATGACCAGCACGACCATCCCGACCAGCCTCTTGCGTTTGAGCGCCACGCGCATCACAAGCAGTAAGGAGCCGGAAGCAGCAGGGATTGGAGAGACGGCGAGTTCCTGAATTTCTGTTGGCACGCGGGACTTCCTCTTGGCATCGAATCAAAATTTTGCATTGGCAACGCGCTTCCCGACTCGGATGCATCACGCCACCGGCTTTATCAAAGTGCTGACCATCTCCCACAGCGGCATTCTTCCGCGCTAGGCAAAAAGTGCCTTGGGGCGAGTCAATTGCCCTGCAGCTCAGTCGGAAACTGCGCTCAGATTACCTGCGAAAGAAGGCACTCGAACGAAGAAAATGAGAAAACCGTCTTCGAGAAGTCGATTGTGGGAAAACACTCATAGTGTTGTCCGATTTCGGAACAGGAACAATTCCTTCGGCATTTTTTCGCTCGTTACGTGGTGTAAGTGTGTGAATAATGGGGCGTCTATGAGAAATCTTCCATCTGTTCGCTTATGCCTGAGCCTCTCAGTGCTACCGTGGGTTGCTTGTGCTGCAATCCTCGTCTTCTTAGCGCGCCCGCTATACGCCCAATGTTCATCCGAAGATGATCCAGATTCCTTTGGCTGCCAGTTGCAGAAGTCCGCCCCAACGGCGTCCACCAACCAATTCCCGGCATCGTCCAATGTCCTAACTTTGCAGCAACAGTCCCAGCAAATAATGCCGCGGGCGGACCGCTCCACCGAGGTTTCGGCAGACAATAGCCTATCCTTTGGCTCAACTTACACCGAGCCAGCGCTGCGCAACAGGTCCAATGGAATAAATCAGCAGGCCATGAGGCCATTGTCTCCCGAGCCGCCAACGGAATTTCAGCGTTTTGTGGCTGCCAGCCTGGGGCGAATGCTACCGATCTATGGAGCTAGCCTCTTTGCCCAGCGTCCGGCATCCTTTGGCCCCATCGACCACGCGCCGGCACCTCAAAATATGGCGGTCGGCGTGGGGGACGAGTTGCGCATCCGCATCTGGGGACAGATCAATTTCAGCGCCAATCTGCGCGTGAGCCGTGAGGGTGAGATATATCTACCCAAAGTAGGAGCCGTACATGTTGCAGGCCTTCAGTTTTCTTCCGTTGCCGGCCACCTGCGCAACGCTCTGGAGCGGGTTTACCGCAACTTCGAGCTCAGTGTCGGTATGGGCGAGATTCACTCCATTCAGGTTTATGTGACTGGACAGGCGCGGCAGCCGGGCGAGTACACGGTAAGCGCGCTCAGCACGCTGGTGGATGCTGTCTTTCTGAGCGGCGGTCCTTCCGGCGCTGGCACCATGCGTCATGTCGAGTTGAAGCGAGATGGCAAGGTGATGACAGACTTCGACCTCTATGCGTTCTTGGTGAAGGGCGACAAGACAGGCGACGTGCAACTACAATCGGGCGACGTGCTGTTCATACCCGCCGCGGGTCCGCAGGTGGCGCTCACGGGCAGCGTCCGGCTTGCCGCGATCTTCGAACTGCGCGGCCAGGAGTCGATCGAACAATTAATAACGGCGGGGGGGGGCAGAACAGCGGTTGCTTCCGGCGGGCGCATCTCGATCGAGCGCATCGAAGACCATGCCGAACGCCGCGCCTTCGAGATCACGGCCGATGCCGCAGGCCTTGCGACTCCGTTGGCTGACGGTGATATTGTGCGCATCAATTCTATCGCCTCCAACTACCGCGAGACAGTCACACTGCGCGGATCGGTGGCCAATCCAGGACGTTTCCTTTGGCGCAAGGGCATGCGATTGAGCGATCTGATGCCGGACCGGGATTCACTGCTCTCACGGGATTACTGGTGGCGACGCACTCAGCTTGGGCTTCCCGGGCCAGAGTTCACACCCTTGCCTTCGTCATCACCTGTGCCCAACACGACTGCCGCGCAACCAGCGCTGCCCGTTACGAGCCGCAATTCTGAACAGCAAACCGCGAACTATCCCTATGACGTTTCAGTCATACAGGCGCAGCCGTCCTCATCAGCTAACAATCTATTCACCGCATTGCAAAAAGCCCAAACCGCTCGCTCTTCGGGGGCGGCAGGAACTCTGGGCGGCATCGTAGTGAACAGCCAGACTGAACGTGAAATAGAACTTCTGCGCCCCGCTTCGGAAACCGATTGGAACTACGCGGTGATCGAGCGGCTGGATACTACAACCATGGCCTCATCGCTGATTCCATTTGATCTGGGCAAGCTCGTGCTCCACCACGATTCTTCTCAGAACTTTGAGCTGCAACCGGGCGACACGGTCACAATCTTTTCACAGGACGACATTCACCAACCTGTGGAGCAGCAGACAAAGTACGTACGCCTGGAAGGAGAGTTTGTCCACGCCGGTGTTTACAGCGTTCTGCCCGGCGAGAATTTGCGATCTCTGGTCGCGCGCGCGGGAGGACTGACAGACAAGGCATATCTTTACGGGTCGGAGTTCACCCGCAAGAGTACCCAGGTGATCGAACAGCAGCGCTTGAACGAATATGCCGATCGTCTCGAACATCAGATGGCGCGGGACTCCATCAAGATGACGGGAGCGGGAGGCGGCTTAAGCGGCGCTTCGCAAGCTCCCGCCCAGCTAGGCCAGACCGCCTCCTTCAATCGCGAAATGATCGAACGGCTGCGCCAGTTGCAGCCTACCGGAAGAATCGTACTCAATCTACGCCCGCATAGCACGGGAGAAAATGAACTGCCAGAGGCGTCTCTCGAAGATGGCGACCTTCTTCTGGTTCCTTTCACTCCTGCTACCATCCAGGTCATCGGCGCAGTGCTCAATCAGAATGCATTCCTCTATCGCAATGGCGCTCGCGTGGGCGACTACCTTCATCTGGCCGGCGGCCCCAACCGCAACGCCGATCATAAACAGGCTTTTGTTCTGCGGGCCGACGGTTCGGTAACCAGCCACGGCGCGGGCCAATCGGTATTCTCTCCCTCCGGCTTTGAAAAAGAGCGTCTTTATCCCGGCGATACCATTATTGTTCCCGAGAAGAGCGTAGGGCCCGGAGCCATGCGAGAATTTCTTGCCTGGTCGCAGATGTTCTCTCAGCTTGCCTTGGGTGCGGCCGCAATCAATGTAATCAAATAGATCGACGCGCGAAAGCTCTTTCACATAACTACCTCGAGGTTCGCTCCGATTCCCGGCCGGTCCAATCTGCCTGGAATCGGAGTGACGTTGCATTTTACTAAAAAACATGCAACCGAGTTGTGCAAATACTGCTTTCCAAGTTATCTATTTGCATCGCGTTTAATAAATCCTAATTAATTCTCTCCTATCTTCTTTTCGAAACGGCAAATCGACTCAAGGTTTGTCGAGTTGCGGACGGCGGTAGACATCATACCCGCCCAGTCTGCGATACGGCATAAAGACCTGCCGAAGTGCATTGAGCGTTGCCTCGCGCTGCGGAGTGACATCTTCCTTAATCTGAAGATTGCGTTTGACGATCAACCAGCGAATCTGGCGGCGCTCAGCCTCTGCAACTAGCTGCGCGGGTGAATATGGGTCGGTGGCTTTATCGAAGAGCAGGACAGGAAATTGCGGCACTCGACCAGTAGCAAAATAGAACGGGTCTTCGCCGGGAAGGATGATCAGCCCGTCTGAAGGAGGGATTTCGTTTGCGGCAAAGCGCAGTAACTCCTCGAACTCAGGAAGATAAGGGCCGGAGACCGCCATTCCCCTCAGCGCAGGAACCGCCGAACGCTTGATTGCCCCGTCCAGTTGTGCATAGGCCAGGCGCTCCTCGCTTGCGACGTAGAGACTGCCGCATAGGATGAATGTTATTGAGATGACCGCCGACAGAGTTGGAGCGAGAAACAGAGTCCGATGCTGAGTGGCCGAAATAGCACTAGCCGCATCGGCGGAAGATAGAAATGCAATCATCTTGGCAACGAGAATTACGAGCAACGGCCAGATGGCATAGGTTGAACCCCACAACTGCTGTGAGAGAAATGTTCCGTAAATTGCGGACAGTAAAATGGCAGGCAAGCCCGCGCGCAAGCTCGGTTTGCGAATCAAGTTGTAAAGCGTGAGCGCTGCGGAGAGGACCAGCACGAGCGGCCAAAGCGCTAACAAATTGCTGGCGCGGTCGTCGGCATCTGCAGAAAGAAAGAGGCTACCCAGCGTCCAAACAAACGGTGCCGCGAGCATAACAAGCGCTGTCAGGCGCGCCAACAGAGACTTGCTATAGCGACAGTGCAAAAGCAAAAAGGCAAACGCGACCAACGGCAGCCACCAAAGCAGTGATGGCTCCGCAAAGACGGTGATCATTTGCTGGAAGCCGGGCAGACGGCGCTGGGCGGCAAACTGAATCGTCCAGTGGAAGTAGTTGTGAAGCCCCGCGCTGAAATGCAGAAGCAGGCCTGCGGCAACCAGCGTTGCGACTGCACCGGAAAGAACCGCGCACAAGTTTTGCAAGTTGCCGTCTGAAGCCGGGACGCGACGCACGAGCCGTACAATCAGCAGCAAAAGGATGAGAGCGAACGCGGACCCGAGAAACGGGAGACCGATGTTCTGCTTAAAGAAGAGTGGGGGTGGAAGCATTGCGCCCGCGATAAAAAAGCGCGATAGACCAGTGGTCCAGCTCAATTGCGATGCAGAATCCGAATCTTCCGGCAGTCGCTGTAAAAACAAAACAACCAGGAGAATAGAAAATGCGGTGTCGCAGTCATACGATGGAAACGGCAGGATGCTATAGATGCCTAGGACGGTCAGCGGCGCGGCCAGCATAAGAGAAATGAACCACGCTGAACGCAGACGTTCCCGAAGCGTGTGCAGCACGATTCGCCATGCCAGCACCGTGCCCAGGCCGCCAACAACTGCCGCATAGAGAACGTGGTGGAAGAAGACCCGTCCTGTAAGCCGCATGATGGCGGCCTGAATCAGAAATGTGAGCGGCGAGTGAACCAGCGGAAAATCGCGATACGGCATCTGGCCGAGAGCGATGCGAGAGCTTGTGTCCAGCGTATAGCTTGCATCCCAGAGAATTGCGAGATGTGCGTTCTGCCACAAAACCACGCCGGCGGTGGCTAAAAAAAGTGCGCATGCGGCGATGCCGTCGCGAGAGCACCATTGGCCGCGCGGCAAAAAAGATTTGAGTTGGGCCGTCATAGGTTTGCGCATTAGCTCTTTCAAACGAGAGCTGCTAGCCTTCCATTTAACTCATTGATTCTCACCGTTCACGGCTAGTAACGCAAGCTGGCCCATTTCCCGCAAAGGGCGTATCTTCGACAGGTGTTGGCCGTCACCGCAACTTTGCAGGGGTTGCCGTAGGCATTGAGTGAGACACTTTTGCTGATCGTGGACTGATCCCGGAGGTAGGCGCGGGGTCTCTGGAGATTACAAATGAATAGCGCGCACAGCAACGGCCGACCTGTTTCTCCGAGCTCTTCTCACAACGGTGCGGCCTCGGAAATCGAAGAAGATTCGCGCTTCATCGTTGAAGCAAAGTTCTATCAGAAGCTGCCTAGTCGCAAGATCAAGTGCAATCTGTGTCCACGCAATTGCCCGGTGAAAGATGGGGAGCGCGGCCATTGCGGCGTGCGCGAAAATCGCGGCGGCGTATTCTACTCGCTGGTCTACTCGCGAGTCTGCGCGGCACACGTCGATCCCATTGAGAAGAAGCCACTCTTTCACTATCTGCCTGGGACAACTGCCTTCTCGATTGCCACTGCTGGCTGCAACGTTAACTGCAAATTTTGTCAGAACTGGAGCCTCTCGCAATCGCGGCCCGAAGAGGTTCCCGCCGAGTACGCGCCACCGCTAAGCGTCGCAGAACTCGCCCAGCAATATAACTGTCCCACGATTGCCTTCACGTATAGCGATCCGGTTGTCTTCGCTGAATACCTGATGGATACTGCCGATGCGGGCCACGCCGCTGGCATTCGCAGTGTTGTGGTCTCGAACGGCTACATACAACAAGAGGCGTTGAAGTCAGCTTACGGAAAAGCGGACGCCGTTAAAATTGATCTTAAGTCGTTCTCCGAATCGTACTACCGCCGGGTCGTCAATGGCCATTTGAAGCCTGTGCTGGATACGCTGGTCACTCTGCGCACGATGGATAAGTGGACAGAGATTGTCTATCTGGTCTTGCCCGCGCTCAACGACAGCGATCAGGAGCTTCGCGGCCTGGCGCAGTGGATCAAGACGAATCTGGGCGCGGATGTACCGCTGCATTTCTCGCAATATCATCCTGAACACTTGCTGAAGAATCTGCCCGTCACTCCGTTATCAACTCTGGAACGCGCCAAAGCGATTGCCGACGCCGAGGGGCTGCATTACGTTTACATTGGCAATATCCCTGGGCATCCGGCGCAAAACACTTACTGCCCCAACTGCCGTAAAATGCTAGTCGAGCGCGCAGGATTTGCTGCTGGCCAAATGCTGATCCGCAACAACTGTTGTCCCTTCTGCCAACAGCCGATTCCCGGCATTTGGCAGGCATGAAATCGCAGAGCATGAAATCATCGCAGAAGAGGTCCCGCTGATGAACACCGTCCTGGCTCAGAACGCCTATTGGATTGCAGCGCCGCTCATTGCATTTCTGGCGATTCCACCGTTGGGGAACGCTCATGCTGCCGAAGTGCAAAAGGTGCGGCCAGCAGCCGTCGCAGGCAGTTTCTATCCTGCTGATCCAAAGATTCTTTCTGAAATGATTGACGATTTGTTGGCTCGTGTCTCCGGGCCAACTATTACCGATCCGATTCTCGCAATGGTTGCTCCACATGCCGGTTACGTGTACTCCGGTCCCGCCGCTGCGTACACCTACGCTCAATTAAAAGGACGCAAGTACACGCGTGTCGTGGTGATAGCACCGTCGCACTACGAGAGTTTTGACTACTCCTCAATTTATGATGGAGACGCTTACGCCACGCCGTTGGGCAACGTGCCGGTGGACAAGGCCTTTGCGCATCAGCTTGTGAAGATGAGCTCGACGATGCGCCTATCCAGCCAGGGACATGATCCCACCTCGGCAGGCGGCGAGCACGCAATTGAAGTTCAGTTGCCGTGGCTGCAAAAAGTCTTCGGTGATTTTGAAGTTGTGCCCATCATCATGGGCAATCAGAGTTATGAGAACAGCCGCGCGCTGGGAGTGGCTCTGGCGAAGTTGATCAAGGACAGTGGAAAAGAAGGCGATACGCTCGTTCTCGCCAGCTCCGATCTCTCTCACTACTATCTTTATGACGACGCAGTGAAAATCGACCACAAGACTCTTGATGCGCTTCAGTCGTGGGACTACTTCAGTATGTCGCGCAACTTTCAGTCGCGTGTATGGGAGGCCTGTGGCGGCGCGCCAATCGTCTCCGCAATGATTTATGCAGAACGCATGGGAGCCAATCAGGCGCGTGTGCTGAAGTACGAAAATTCCGGCGATGTTACCAGCGATCATACGCGCGTGGTTGGATACAGCGCGGATGTTTTTGTGAAAGCTCCGAGTGGAAAAACAATGGAGACTCAGTTTTCGCTAAGTGACCAGGAGAAGAGCGAGTTGCTGGCGCTGGCTCGCAAATCTGTCGAGCACGTGATTCAAGAGAAAAACGCATACGAGCCGCCTGCAAGTACCAGTGTAGCCCTAAACCAGGAGCGCGGCTCTTTCGTAACACTCACCGAATCCGGCGCACTCCGCGGATGTATCGGATACACCTCGGCAACCAAACCGCTCTACATGACCGTGCGCGACACTGCGACGCTGGCCGCCATCCGCGATCCTCGCTTTCAACCCGTGTCAGCCTCGGAGTTGCCCAGTCTTGAATATGAAATCTCTGTGCTCTCGCCTCTGCGCCGGGTGACGGACGTTCAACAGATCAGAATTGGCGAGCACGGACTGCTGATAAAGAACGGCGACAACGAAGGACTTCTACTGCCGCAGGTTCCGGTGGAACAGAAATGGGACCGACAGACCTTCCTGGAACAGACCTGCGTCAAAGCGCGGATGAACTCCAACTGCTGGAAGGACGAAGACACGGATATCTTCGCCTTCACTGCGGTCGTCTTCGGCGACCACAAACCGTAATCGCCGCGTGATGTTTCGATTGTGGAGCAGCTTAAACTAACTCTTCAACGCCACGCGAATGTGCAGTTCTTTCAACTGCTGATCGCTCACCGTCGTCGGTGCTTCGGCCATCAGATCAATGGCTTTGGCGGACTTCGGAAAAGCGATCACCTCGCGCAAACTCGCTGCGCCAGCCAGCAGCATCACAATGCGGTCAATGCCGAGTGCGATACCGCCGTGTGGCGGAGTCCCATACTCAAGAGCGTCGAGGAAGAAGCCAAAACGGGCGCGAGCCTCCTCATCGCTGATACCGAGCGACTGGAAGATTTGCTGCTGGACATCTTTTCTATGGATGCGGATGGAGCCTGAACCCAGTTCCAGACCGTTCATCGCCAGGTCATAACAATTCGCCCGCACACTGGCCGGATCGGTCAGCAGGTTTGCCATGTCCGCTTCGTGTGGCGCGGTGAATGGATGATGAGCCGGCATCCACTTGGCAAGTGCTAAATCGTATTCGAACATCGGAAAATCGACGATCCAAATCGGCTGGAATGCCGCTGCTCCATCGACCGCTTCTCCACCCCGTGTGGCAGCCTCTTGGACTACCTTTTCGGTCACGCCAAAAGCACCATGCCGGTCGGCGTACTTCTTTGCCAATTCGGTACGGAAGTTGCCTGCGGCCGAGTAGACGTTGATCTCGCGTTCTGAGAGCCGGCCCTCGAACTTGGTATCGCTGGCCTTGATGTGGTGAGCCGGGTCGCCGGCGACGATGATGACAAAGTCGCCCTCAGCCGCACCCGCCAACTCACGCACCTTCACAGCAGCTTCAGGAAATCCCTTGGCAAGCCGCTTGAAATCGTCGATGAACTTCGCGCCCTTCTTCAGATCGAAACTCGGATGATTGTCTTCGCGTTCTTTGCGACTCAACTCGCCGACGTTGGGAATGCGCAGCGCGACGACGGGCAGAGCGGTGTCAATCTGCAACGTGGCAAGGTCGGCATCGCTGAAGGCCGAACGCACGTCAGTCAACCCAGGCAGGCGCAGGTCCGGCTTGTCGCTGCCAAACTGCCGCATCGAGTCGTCATACGTAATTTTTTTGAACGGCGTGGGCAGCGTAACTCCTGCCGCATTGAAACCCGCCGCCAGGAACTGCTCCACGACTCCAAAAACAGTCTCTTGGCGCGGAAAGCTCATCTCCAAATCGACCTGCGTAAACTCCAACTGCCGGTCGGCGCGCAGATCCTCGTCGCGGAAGCAGCGAGCGATTTGGAAGTACTTGTCAAAACCCGAGATCATCAGAATCTGTTTGAATATCTGCGGTGACTGCGGCAACGCATAGAACTCGCCCGGATGAACGCGGCTCGGAACCAGAAAATCGCGTGCACCTTCCGGCGTGCTCTTTGTCAAAATCGGCGTTTCAATCTCCAGAAATCCCTGCTGGCTCAGGTTGTCGCGAATGGCGATGGTGATGTCGTGGCGCAAGCGGAAGTTGTGCTGCATCTCCGGGCGGCGCAGGTCCACGTAGCGATACTTGAGCCGCACCTCCTCGTTTTGAATCGCTTCTTCTGAAGGCGAAAACGGGGCCAGCTTGGTATCGTTCAGCACCAACAATTCGGTCGCCTCAATCTCGATTTCGCCGGTCGGCATCTTGGGATTGATCGCATCTGCAGCACGCAGCCGCACCTTGCCCACAGCGGCCACCACATACTCCGGCCGGACCATCTCACCTTTGGCGTGGCCGTCCGGCACCAGTTCCTTGTCCAGCACAATCTGGCTGATTCCGGTGCGGTCCCTCAGATCGAGAAAGATCAGATTGCCGTGGTCGCGGCGGCGGTTGACCCAGCCCATTACAACCACAATTTGTCCAGCGTGGGCAGCGGTCAGTTCGCCGCAATGGTGCGTTCGTTCGAGATTCCCTTGAAAATCAAGCACAACTTTTATCCTTTACTTTCGGTGTCCATTACTCGTTTGCCGGGATGGAAAGAAAGACCGCCAGTTCCTCGCGAGGAACCTTTGACTGCACGCCTGTGGAGAAGTTCTTCACTGTAAGAATACCGGATTGAAGCTCATCTTCGCCCAGAATCACAATCTGGCGAGCCGTCTTGTCCGCCGCGTCGAAAGATTTCTTCAGCCGGAAGCTGCCTTCGCCCAATTCGATCCACAATCCCTGATGCCGCAACTCCCGCGCCAAGCCCAGCGCCGCAGCGTTCATCCCCTCACCCAGCGGCGCAATAAACGCATCGGCCACCTGCGGTGGGGCAGACTTTTCGTCGAGTTGTGCGAGAAGAGTCAAAACCAACCGGTCCTCGCCCATCGCAAAGCCGATTCCCGGCGCACGCGGTCCGCCCAGCATCTCGCTCAGGCCGTCGTAGCGCCCGCCACCGAGCAGCGCATTCTGCGCACCCAATCCGCCGTGCGTAAACTCGAAGGTCGTCCGCGTGTAGTAATCGAGGCCGCGCACCAGGCGATGGTTGCGCGTATAGGGTACGCCCGCCGCATCCAGAGCCGCAGTGACTGCCGCAAAGTGTTTTTTCGACTCTTCGTCCAATGAGTCGGCAATCACAGGCAGAGTCTCAATCATCGGCTGGTCGGCGGGAACTTTGCAGTCCAGCACCCGCAGCGGATTGGTCACCGCACGCCGCTGGCAATCGGCGCACATCTGCCCGACGACAGGAACCAGAGCCGCCCGCAGTGCCTCGTTGTAGCGAGCGCGGTCGGCGGAGGACCCAACCGAATTCAGATGCAGTGTCCAACCCTGAATGCCCAACTCATCGAGCAGCGTAGCCAGCATCTCCAGCACTTCCGCGTCGCGCAGCGGCGATTCGCTGCCTGCCGACGGCGGCCCAATTACCTCGGCCCCAATCTGCGAAAACTGCCTGTAGCGGCCCTTCTGCGGCCTCTCCCGGCGGAACTGCGGACCAATATAGTAGAGCTTCTGAAGCAGCCCACTCTCGCCCAGCCCGTGCTCAATGTATGCCCGCACCACGCCAG
>Ga0265336_10000953_pt1 | contig 14529 bp, 12 predicted proteins | sample 42119metaG_FD_193583 | JGI IMG/M metagenome (GOLD analysis project Ga0265336, IMG submission 193583) | Rhizosphere microbial communities from Carex aquatilis grown in University of Washington, Seatle, WA, United States - 4-21-19 metaG | ecosystem: Host-associated > Plants > Roots > Rhizosphere...
GCCGTGCCGCCCTCTCCGATAGTCATGCCGCCCTTGGCAAAACTAGCAGTGCCATTACCACCTGTCGTGATGTCGCCAGCTCCAAACCTCGCGTAACCGCCGCTGTCGATTGATGCTGCACCGCCATTGATGGCCAGCGATCCGAATGATGCGGAGCCAGAGCCATCGCTATTCAGGGAAATGCCGCTACCTACCGTAACCGCCCCGAATGCTGCTGCCCCATTACCCAGGCAGCCGTAGCCCGAGTAAGAGCCAAGGTGCGCCGTATCCAGCACCTCGTAATATTCCTTGTTGCCGCTCGCTCCCGTAGTGACGATCACCTTGTCGCCGAAGGCAACTTGCGCGGAGGTCAGGGCGAATAGGGCGGTTTGATTGGCGACTGTGACGGAACGAGGGGCAGCGTTGTTCGTCCCTGCCTGAGCTTGCTCAAAGATTCCGGTGAATGGGTTGATTTTGAATCCCATAATTAAGATTTCGTGACAGAAACAAGCTGATCATCGTCGACAATTCCACCACCCTGGTAGGCGATAGTGAGCGTGGCGACGGTGGTTCCTCCCGCGCCCCCGATTTTATACACCACGGTATTCACGTTGTTGGTAGCGCCATAGTAGGTTACCAAAACATAGTCGTAAGAGGGGACATTGAATCCCGGCACCGCCGACGTAACCTTGAGACCCCCATCACCCTCAACCAGCAACGGCGCGGGCAGTCTAGTGGTCTCACTGAATGCCGCCATCAAGTCGGCATGATCATTGAGCGTGATCGTTGTAGTGTGACCCGGCAACGTGAAAGAAAGTGACATAAGTTTAGAATCCGAACGGCGTTCCAATGAAATGGTTTCCGGGGCCCGTATCCCCGTCCAGCTTGTGAATAGCCGCCTCAGCAGCCGTCGCCGCCACCATCACCGTTTGCCGCAATTGCGCATCCCGCCAGTACAGCGAAGTCATCAGCGCCCGCGCGCACAGCGGCACCAGCGCCGTCTCTGTCAGCCGGTCAGGCGCAGGCATGACAATCGGAGCCGCAATCATGTTGGCGAAGGTCAGTTTCGCCGCCGAAATATCCGCCTCGCATCGGATGCGATAATCAACGTTCGGCATCGGGTAGAACCGCAGCAAAAACGACATCGGCGCGCCCGACGCAACGCCGACCGGTTCGATTTGGTACTCCCACGGCCTCGCCGCCGGGTGTTTGACCCTCCACCAAAAGCGCCGGTAATCGAAGTCCCGCCGGGTCAGCGTAAACTCCCGAATCCCGTCGTAAACCCGCACGTCGCTGGTAATGCACTCGATGCTGTCCGCGAGCTGAACGCAGTCGTGCCAAATCGTCACCTGCGGCGTAAGATTCGTCCCGGTATATTGATCCAACACCGCGTTGACGGACACGATTTGGTTATACTGCGGATCATCGCCAATCTGGCAGGTGCAGCCCACCTGCGCGTCAGTGAACGGCGTACCGGTAAATCGGTTCGAATACCGAGCCGGAATCGCCGCAGAAACCGTCTCCGGCGCGCGCAACGTCTCACTCACGGTTGTCGTCTTGAACCGCCTCGGCAAAAGCTGGTAAAGCGCCTGCAACCCCTCGTTGATCGCGGCAACGATGTCCAGCATCGCTGGCGCGGGCATCAGCGCCAGGTCCGATACCGTCAGGTGCCGCGCCAATCTCTGAGCTAGTTGGGTGCTAGTCATTGGGTATTAGCGTAGGCTTGCCGCGCCGCCGCCCGCGCCGCCGTTTTCTTGCGCTCGTTGACATCCTGTGCCGAATCCGTCTGAGGGTCCGCAAGCCCCAAAAGTGTCATCGCCGCATCCCGCGAAGATGTCAGCGAGGGAAGCGCCCCCGCGTTCTTAAAATAGTTGCTCTTGGTGCAGGCGAACCGAACCAGCGGCATCAGGATCGCCTCAACGTATCGGTGCGCGATCGGGATCACCGGAACGGGATTAGCCGTCAGGTCGGCAACCGTATAGCGCGTCGGCTCGACAATCACCGTCGCGGTCACCACGTACGCATCGTTCGGCGTGGGCGCCAGCATCATCGTGGTGACAACGCTCTCGGCGGCATCCGGCGTCGCCGTCTCACGCCCCGTGTTCAGGTAAAACGCCATCGGCTTGCCTTGGGCCACAGCTGGGGAAAGCTGCCCCAGGTAGACTTGCCCAAAAAGGTCGTAATCCCCACGAGTCTGCAATTCCACCAGGGAAGTGCCGTCGGCCAGCCGCACCGGCTTGACGACGTTCTGGAGGTTGGTAGTCAGCGAATAGCTAGCCGTGCCAGCCACGGTATTGACCGTAATAACCCCCTGCGTCTGGAAATTCGGGCCCGCCTGTTGAATCGTCTGAACGACCTCGTTGATGAAGCCCACAACCAGCCCGCTCAAAAACGCCGGCGCGTTTGCCGGATACTCGATTTCGAGCACCAGCATCGCGTCGTTGTAAACGGCTAGGAGGTCAATAGACATTAGACAGGCAACTGAGCGCGGAGTTTCCGGAACGGCTTCCGTTCGGTGACATCATCAGCAGGTTCAGCGACAACAGCGGCTTCGGCAGACGTGGCGACCGGCGCGGGAGCAGCCTCCTCCTCTTCCCTCGTTCCCAAGTTGCACTTGGGAACGCCCGTCTCCGGCAGTTGCACTGCCTCCCCCTCGTCCACGGCCTCAATCTCCACCACACGCGGCACCACCTTGAAATAGCACTCGTTATGGTTGTGAGCGTAAAACTCATCCGTCAGCCCGTTGAACTCTTTGGCGTCCAGCTCCCGGCCTTCATAGACATGCGCCTTGTGCGTCTCCGACCAAATGAACCGGTGCGAGCGCTTCGCGCCCTGGAAACTAACCAGCGCACTAAGCCTCGGCGTCGTCCCCGCCAAAAAGTAGATGAATTTCATAAGCAAGATCAGGGAGAAGGAGGGAGCGGAACAAACCAACCGCTCCCTCCAATTTCCAACACAACTCTAGATCACCTGCGGAATCGCCAACCCCGCGTAACTGATCGCGTGCGTAAGCACCAAACAGTTCGGGGTGCGTAGATCGGTCCGCGTCCAAGGCGTCTGGCCGAACACGCTGCTGATATAGACATCCTTCACGAAACCGCCGTCGCGCTCCTGTTCAGAACGCTGATTGCGGAACCGGCCATAGCCACGCACCGCGGCCGATGCGCCGAGCACAAACGTGTAACCGAGTGGCACGCCGTAAGCATTCGTCTCGATAATGATCGAACCGAGCGGATGCGCGTCCGTGTGCTTCCCAGCCCACACGCCCTGATTCCAAGTGACATTGCCAATCGTGGAGTTGCTGATACCAGTGGTATTGGCACGCAGGCGACCAGTGGGAACCAGCGTGTTCCCATTGTTCACCACGAACGAGTAGAAGCCCATCTTGCCTGCGTCCGCCCCGGACACGTTGTAGATAAGGCAATACCGCGTGGTGGTATCCGGCGCCAGAATGTTGCCGGGATTGAACACATACTGAAAATTCGAGAAGCTCTCGAAATACATCACGCGCGTCTTGGCCGCCCGCGCCACGGTGCCGCCACCGTAGATCGTCTGGGCGGTGTCATCGGCCGTGATCGCCGTGCCGAGCAGAGCCTTCGGATTCTGCGGGCTGCCAATCGGGCCCGCGCCACCGTGGTCTTCCGGGTTGTACTCGCGAATCAAGTGGCCGTTCACATCGGAATAGCCGCCCTTAAAGATCACGTTGTCAGCGCCACGGATGCCGCCATCGCGCTGCGCCTGCTTGTAATCGCTGCTGTTCTGCAGCGACACGAGCGCCTCGCCAGTAGCCACATAGATAAACCGGCTGATCGCATTGCGGCCGGCGCGCCCAACCAGCGCGGGACGCGCGCCGAGGGTCTTCGCCTGCTGACCGCTCGAAACGATGTTGTCCATCGTGAGCGTGTCAGTGCTCCGCAGCGCATCGACGTTGCCTAGGTTGCCGCCACCGCTCCCGATGATGATCTGACTCGTGGGATGCAAGCAATGCTTGAACATCATCTGCAATTGCCGGGTCTTCTTGCGCCCGAGCCATTTGCCGAGGTTGACGTTCACCTTGTCGTTCAACTCGGTATGCATCGCCGTCTGATCCTCGGTCCGCTTGTTCCAACGGGTAGCGTGCCTGAACCAGTCGACCGTCAAATCGAAATCGCCGACCTCCCACTCTTCAACGTTGTTTTCAATCAGGGTGTCGCCAGTGACGCCATCCTCATAGAGCCCTTCCTGCGTGCGGAACGTGATAGTCTGCCCATCGCCTTTGCTTAGGTCGGTGTCGACGCGAACAGGCGACGTAATGCCTTTCCCCTCGAACTCTGCAAAGAAGTCGTCTTCCTGCTCCCCCAGGTCTGCGCCTTTCTTCCACAGCTTGGGAAGAAACTCGGCGGCTTTACCCTGGAGAGTAGCCGCGGTATTTGCATTAGGAAAAATTGCCATGGAATGGTTCCTCAGTGTCTGAGGGCACTCCGAATCCTGGTTACCAATGCTGCCGGAACTCTCCCGGCAAAGGATCGCCTACGCGACGCTAGCTAATCCCTGCTTCTTGCAGGAGCTTGTCGTAGTCGTCTTGGCTTTGTGCCGCATTGAGCCTGGTCTCGAATTGCCCGGTTTGGGTTGTTCCGGCCGAGGAACGAAGGCCCCCAGGCGCGGGTTGTACCGGGCGAGTCGTTGGATGGACGTTGGATGATGCGGCTTTCTTGGGTGCTACGCCGATCTCTTGACCGGCAATAACGGAAATTAAATAGGAGGCGTTCGACGAATGAATCGTGGGGTCGTTCTCAGCCACCAAGCGGTTGTAAACAACGTGCCACTGCTTCGCGATCGGGCTCTTTTCGTTCGCCAGATCAGGATAGTCTTGGCGCGCCTTGGCGATGCTCTTCTGAATCGCGTCGTTCTTCTTGGCGACAGCCTGTTGCTGTTCGGTCTGGCGCGAGGTATTCGTTTCGAACTCACGCTGCACGGCAATGCCAAGAGCATCACGAGCGTCTTCAATCCGCTCCTGAATCTCCGCCATCGTTATCGTGTCGACAGCAGCCGCAGCCGTTTTGAACTCGGCGCGCAACCCCGCGATGTCGTTCCGAATCGATGCGGCAGTCGGTTGCTCCACAACTGCGGGCGCATCCGGCGCTTTGCCATCGACGATGCCATACTTCGCTTCGACGCGACCAAGGCAATCCTTCAGCGAAATGTCTTGTCCCGCCGCCGTAAGCTGCTTGCGCAGCGCAATGGCTTCTTTCTCGATCTCGGGCAACGCATCCAGACGCGGCCGGTAGGATTTCCCCTGGACCAGCGCGGTGTCGTCTTCGGGCGGTTGCACCTCCTCGACAACAGGAACCTCTTCTTCTCCCGCGGGCGCTTCTTCGGCGGGCGCTTCCTCACCAGCGGTTTCACCCGTCTGATGTTGATTCGCCACCGCTTCTTCAGCCAGCTTTTGATAAGCCGCATCATCCAACGCCTCCCAGTCGACTTCGTCCGGAGTGGTTAGAGATGCTTCATGAGAGCCCGCCACAACCTCCACCGGAGTTTCCGGAAGTGGTTCAGCGGCCGTTTTTAAGGTAGGTTCGGCTTGCGCCTGAAGGTCTGCCATGAACGGTGAATGACACCTTGAGCCGGACTTGTCAAGAGCGTTTCAACTTGATGGGGTGTCATTCACCTGCTACAGCGTTCCCGTTCCCTATGAAACTCTCTAACGAGCAGCTTACCATCCAGAGCAGCAACGCGGCAGACGTAGGGCAACTAGTAGTCCTAGTGGGTAGCGGCACTGAGACGGTGACCCTCAACGGAACAACGCCCGCCACCACCACCAAGCTGTTCACCGAGATTACCAGCGCCACTCTTTCGGCCACCACTCTCGGCACGGTGACCGTGAAACGGCAAGACGGCGCCACTGTTATCGAGCTCCGGCCGGGGGAAACGGTCCGGCCGGCCGACGTGGTGCAACCGGGCGTCACCCCAGTGCGGAATCCCCCCAAGGCGCTCGAAGGAGAGCCGGGGTTGGATTTCGGCTCAGGGAACCTGAACGACTTTACATGGACCGAGCGGCACACGGCGGAAAGCCATGATCAGCCGTTACCGTTCGGAACGCCGCACCCGACCAACTCACGACTGCTGTTGATCGGCCAGAAACTCACCGAGACGGAGAGCAACAAGCGAATCCACGTGCGGGTGTACGCCGCGCGGCTCGCCGCCCAGGACCAGGCCGGGTATGGCTATACGGTTAGCTACCCGTATGCGACGAAGGACTACCCAAAGGTGCAATGGGACATCCGCATCGCGAAGACCGATTACACCGGAATGGCATTCGCCCAGTCTTGTCTCATAGACGGATATACCGGGCTGGAGCTGGTGGACGAGAATTTCAAGGTCGATGCCATCGGCGTGTTCGGCACGTTGACGCTTGGCTACGAGAAAGTGCCGGGGCTGGAAATCCACTCGGAAGGTTACGACGAGCGCGGCGATCTTGAGACGACAAAAAAGCAGACCGTCGCGAACAATGACGACCCGCCTGTGGAGACGATGGGTTATCTCTACAACGCGGCAGAAAAGACCGGCGTTGATGCGCTGCGGGCAACGCGACTGACCAAAACCGTGGAGAGCCGCACGGCCCTTTGGACGGAGGAAGCGTTTACCACGAACCGGACGCTGGACCGCCATCTGACGGGAACGTTTCGCACCACGAAGGACGAGATCGTTCCCGTGGGGACGGAAGCGGAAACCGGATTCCTGGTGGTGGAATCGTCGGTAAAAGACAAGAACAAGTGGCAAGCGGAAAAGCGCACCACGAAGGTTGACAGCTTTGTGCAGCTGGTATCCGGCGAGGTGGACCCGGCGGCGCACGGCGCTACCACAACGACGGCGGAAACCATTGTAGAGAGCGGAACCGCACCGACTGCGGGCGGCTTAGACGTTCTGGAATCGTCGGTGGAAGATTTAGACGGGACACACGCGCTGCGGAAGGTCAAGCAGCTTGCGACCGGCGAGAGCTGGCCGGTTCTGGAAAGCGACCGCATCGACCCGGTGGCCGGTATTGTCGTCCATGAAAAGAAAGAGGTTATCGCGCCGGGCGCGGGCACGCCGGGCGTGGACGGGAACAGGGCGATTTCGTCTATCACGGTTCCTGTCGGCGGTTCGGGGTATCTTACGACACCCTCGGTAACTATTTCAGATTTGGAGGGCAATGGAACGGGCGCGGTAGCAACGCCCACGATGACTACTCCTGATGGGGGGACTGTCGGATCTCTTGAGTCAATTCAAGTCACCGCAGGTGGGCACGGATTCACATCCGCGCCTAGCGTCACTATCGACGCGCCGCCCACGGGTGGAACGCACGTGACCGCGACCGCGACGGCGGTTCTCGCGGCGACGACGGACACCTTGGGGTCAGTCACAGGAATTGAGGTGGCGACGCAGGGCAGTTATACGGCTGCGCCGACGCTGGTGATTGACCTGCCAACAGAGCCTATCACAAGTGGGCCATTGAATGTTGAACTCGGTATGTTTACAGGGCCGGGCGATGCCTTTATGGTTACAACGTCAAGCCCGCATGGAATGCAAGTAAACAGCACCTTTGAGTTTACGGCATATAGCACTTGGATTGAAGTGCGCACGTTATGCACGATTCAGCTTAACCACCCATACTATGTAATTACCGTAGTGTCTGATACGGAGTTTATCTTTTCAGATAGCCTCGGGGGTGAAGCGTTTAACCCCGTTGAAGGCACGGACGATAGCGGAACAACGACTATTCAGCCCCTAACTCGCGTGCTGGGTGAGCATGCCACGGCGTCCGTGGCGTTCACGGCTCCAGCGTTCACACTCGGCACATCGTTTAACCCTGGACAAAACTACGCGACCATGCCTACCCCCACGGTAAGCGGGGGCGGCGCGTTCGCGGTATCGTTAACGCCCAATCAGACTAATTCGAGTTGTACATTCCGTGTTGATGATCCCGGTGGTTATTGGACGCGGATTCTCAACGGAAATCGCCACGTAGTTGGAAGTTACTATAGCGGTGCCTACGGCCCCAATGTCTACGCGACGGTCGTTAATGATCCCCTCGACTCCACGGGCCACGGGGCTAGTGTGACACTCACGGCCGATGCCGATGGCACTATTGCTATCGTCTCCTCCACTGGGGGGAGTGGCTATACCTATCCGCCCACAGTTCAGATTACTGACCCCGGAGGGTCAGGAACGTTCATCCTCTATGTTGGCACGGACGGGGGAATTGATAATATTGGTATCCTTGGGGAATCCACGGGTTGGGGACCAGTCGTTCAAGTCTTTTTCGGAGGGAACGGGGAGGGAGTAGGGAACGGGACGGGGGCAAAAGCAGTGGCTATCATTACTAACGGAATAATCACGGGATTTGACATTACGGCGCGGGGAAGTGGATACATCCAAGGGTCTTCCGTCGTAGCCGTAATACCCCAGACGGGTTCTGGCGCGATAATCACCGTCTTGGTGACGCCTCCCGTTTGGGAACTCGCGATAACCAACCAAGGAACGGTTGGCTTGCCCGTGCCGACGATCACTTTCCCGCCCCCGCAGCCAATGGTATTGGCTTATACCCCCACTAGCGGCGAACTCAAGAGCGTGGGACCGCAGCCGGGCTTTCCCGGTGGATACCCTCACAAGTTGTCCATTGGCGACAGGTTTACCCTAAGTCTCAGCCAATCCGGCAGCAGTACGGGCACAGTGCTCGATGAGTCTACCGTGTATCGCGTTATTTGGGTGGACTTCCTTTCCCTTAGCGGGAACTATACAGGAACCTATATCGGGGGCTCTCATCCGGCCTACTCGCTACGGTTCTGCGTGGACTCCGACACGTCATCCACTCCGGTTACCACGACATCAACGGCGGTATGGGACATCGTTCCCGTTCAAACGTCATTGACGGCATCGGCGACGGTCTCGATCATCCCCAGCCACTTCTCGGCGACCATTACCAACGCCGGTTCGGGCTACACGTCGCCCCCTGCCGTAACGGTTGTGCGTGACTCCTCGGATTCAACCGGGGACACAACCGGGAACGTAGCCATACTATCCACCACAATAGAGACCACGAGCATTGACCATATCGATATTGTTAACCCCGGTTCTGGTTATACAAGCGTCCCGGACGTTGTGTTCAGCGGGGGCGGTGGAACGGGGGCGGTGGCGACCGCCGTGCCTTATTCGATGTCGGTTGCGTCGATTTCGCTAGTCTCCGGCCACGCGGGGCACGGCTATGCAAAGCCTGTGGTGACTATCAGTAACCCTGATATGCCCCATGGCATCCTGGCGATGGCGATAGCGCACGTGGTAAGCGGTTTTATCGAGGTACAGTCGGTCGATAAGTGGCGTTCCATCCAGATCACAAGCAGTGTGAATCCGGCGCTGTTACCTGCGCCCGAGACATGGAATGCATCCATCCGGCAGGCTTTTCCGGCCGTGCTGAAGGATCAGTATTTCATGCTCTTCGTCAACAATCAGGACATGGATTTTCCGGGAGGGCTGGTCGCGATGGTTCCGCCGTATCGACTGGACATGCAGGAAGCCTTCTCGGCGGCATGCGACGCAACCGTAACGCGCACGTATTGGCATGGCCCCCCCGCCACGGTCGAGAAACAGACGAAGTTCCTCCCGCAAAGCCACGACCTCATCGCGACGTTCGATGACAGCACCACATTCAGCTCGGCGAAGCCAGCAATCCCGAGCTGTTTGCACGGGCCTTTGCACGCGCGGTATTGCGTGAGCCTGCGTCAGGCGATAACGCAAAAACGGCCCGCACCTATCCCGGTGATTTACGATGACATCGACAAGGCGCAGAGTGCCGCAGTTCTGTTGGTGGGCGGCAATTTCCTTAGCGATGATTACTCAACGCTGATTTCAGCGTATCCGTTTATGATCGGCAACATCCCCGCGACAAGCCCGGACCCGACAAGCCGCGCGCAATGGAATCCCGGCGTCTCCACGTTCATCGCGCATGTCAACGTAGAGAAGTGGAAACTAGGAATCTGGATCAAGGAGGTCTATACGGCGACGCTACCAAAGAACCCCGCGCTGAGCTAACTATGGACGAGGAACAAGAACAGCCGTTATCCAACGAAGCGGTGATGCAGGCGCTAATAAGAGCCCAGCCGAGCCACCACGACGAGTATGGGTTGCGGGGATATCAGGCCAAGGATGGCCAGCCTACGATTGTCGGGCCTGGCGTGAGCGGTCAAGGAAGCGACTGGAGCATTCAGCAATGAGACGGAGGGGACTGATGAGACGGATATGAACATCCGGGAGATTATCGACGGGGCGGTTCCTAGTTACCGTGGTCGATTGGGCATGCGGGGGAATCAGCCTCGCGCAAATTTCCGCATCGCTGGGGCGGGCGTAAGCGGAAGAGGGCGCGAGTTCAGCGTTGACGGGGTAGACTCTGGACCCATGGGTTACGCGAGCGTCCAGTTTCGCGGGATGGTTGACGGCAGCGATTTTCTTTATATCCAAGGCTTCGACCACTGGCTGTCTCACCGCAATGGCGATCCTCCTTCGGATGTGATGATTTCCGGATCAGGCCAGGCTAAACGGCGAGGTGAAGCCCGCCTAAGCTGGAATGGGCCGTATTACAACAATGTCTACGACAGCACCCTCTGGCGGCCCGTAATCGCGGCATCTGGCGATACGATTTGGGTGGGTGAGTTTTTGGGAGGCGAGGTGGGCGCTGACCTGGTTGGCAGGACCGCAGTTGTTCAAATCGTGCAGCAGCCAAGCGGCGGTTCCCCGGCGATCATTTTGATTAACGACGACTCGTTTGGCGGCTCGGCGCTCTACGATTTCACGGTAACGCTGGGCTGATCACCGGCGCATGGCGCGGAGGTGGGCGAGGGTGACGGATGAGACGGATCTGCTTTGTGCGTCCGTGAGAGAAATCACCGGCGAACCCGCTAATCCTCGATAATGCTCCGATTGGCGCTCTCGTCCGAGTCCAGCAACTGCGCCACCCGCTTTAGCAACTGATACTCCCGCTGGTCCAGATCCCGCTTGCTCATCATTGTCGCGGGCGCTGCCGAACCTTCCAGCACCGTCTCGCGCGCGGCATCCAGCATCTCCTGGATTCGCCGAGCATAGTACCGCTGGAATGCCACGCTCTTCCGTAACACAGCGATGTCGCCGATATCGCTATGGGCCTGCTGCTTGACCCGCACGTTGTCACTCATCGGCGGGGCGGGAGGAAGATCCATAAACTTAAATCAAAGCGGGCGCTGGCGCTGCTTGCTGCGCTCCTGCGGCCGAACCCGGACCGCCTGCCGGCGCCTGCGATTGAGGCGCCTGCATCTCGGCCCATGTCAGCGCCTTGATGAATGACCCGGGATCATCGACCTGCTTGCTCTTGAGCAGGCTGATCGCCAGCGGCTCCAGGCGCTGCTGCACCGGAGGCGGCAACTGGTAGAACTGCGTGGCGATCTGCCAAGCCTGCGTGTTCCGTTGCCCGCTCAATTCCGTCTTCTTGCGCGTCATCAGCAAGGTAACGGAGAAATCCAGATCGGCCACATCGTCGGGAAGCAGCTGATCCATCATCTGCACGTCCCCCTTCGAGAAATGGAAATACTCCGCTTCGTTGAAGTTCCCGTACGTCACCCGGAGATTAGCCTCCACGGTGCCCTCAATCCCAGGCTCCAACTCATCGAGGAACTGCGAGAACATCTCTTCCCCGCTGGACGACAGATCGTTGATCCCCGTGGCCGTGTCCGGCTGCGGCAACCCTGACATCTGGCCGTCCGCCGTGTTAGCCATGCCACTTTTGAGGTTGGCGATCTGCATGAAGAAATTAATGAGCTCCATCATGCCCTCCGAGGTGTCCGGCAGCGTCACATAGGAAAGCACCTCCGATGCTTTGGCGTCGTTGGTCAAGGTGTACGTCTTTCCGTTCCTCAGCTTCAACCCAGGGCTGGAAGAACCCTCTTTGGTCTTCGACGGATCCCAGAACGTAATCCGCCCCGATGCCGATTGCTCAAAGTTCCTCCGGTTGATCGCAAGGTCGATGAACTCCTGCTCGTGCTGGAAATACTCCATCGCCCCAATTCCATACCATCGCCCATCCACCGGTTTGGGCCGGATCACCTCAAACGGCCTCCGCCCATTCACGGTCACGTTATCGGTGTAATCGTAAAACACAGGCACCCGATTCTTGCGGTCGAGCACGAGCATGATCTCTTCCATCAGCCCATCTTGATTGGCGTCATACCGCACATACACCTCCGCGATTTCAGCGGACGGATTGTCTTCGTTGCCAAGTATCGATTGCTCGCCCGACTCCACTCGCGCCTGTCGCGCCGCCGATTTTGGAATATCGGTTTCGCTTGCCAGATTCCGCAGCATAGTCACCGACTTGGAGATCGCCGCCTGCGCCTCTTTGGCGTTCTGCATGGCTAGCGATTGCTGCTTAAACATCTCCACCAGATCCATGACAGACAGATCATAGAGATGCGCGATGCAGTCCGCCTTGTGAATATCGTCCGCATCGAGCGGACAGAGAAAATCTTTGTAATAAACCAGCTCGCAGTTTGTCCCCTGGTAAATCCTGCGCTTCAACGGCCACACCCCTTGCTGCCAGGTCGAGTTATCCGGCTGCACCGTCACCCCGTCCCGCTTGAGCACCTGCCGCCCAGTCGCCTGCATAACCATCGGCCCACCGCCCCCAGTGGGATCAATCGATGGAGCCGCGGCATTCGCCCCCTCGGTCCAATCGTCGGAATCCGCCGGCGTCGCAGACCCATCAGGAGGAGCACCAGGCAATACCTGGTTCGGATCACCCGGCGCGGGAAGTGCCACCGGCGCGGGCATCAGCGCCATCTGCGGCACCCACTTCGCGTCCGAGAAAATGTAATTGCCATTCACGTCCAAGACCGGCTCACCATTCGCGTCGAAGAGCGCCTCGCCCTTCCGCTGGTAATATCGCGTGTTGTTCAAAAAGGTCGTTTTCAGCACCGCCTCACCCCGCACAAACGCGTACTCCACCGCCTTCTTGCCAATCGTCCGCAACCCGCTCTCGCCAAACTTCCAATGCGCGTGCCGGTCGATCCGTTCCGCCAACGGCTTGTCGAGCGTCCCCACAAAACTGATCGTGAACCACGGGTCCGTTCCAAAAAAGTAATTGTTCGCCCGAGCCGCCATCTGCATCGCAATCCGCTGGGAAAGACCCACCGTCAGATTGCTGACATCATAAATCACCGCGGGATTCTCCGGACCCGCCCCGCTCTTGCGATCCTCAACGTAAGTCTGGTAGCGAAGGGTAAACATTTCCCGCTTGCCAAAGTGCGTATTCTTGTCCGGAACCGACGTCTGATTTCCAGAGCGCACGGAGATTTGACGCCCCTGTTCCAGTTCCAACTGATCCAACCGCCTGCATACATGCTCAATGAGATTCTCCTCCTGCTCAAGCGTCAGCACCAGAGAACCCGGAAACGGCACCTGCGGCCCCGTTGGGTCCGGTGCCGGTAAATCCTGATCCGAGATTTGATCGATAGCCGTGTCGACCTGGTTCGTGTTCGTGAGCATAGTTATTCCTCTGAAAGCTGGGTAATCACAACGCGGATCCCGGGCGTATCCGCCCAGCGTTTAATCACGCGCAAATCGGCAATCTGCCCGTCGTCATGCCAAAACCGGAGCCGGGTAAGCTGATCTTCCGGAGCCTTGATGATATTGGAGCAGTCCGGCTTGCTCGTATGCCATTTGCGTCCGGTAACCCGGTTCTTGGCAGGCTCCGTCTTGCGCCAGGGAAAGAACCATTCCATCAGCAGCGAGAGCGGCCCATCCAGCGGAGCGGCAACCACAAACGGAGCCATCTGCGCGCGCAGCATCTCCTCGATCTCGCGCAGCTCGGCCTTCGTATAGAAAAAGACCTCTCCCTTGTGGACCCGCGCCCCCTTGTGCTGCGCCGTCGCCGTGGGCGGATCAAACGGCATGAAAAAATCAATCGGCGCACCCGCCTCCCACGGATACGGCTGCCGCTTCGGGCGGGGAAGGGGTTGCGAGCCGAACACATCGGCCACGCAAGGGGCATCGTCGGCAGCTTGGGCGCTCACGCCCCCGCTCTTACTCTTCCACCCGCCAAAGTCAAGCCCAGGGTGAATGACACCCGGCGCATTACGCCGCCTGCCCCCCCCCTCGTTCCCAAGTTGCACTTGGGAACGCCCGCTGTCTTCGGAAGCTGTGCTTCCTCCGCCATACCTCGACCGATTGCTACCGAAAGTCAGAATCGAATCGTTTTCCTTCAGCTATTACCCCAACAACCTTGAGCTCATTCCAGCGGTTGCGGGTGTAAAAGAAGTTCGCAATCCAAATAATGGGATTGAGCGACAAAATGGTTGCGGCGATTAGCGCCCAGCGGTGTCGGCACAACAGGCAGATGTTGACCGGGAGATATACGACACACGCCAGAACAAATTGACTGAAAGTGGCGTTGCCAGCCCTAAATCCAAGTCCTACCACAATCGGAACTGCAATACCGGTAATCGCCGTCCAGTAACCCCACATAAACGGTCTAGCCGACGGGTTGGCCTTGCGCAGCCGCTTCTCAAGCCA
>Ga0265336_10000958_pt1 | contig 14421 bp, 13 predicted proteins | sample 42119metaG_FD_193583 | JGI IMG/M metagenome (GOLD analysis project Ga0265336, IMG submission 193583) | Rhizosphere microbial communities from Carex aquatilis grown in University of Washington, Seatle, WA, United States - 4-21-19 metaG | ecosystem: Host-associated > Plants > Roots > Rhizosphere...
TTGCGGAAGATGTGCTCCTGGTCGGCCTGCGGGATCCCGATTCCCTCGTCCGAGACCGTGACCTCCACCGTCTCGTCTCGCGCCGCGGCGCCGACGGTGATCGCGCCGCCGTCGGGTGAGTAGCGGATCGCGTTGTCGACGAGGATCGCGAAGACCTGGCGAAGCTTGTCGGCATCGGCTTGCGCGGGAAGCGGTGTGTCGGGCAGTTCGACGACGAGTTCATGACCGTTGGTGAATCGCACGGCGTCGAGTACCTGCCCGACGACGTCGCGGATGTCCGTCTCCGCGAGGTTGACCTGGAGGTCGCCGGTGTCGAGCCGCGCGACGGCGAGGAGCGTGTCGACGATCGCCGTCAGGCGCTGCGACTCGGACGCGATGTAGCGCAGGAACGTCTGCCTCTCGGCTTCGCCGAACACGACGTCCTGGCGGAGGAGCGTCTCGGCGAAGCCGTAGATCGAGGTGAGCGGAGTGCGGAGCTCGTGCGACACCGTGCTCACGAAGTCGGACTTGACCTGCTCGACGAGCCGGTCACCGGAGATGTCGCGGAACGCGAAGATCCGGCCCGCGACGCCGCCGAGCGGGTCGCGCATCACGGCCTCCGTGACCGAAAGCCAGACCTCCTCGCGGCCGCGCATCACCGGCACGAGCCGGTCGCCGGCCGGCGCTCCGTCGGGCGCCTCGAGGCTGCGCTGGAGGATGTCGACGGGCGCGCGGCCGAGCGCCGCCGCCGCAGGAACCCCGGTGATCCGCTCGGCCGAGGCGTTCCAGAGCACGACGTTCCCTTCGCGGTCGACCGCGACGATGCCGTCGGCGATGTTCGCGAGGATCGCCACCGACCGCTCCCGCTCGAGCGCGACGCGCTGGTACAGCTCGGCGTTCGAGAGCGCGGCCGACGTGCTCGCCGCGACGGCCCGCAACGCCTCGATCTCCTCCTCCCGCCACTCGCGCGGCTGCTCGGCGTAGACGGCGAGAACTCCCGCGACGGCGCCTTCGGCCGCGGCGACGGGAACGCCGAGGAAGGCGGCGTGACCGGCGGCGAGCATCGGGTCGAGCGCGCGGAGCCGGTCGTCGGAGCCCGCGTCCGCGAGCGCGACCGGCGCGCCCGACTGCACGACGTCGCCCGAGAGCCTGCCGCCCGTCGGGCTGCGCGACTCGAGCGCCATCTCCGCGCCGTTCCCTTCCGCCGCGGTGACGACGAGCTCGTCGCCGTCGACGATCCGGAACGCGGCGGCATCCGCGTTCACGAGCGCGGGAGCCTGCTGGACGACTTCGTCGAGGACGGCCCCCGGATCGAGCTCGCTCGTGAGCAGCCGGCCGGTGCGGGTCAGCTGCTGCGCGACCGCGCGCGCGCTGCGCTCGGCCTCGAACAACTCGCTCCGCTCGAGCGCGCCGCGCGTCGCGTCCGCGAGGTGACGGGCGAGCTCGAGGTCCTCGTCGCCGAACGTCCGCTCCTCTGCGAAGAAGACGAGGACGAGCCCGCGGCCGGCGTCGCGCGGCGCGTCGGCCGGGACCGCGAGAAGCGACCGGTAGCCGCTCGCCGACGCCGTCTCGCGCAGATCGGAAGCCAGGCGCTCGTCGTCTGCAATCGTCCGCGACGCGACGATGCGTCCCTCCTCGGCGGCGCGGAAGAGCTGCCCCTCGCGCGCGGTGGCATGCGTCTCGAGCACCGCGGCGAGAGCCTCGGGCAGCTCGAACGCGCCGACCGGCTCGAGCCGGCCATACGACGGGACGATCACCGCGGCCGAGGCGCCCCCGAGCGCCTCCGCCGCAGCCTGCGCGACCGCGTCGAGCGTCGCGGCGCGCGAGAGCGACTGTCCCAGCGCCGCAGCAATCCGGTAGAAGCCGCGCTGGATCCGCGCCTGCCGCGCGCTCTGCGCGAACGTCTCCGCGTTGTGTACTGCAAGCGACGCGAGGCCGGCGAGCGCCTCGAGCACCCCGGCGTCGCCGCCGCGGAACCGGCGACCGCCGCGCCGCCCGACTCCGAGCACGCCGCGTACTTCTCCGCCCCACGACATCGGCGCGGCGACCGCGTCGGTGAAGTCCTCGTACGCCGGATGCGGCACGGGGTTCTCGATCACGCCGTACGCGCTCTCGATGAGCGGCCGCCCGTCGCGGATCGCCGCGCCGGCGAGCCCCCTGTCCATCGGGAACTCGAAATCGAGCAGCGATTCGTCGAAGCCGTGCACGGCGACGCAGCGGAAGAGACCGCGCTCGCGGTCGAGGAGGTAGCAGTCGGCGGCGTCCGCGTCGAGCAGGTCGGCGAGCTGGTCCGCGAGCCGCTGGAGGACGACGGGAAGATCGAGTTCGCTGCTGAGCGCGTGCGCGGCACGGAGCAGGGCTGCCTGCTGGGACAGCCGCTCCTCGTTCTCGGCGAGCGCCTCCTCGAGCGCGACTCCGGCCCGCAGGCGCTCGAGCGCGACGGCCGCCTCCGACGCGAGGGTCTGCATGAGTGCGAGTTCGTCCGGGGAGAAGACACGCCGCTCGTCAGCGGTCGCGATGGAGATAACCGCGATAACGCGCTCCTCGAGCAGGAGCGGGACGAACGCCGCGCTGCGCGCGCCGGTCGCCTCGACGAGCCGGCGGTTGACGACGCTCGAATCGGCCACGTCGTAGACGGCGAACGCTGCCGCCTCGAAGACGGCGCTCGCGATACCGGATGGCTCGTTCGCGAGGTCGAGCCGCAGCTCCCGCCACCAGTCGGCGTCTTCGCCGCGCGAGCGGGCGAGGTAGCCGACCGCCTCGCTCCCGTCGTCGGAGACGAACGTCAGGCCAGCGAACGACACGCCGGCCAGCGCAGCGATCTCGTCGAGGAGCGTGCGCGCGACGCTTTCGACGTCGGCGGTCCGCGCGAACTCGCTCGCAACGCGACTGACGCTCTCGAACTCTCTGCCGACGCCGGCTGCCCGGCGGTTCGGGCGACGCAATAGATTCCTCACTGGGCCTGGGGATTCTACGCCCGCCGGAGCTTCGTGCTCCGACGCTTCCTGTTTACAAAGATGGGCCGTATGGCCCATTGTCCGGCCCGCAAACGGCCCGTAGCCTCCGTTTCGTACTGGGCGATGCAAGCTGCGGCGCGTCCTTGACGCTTCGTGGCTGGCAACAGGAAGAGCCCGCCGCACCGACCCCCCGAGCGGCGGGCTTTTCCCCTTTCTTTGTGACCGTCTTTCACAGACTGCTAACGCAGCCGCGGTAAGGTGGCCCCAGTGGTGAAGCGTGTCCTCCTCGCCTCTCCGCGCGGCTATTGCGCCGGCGTGGAGCGGGCGGTCGAGACGGTCGAGCGGGCTCTTGCGCTCTACGGGAGCCCCGTCTACGTCCGCAAGCAGATCGTCCACAACTCGCACGTCGTGCGCGACCTCGAGGCGCGGGGCGCGGTCTTCGTCGACGAACTCTCGAGCGTCCCGACCGGCGCGACCGTGGTCTTCTCCGCGCACGGCATCGCGCCGTCCGTGCGGACGGAGGCCGACGAGCGCGGGCTTGAGACGATCGACGCGACATGCCCGCTCGTGACGAAGGTGCACACGCAGGCGCGTCGGTACGCAGCCGCCGGGTACGCCATCGTCCTCATCGGCCATGCCGGGCACGAAGAGGTCGAGGGAACGCTCGGCGAGGCGCCCGACGCGATCGTTCTCGTGCAGTCGGCGGAGGACGCGGAGTGCGTGTCCCTCCCCGCCGGCCGGCCCCTCGCGTACATCACGCAGACGACGCTCTCGGTCGACGAGACGACCGAGATCGTCGCGGTGCTCCGCCGCCGCTACCCGCAGATCGAGGAGCCGGCGCGCGAGGACATCTGTTATGCGACCTCGAACCGCCAGTGGGCCGTGAAGGAGCTGCTGGAGGAGGTCGACCTGCTCCTCGTCGTCGGCTCGGAGAACTCCTCGAACTCGGTGCGCCTCGTCGACGTCGCGCGCGCCGCGGGCGTCGATGGGTACCTCGTCGACGACGTCGGCGCACTCGACGAAAGCTGGTTCGTCGGGCGCGAGACGGTCGGCCTGACGTCGGGGGCCTCGGCGCCCGAGCGGCTCGTCGCGGAGCTTTGCGCGTGGTTCACCGAGCGCGGCGCCGTCGTGAGCGAGCACGCGCCGACGCACGAGGACGTCAGCTTCAAGCTGCCGGTCGAGCTGCGCCGCGCCGAGCGCGCAGCGGCCTAGCTCTTCTCGGCTGCGAGCTCCGCGCCGACGCGGATCTCGGTCGCGAGCACGTCGTCGGCGATCCATTCGCCGTGCGCGTCGACGAGCGCGCTCATCTCCGGCGGAACGGTGAGAACGATCCGGTCGCTGATCTCGAAGCCCTGCTCCTTGCGGAGCGTGTTCACCCGGTGGATGAGGTCGTACGCCTCACCCTCGAGGAGCAGCGCATCGTCGAGCGCGAGGTCGAGCGCGACCGTTACGCCGTCGCCGGATGCGACCGCCCAGCCCTCCTTGCCGCCGCGCTCGACGAGCACCTCGTCGGGCTCGAGCTCGTGGCCGAGTACGCGGAAGCGCCCGCCCTCGAGCTCCTCGAACTCGCCGGCCGCGAGAGCGGCGCGCACGGCGCCGAGCTCCTTGCCGAGCTTCGGCCCGAGCGCCGGCAGATGCGGCTTGACGTGGAGCTCGACCGCTTCTACAGCGCCGAGCTCGATCTCCTTGACGCGGAGCTCGTCGGCGATCTCCTCGCGATGCCCGTCGACGCGTGCGCCTTCGACGACGAGCCGGCGCAGCGGCTGCCGGAGCTTGATCCCGGAGGCCGAACGGGCCTGCCGCCCGAGCTCGACGACGCGCCGCACCTCGGCGATCTCGTCGAGCAGCGCGCGATCCGGCTCCCCAACCTCAGGCCAACCTGCGAGGTGGACGGACTCCGGCCCGTCGAGCACGAGCGTCCGCCAGAGCTCGTCGGTGATGAACGGGAGGATCGGCGCGAGCACGCGCAGCGTCTGGACGAGCGCGTACCAGAGCGTGTGCAGCGCGGCCGCGTCCTCGTCCCAGAACCGGCGCCGCGAGCGGCGGATGTACCAGTTCGAGAGGTCGTCGAGGTACGCCTCGAAGTCGCGCACCACGTCGGCGGCGAGCCAGCGCTCGTAGCCTGCGGTCGCGTCGGCGACGAAGGCGTGCGTCCGCTCGACGAGCCAGCGGTCGAGCGGCTCGGTCGCGTCCGGCTCGAGCTCCGCCCACTTCGGCTCGAACCCCGCGATGTTCGCGTAGTCGACGAAGAACTTCACCGAGTTCCAGAAGGTGAGGAGCTTGCGCTTGACCTCCTCGGCCGGCCCGAAGCCGAACAAGAGGTCGCGGTCGGGCGCCTGCCCAGCGAACTGCCAGCGCATCACATCCGCGCCCATGCGGTTGAACGCGTCGTTGGCCTCGATCGTGTTGCCCCACGAGCCGTGCATCTCGCGGCCGGTCTCGTCGAGCATCTTCTCGTATCCGAGCACGCGCCGGAACGGCGCCTTGCCCGTGAGCACGACCGACATGAAGAGCTGCGAGTAGAACCAGAGACGGATCTGCTCGCGCATCTCGCTCACCCAGTCCGCGGGAAACCACTTCTCCCAGTACGCGTGATCGGGGAGGTCGGCGGTCGTCAGGCCCTTCGCGGCCCCGCTGCCATAGCCGCCGGGAACCGCCGTTTCGTTCTGCCAGCCGAGCGTCGAGAACGGGACGATGCCGGCATCGAGCCAGACGTCGCCGACTTCCTTCACCCGCTCCACCGGCTCGCCGCACTCGGCGCAGCGGACGGGGACGCGGTCGATCCACGGCCGCCGCAGCTCCTCGAGCTGCTCGAGGCCCGAGACGGCGCGCTCCTCGAGCTCGGCGCGCGAGCCGATCACGTTCAGATGTCCGCACGCGCAGGGATAGAACGGCAGCGGCAGGCCGTAGTAGCGGCGCCGCGAGATGTTCCAGTCGCCCATGTTGTTGAGCCAGTCGTCCATGCGCTTGCCCATGTACGCGGGCGTCCACTCGACGGTCGCGTTCGCGTCGAGCATCTGCTGGCGGAGGTCGCGGACGGAGATGAACCAGTCGTCGGCGATGCGGAAGATGAGCGGCGTGTGGCAGCGCCAGCACTCGGGGTAGCGGTGCTCGTGGAGACCCGCCTCGACGAGGACGCCCTTCTCCTCGAGATTGCCGATGATCTGTTCCGCCGCCTCGGTCGTCGACATCCCGTGGAGCCAGCCGAAGGAGTCGTAGAAGCGGCCGGACTCGTCGACCGGCTGAATGACCGGAAGGCCGTTCACGCCGGCGAGCTCGAAGTCCTCGCCGCCGCAGCCCGGCGCGATGTGGACTACGCCGGTGCCCTCGTCCATCGAGACCTCGTCCCACGGGATGACGCGGTGCTCGACGCCCGCCGCCGGCGCGAGATCGTCGAACGGGCCGCGGTAGGTCCAGCCGACGAGCTCCGAGCCCTTGCGCGTGTCGGCGAGCTTCTCGTCGGGATAGCGCGCGGCGGCGACCCACTCGCCGTTCGCGCGCCGGCCGTACTCCGCGTCGGGATTCACCGCAGCGGCGACGTTCGCGGGCAGCGTCCACGGCGTCGTCGTCCAGATCACGAGGAACTCGCCCGGCCGCTCGAGGAGCGGGAACCGAACGAAGAGCGAGGGGTCGGCGCGATCGACGTACGACCCGATCAGCTCGTGCTGCGAGATCGAGGTGCCGCACCGAGGGCACCACTCGGTCGAGCGGTGGCCGAGGTAGAGCCAGTCGCGGTCGTGGACGGTCTTCAGCATCCGCCACACGTACTCGATGTTCACGTCGCTGAAGGTGAAGTAGTCCCGCCCCCAATCCATCCACTGCCCGAGCCGCTTCGATCCTTCCCAGAGCTGCTCGGAGTACTTGACGACCGCCTCGCGACACTTCGCCGCGAAGCGCTCGAGCCCGTACTCCTCGATCTCGTGCTTCGAGTTGAGCCCAAGCTCGCGCTCGACGCCGACTTCGATCCAAAGACCCTGGCAGTCGAAGCCGTTCTGGTAGCGCTGGTCGAAGCCGCGGAGAGCCTTGTAGCGCTGGAAAACGTCCTTCAGCGTCCGACCCCACGTCGTGTGAATGCCGAGCGGCTTGTTCGCAGTGACGGGGCCGTCGAAGAACGAGAACGTCGGGCCGCCCGCGTTCTGCTCGCGCAACTTCGCGAACGTTCCCTCGGCGTTCCAGCGCGCGAGAACCTCCTCCTCGAGACGAGGATGGTCGGGTTTGTCCGGCAGAGGCTGGAAGATTGGCTTCCCCATCGGGAAGTCAAGTCTAGGCGCGCGCGTTCTTACAATCGGACGGCTGGGTGACCGGCCCTGAAATCACGAAAGGAACCAATGGCAACCGAAGTAACCGACGCCACCTTCGAGACCGAGGTGCTCCAGTCTGCGGAGCCCGTGCTCGTCGACTTCTGGGCCGAGTGGTGCGGCCCGTGCCACGCGGTCTATCCCGTGCTCGAGCGGATCGCCGAGGAGAAGAACCTCAAGCTCGTGAAGGTCAACATCGACGAGAACCAGGATCTCGCGATGCGCTACGGGATCCAGTCGATCCCGAACATGATGCTCTTCGAGGCAGGCGCCCCCAAGGCCGCCGCCGTCGGCGCGATGCCGAAGGGGATGCTCGAAAGCCAGCTCGGGCTCTCCTAGTTCTGCGACGCAGCGCGCGGACTACTCAGCCGCAGGTTGAGTAGCCTCGCGCGCTGCGAGGTACCGCAGAAACTCGGCGTGCCTCGCGAGGAGCGCCTCGATCTCGGCGAGTCCTGCGCCGGCCCAGTCCTCGAGCCAGCTGTCGGCTATGTCGTCCTCGATCCGGTGAAAACCGAGTTCGCTCATGGCGGCATGATCGACGCGACTGTGGGAATTGCCTATGGGCCGTTCGGCTCAACTTCCCAGCAGCCGGGACCCATGGCCGGGCCCTCATCGAGCACCGCGTCGCTGAACGCGGGCCACGCCTCCTTCGCCCAGTCGCCGAAGGGACGTCCCGTCAGCACGCCGCACGCGAGGCCGGCGTCGGGGTCGACCCACAGGAACGTGCCGCTGCGGCCGAAGTGCCCGAACGTCCGCGGCGAGTTCCGCGTTCCCGTCCAGTGCGGCGACTTGCCGTCGCGCAACTCGAACGTCAAGCCCCAGTCGTTCGGCTCCATCCGGCCGAATCCCGGGAGGACGCCGGTGAGGCCGGGGAACTGGACGGTTGCTGCTTCGTCGAGCGTCTCGGGCGCGACGAGCGTCGGCGCGAGGAGTTCACGCCCCAGCGCGAGCAGGTCGGCGAGCGGGCCGCGGTAGGCGTGCGCCGGTGAGCCGTCGAGCTTCCCGCGCAGGCCGAGCGGCTCGGCGACGGCGTGTGTGAAGTACTCGGCGAACGGCATTCCGGCGCGGTCGGCGAGAAGGCCGGCGGCGACCTCGATGCCGGTGTTCGAGTAGATGCGCCGGCGGCCCGGTTCGGTCATCGGCTCGGCGCCGTCGAGCGGCAGTCCGGAAGCGTGCGCGAGGAGGTGCCGGAGCGTAGAGCCGGCAGGGCCGGCCGGCTCGTCGAGGTCAACAGTTCCCTCCTCGAGCGCAACGAGAAATGTGAGCCCGGTCAACAGCTTCGTCACAGAAGCCCACGGAACGACCGCATCCGTTGCGCCATACGTCGTGACGCGACTGTCGCCGAGAACGACGCCGGCAGCTGCCTCCGGCACATCCCAGCCGTCGATGAGGCGCAGCGCATCCATCCCGCGATACTGGCTGATCCGGCCACGTCCTGGCGTCAGACGACTGGACGTGGCCGAGGGAGACATGTCCGTGCAGAATTGCGCCGTGGAGAGGCGCCTTGTTCCGGCGGTATCGCCGTTCGCCGACACCGTTGGGTACTCGCGGGCGGTCCGCGTCGGCCCGCATGTGTACGTCTCGGGAACGGCGCCCGTCGGCTGCGACTCTGCCGACCCGTACGAGCAAGCGAAGCGCTGCCTCGAAATCCTCGTCGATGCGCTGCGGGAGCTCGGCGCTGGGCCCGAGCATGTCGTCCGGACGCGTGTGTTCATCACCGATCCCGAGGACTGGGAGGCGATCGGCCGCGCCCATGGCGAGATCTTCGGCGACGTCCGGCCCGCGTCGGCGATGCTCGTCATCTCCGGACTCCTCGATCCCGCCTGGAAGGTCGAGATCGAGGCGGACGCCCTCGTCGACGACTGAGGTCGCTTTCTTCCTGCAAAGCGAGGGAATAGGGTCCAGCCCATGACCGACTCGCTCATCCCGCCCTCGATCACCGGCAAAGGCTCGGCCTTCCCGCCCGGCGGGAGCGTGCTCGATCACGCCTTCGGCCAGAGCGACCCGTACACGCTCGGTGTGGAGGAGGAGTACATGCTCCTCGACGGCGAGACGTTCGACCTCGTCCAGCACATCGACACCGTCCTCGCCGCCGTCGCCGGCCACGAGCTCGAGCCGCGCATCAACTCCGAGCTCATGCAGTCGGTGCTCGAGGTCGCAACGCCGGTCTGCCACACGCCGACCGAGGTCCGCGAGCAACTTCTCCGCATCCGCGCCTACGTGTGCGATGTCGCGCGGGAGAAAGGCCTGCGCGTCGGCTCGGCGGGCACGCATCCGTTCGCGCTCTTCGAGCGCCAGCGGATCACGGCGAAGGACCGCTACCGGGCGATGGTCGACCAGATGCAGTACCTCGCGCGGCGCGAGCTCATCTTCGGAATGCACGTCCACGTCGCCGTCGACGACCCGGACAAGGCGATCCAGGTCGTCAACGCGCTCATCGCCCACCTCCACGAGCTCGTCGCGCTCTCGGCGAGCTCGCCCTTCTGGCGCGGCGAGCCGACCGGCCTTCGCTCGTCGCGCCACATGGTCTTCGCGGCACTCCCCCGCTCCGGCCCGCCGCCGCGCTTCCGCGACTACTCCGACTATGCGCAGGTCGTGAACCAGCTGGAGAAGACCGGCTGCATCCAGGACTACACGCACATCTGGTGGGACATCCGTCTCCATCCGCGGCTCGGCACGATCGAGATCCGGATCTGCGACGCGGTCACTCAGCTCGACGACGCGATCGCGATCACGGCGTACTGCCAGGCGCTCGTCAAGCACTACGCGGAGCTCGTCGAGCGCGGCGAGGAGATCCCGTCGTTCCATCGCATCCTCACGAGCGAGAACAAATGGCTCGCCGCGCGCTACGGGCTCTCCGCTCCGGTGATGGATCTCCACACCGGCAAGCGGAACCGGCTGCCGGTCGCCGCGCTCGTCCGGCGCACCCTGAAGACGCTCGCCCCGCACGCGCGCGAGCTCGGCTCGGAGGAGGAGCTCGCCGGGATCGAGGAGATCCTTCGCCGCGGCAACGGTGCCGACCGCCAGCTCCACGTCTACAACGCGAACAAGGACATCGTCGAAGTGGTGCGGGAGATCGCCGCGGCGACCGAAGTCGCGCCCGACCAGGAGCCCGCCGCGGCGTAGGATCGGCAGCATGCTTGCCACCGGAGATAAGGCGCCGCTCGAAGCGGTGGTCTGGACGACGCCTCGCGAGACGGCGTCGATCGGCGATCTCCTCCACGAGAAGCCGGTTCTCCTGCTGTTCTATCTCTTCGACTGGTCCACCACCTGAACGAGTGAGCTCGAGCTCCTGCGTGACAGGAGAGAGGAGCTGCAGGCGGCGGGCGTCGAGCCGTACGCGATCTCGCGCGACTCGCCGTATACGCACGTCGCGTGGATGCAGGCGCTCGACCTCGACTTCCCGCTCCTCTCCGACTGGAACGCCGAGGCGACCCGCGGCTTCGGCGTCGCGATCGAGCACAACGGCATGCGGGACGTCTCGGCGCGGTCGGCCTTTCTCCTCGACAGCGAGGGTCTCATCCGTGGCGCGTGGGGCTATGCCAAGGACGAACTGCCCGACCTCGACGAGTTGATCGCAGCGGCGCAGGCCTTGTAACCGTCCGGCGGATCGCTTTTACTCGCGCGTATGGAAACCACTTCATCGGCCCCCGCGCCTGACCGCGCGGGCTGGCTCACGCCTGCGCTCCTCCTCGTGCTCGTCGGAGTAGCCCTCGTCTTCGCCTTCAAGGCGACGGACGCGAACACGACCTGGTTCGGGATCTTCAAGCTCATCCACGTCAGCGTCGCCGTCTTCTGGGTCGGCGGCGGCCTCCTCCTCACGGCCCTCGCGATCCGCGCCCAGCGCTCGAGCGACCCCGGGGAGCTCGCGACGATCGCGCGCCAGGCGACGTTCGTCGGCGAGAAGCTCTTCGCGCCGGCGGGCGCGATCGTGCTCGCGATGGGAATCACGATGGTGATCAACCAGCACATCGGATTCGGCAAGGCCTGGATCGACATCGGGCTCGCCGGCTGGGCGATCTCGTTCATCACGGGCATCGCCCTCCTCGGGCCGCGCGCCAGGAAGCTCGTCGCGCTCTTCGACAGCGTCGGCGACGCCGCCCCGGAGACCCAGGCGGCGATACGGCAGATCCTCCTCATCGCTCGCGTCGACGTCTGCGTGCTCCTTGTCGTGGTCATGGACATGCTGATGAAGCCGTTCAGCTAGAAATCCGGGAGACCCGAAAGAGGAGCCGAGATGTCGAAAACACTGTTGACCGTCGCGACGCGCAAGGGCGCGTTCCTATTCGAGAGCGACGACCGTAAGAACTGGACGATGAGCGAGCCGCTCTGCGAGGGCTGGCCCATCTACCACGCGATCTACGACGCGAAATCCGACTCGATCTACGCCGCCGCCGCGAGCGAGTGGCACGGCTCGGGGATCTTCCGCAGCCGCGACCGCGGCGCGACGTGGGAGATGTCGAGCGAAGGTCTGAGCTATCCCGACGACGACGGCCGGAAGGTGAACAAGGTCTCGACGCTCGCCCGCGCCGGCGACCGGCTCCTCGTCGGCGTCGAGGCGCCCGGCATCTTCGAGAGCAAGGACAACGGCGAGACGTTCTCCCTTCTCTCAACGCTTTCGGGCCAGCACGGGAGCGAAGCGTGGGACGACCCCGCGAACCAGGCTCCGGGCCATCTCGGCATCTCGGGCTTCGTCGCGGACCCGGACGACTCCGACAACTTCTTCACAATCGTGCAGGGCGTCGGCGCGTTCGAGACGGCTGACGGCGGCTCGTCGTGGACGCCGCGCAACGTCGGTCTCCGGCGCGACTGGCCGGCCGACTACGAGGACGTCGGCTTCTGCGTCCACAAGCTCGTCCGCTCGTCGAACCCGGAGCGGATGTACCAGCAGAACCACGTCGGCGTGCACCGTTCCGACGACGCCGGCCAGTCGTGGACGGAGATCACGGAAGGACTGCCCGGCGACTTCGGCTTCGCCGCTGCCGTCCATCCCCACGACACGGAGACGTTCTACGTCATTCCCGTCGACGGCGGGCACGGCCGGACGATGCACGAGGGCAAGGCGACCGTCTATCGCACGCGCGACGCCGGCTCGACCTGGCAGCCGCTGCGCAACGGCCTCCCGCAGGTCGACGCGCACCTCGGCGTTCTCCGCCAGGGAATGACGATCGACAAGCACGACACGCCGGGCCTGTACTTCGGCACGAGCACCGGCCAGGTCTTCGCGAGCGTCGACGAAGGCGACACGTGGACCGAGATCGCGAGCTACCTGCCCTCGATCTCGTCCGTCGACGTCGCAATCGTCGACTAGGTGCCCCACCCGGCAGCAGACTGGGCGTCCGCCGCGGCTGCAAAGCGGCGCGATGCTGCGTCCTCGGTCGCCCCGATAGGTCAACCGATCGGGGCTCCCTGCGTCCTTGCCTCGCTTGCTTTTCGCTCGCGGCGACCGCGAGCCTGCTACCGGGCGGGGCACTAGCGATGGCCGACGTCCGCCTGCCGGGCACGCTCATGCCGCTCTTCCCAGGACTACCGCGCCGCCTCGAGATCGAGGCGGCGACGGTCCTCGGCGCGATCGACGAGATCGACGCGCAATGGCCGGGACTTCGCGACCGCCTCGTCGCGGAAGGCCCGACGCTGCGCCCGCACATCCACACGTACGTGAACGGCGAGCGCTCGGGCCTTGACGCCCCGCTCGCCGCCGGCTCGCGCCTAGACGTGATCGCCGCGATCAGCGGCGGCTAGAAGCACTCGCCTGCCCCAGTGCCCGGGAGTCACTTGAGTTGGAAACTCTCTTTCGCCGAGGCTGCCCCAACTTCAAGTAGTCCGACGAATCGGCGCTTCTGTTTCCTAGGCTCCGGTCGCCTCGGTCACCGAGTTTCCGCCTTCGTTTGTGACCCAGAGGTGGCTACCGTCGAATGCAACTCCCCACGGGGAGTTGAACTCCAACAGCGTGTGCACCCAGCTGCCGTCGCTCGCGTTCAGCTCGGTCACCGAGTTTCCGCCTGGGTTTGTGACCCAGATGTGGCTGCCGTCGAACGTCACCCCGGTCGGGTGGCTGAAGCCGTAGGAGCCGCCCGAGAGAGTCCTGACCCACGAGCCGCCGCTCGCGCTTAGCTCCGTCACCGAGTTGCCGGTGTAGTTCGTAACCCAAATGTCGCTGCCGTCGACCGCCACCCCGATCGGGTGGTTGAAGCCGTAGGAGCCGCCGGAGAGAGTCCTGACCCACGAGCCGCCGCTCGCGCTCAGCTCCGTCACCGAGTTGCCGGTGTAGTTCGTGACCCAAATGTCGCTGCCGTCGAACGCCACCCCGTACGGACTGCTGAAGCCGTAGGAGCCGCCGGACAGAGTCCTGACCCACGAGCCGTCGCTCACGTTTAGCTCCGTCACCGAGTTGCCGGTGTAGTTCGTGACCCAAATGTGGCTGCCGTCGAACGCCACCCCGTCCGGGCTGTTGAAGCCGTAGGAGCCGCCGGAGAGAGTCCTGACCCACGAACCGTCGCTCGCATTCAGCTCCGTCACCGAGTCTCCGCCTCCGTTTGCGACCCAGATGTGGCTGCCGTCGGACGCCACCCAGTCCGGGCTGTTGAAGCCGTAGGAGCCGCCGGAGAGAGTCCTGACCCACGAACCGTCGCTCGCGTTCAGCTCCGTCACCGAGTTTCCGCTTCGGTTTGTGACCCAGACGTGGCTGCCGTCGAACGCCACCCCGAGCGGCAGGTTGAAGCCGTAGGAGCCGTCCCGATAGACGCCGACAATGTACGGAGGGGTACAGACCAGGCTGATCGCGCCGCTCGTGTTGTTGACCGACACGTGGACCGTCCCTGTATAGCCGTCGAATGTGCAGGCAGATCCTGCCAGAGCGCCCGAGCCGGGCGGACCCGAAGGCCCGACCGGGCCGCTTGGCCCACTAAGCCCTCGAGGCCCGCTCGGCCCACTAGGCCCACTAGACCCACTAAGCCCTCGGGGCCCGCTAGGGCCAGTCCGGCTCCAGGTGATTTGCACTGCTGGCTTTAAGCAGGCCGCCCGAGGCGAACTACCAATCCTCACGCGAGTGATGAGTCCACCCTTAAGGCAGCCCGTATAGGCCCTGTTCGAACTGCTTGTGATAGCCGGGTAGGCGTAACCGCCTACCGCAAGGAAAGCCGCAACCACAACCCCGAAAAGCACTAGACGCTTCCAGCGGCGCGTCC
>Ga0265336_10000959_pt1 | contig 14420 bp, 24 predicted proteins | sample 42119metaG_FD_193583 | JGI IMG/M metagenome (GOLD analysis project Ga0265336, IMG submission 193583) | Rhizosphere microbial communities from Carex aquatilis grown in University of Washington, Seatle, WA, United States - 4-21-19 metaG | ecosystem: Host-associated > Plants > Roots > Rhizosphere...
GTTCGCGGCCAGCAGGTTCAGGCCGATTGTGGCCGCGTCATTCGCGCCCCTGGTCATCGCCATAACCGACTTCAGCGCCTCGGTGTTATCCGCGAGGCTGGCCGTCTCGTCGATTCGATCAACCTGCGCATTGGCAATCACGGAAAGCCTATGAGCGGTCATGGCACCATGCTTCGCCGCGCCGCCCAGGTGAAACGAAATCGATTTGAGCGTATCGGTCAAAGTGCGTACTGAAACCTGTTCCGAAACGCTCAAAGCGTCGAAGGCAACCTCGGCGCAAGCCAAGGTCTTTGCTAGCTCTTTGTGTTTCGGAATGCGTTCCGAAATGCGCTCACTGATTCGGCTTGCGCCGATCTTGAATTCCTTCGCCAAACTGCGGATAGATTCGCCATTGATGTTGCGGCGTTCGATCTCTGCCCATTGCTTTGCTGAGAGCTTCGAAGGTCTTCCCATAATGGTTGTCCGATTCCGGCAATAGGCTTATGGCCCACATCGGGCTGCGGTATCGAGAAGGAGGTTCGTTCCTGTCAGCTTATCCGCGCGCTGATCGTCGCCGGTACAGTGACGGTGCGCGAGCGGCAGAAGAGCCGCCTAAGCCAGCGTAACAGTAATCGTAGCAGGTGCATCGACGGTCGTCGGGGCGGGAACGGGAACAGTGAAGGGGGCGGAGACCGGCGAGCCGATGACAGCGCCGGTCGAGTCCAAACGGGCGGCCGAGGCAGTGTAGTCACCGGGCGCGACGTTATCGAACTCGACGGTGCTGGCCTCGCTGTCCTGGACAACCGGATCGCCGACGGCCGGGGTGAGAGTGAAGCGCATGGCGCCAGCGACTTGTCCTACTGCGAGCGCTACGGCGACGAGGGTGATCGAGACAATGACTTTTGACATGGTGTTTCCTTTGGGCGTGCGGGTTAAAGGGCCAGGTGGGCCTTGACGGACTCAAACCACGCTTTGATCGCCTCAACGTCAGCGTCAAAGATGGTCGCGGCCTTGGATTCAATGTCCTGCATTTCCGCCTCGATCTTGGCGACTTCGGCTTTGGCTGCGTCGAGTTTGGCTTGAATCGTTTCGCGGAGAGTCATGGCGTCACCAGAATAGAAAGAGCCGCGGCCTTTTCAGGTATCGCGGCGTAACTCGCCGTGCGAACAGCGAGAGGAGGGAGAAGGGGTAATATGTTAGCGAGCACTTACTTACGTTTGTTAGTACTCACTATCATATGAAATGGCTTACACACTTAATCTAACTTTGGTGCAAGCACTTACTCACTTATTACTTTTAACCCGTGACCCATATCCCCTGACCTCCACCCGTCTATCGGGTTAAGCGCTGTCAGAAGAACGTCACCGTATTGCCGGCGCCCTGTATCGTAGGGCTAAACGCCTGCCGCCCATTGAGCCGTTGCTCTGCTGGCGTCACATGTATGTCAGTACTAAGCCGGTTTATTGCGTCTGTCGGTTATCAGGCGCGGCGTGGGTCAATGCCTGGTGTCTCGCGGTTTGGTTCCGGTCTAGCCCGCGATAGGCTGCATTATCATTCTTGGCTGGCTATACCAGCGCGGCTCGGAGTGCCGGTCAATTCTGGTCGAGCTTCTCGATATCCACCATGCTGCGATAGCATCCACAGCCGCATGTCTCTTTGGTGCAAGTGCCGTCGCAAGGCATGCCCAGATCGTCTTGGTACGGCTCGGGCGCGGCGATGGCCACCGCGAAATCGAACCGAAAGCCATGCCAGCCACTCAGTTTCAGGGCTGGTTTATCCATAGCGCGATCCAATGCAAAAAGCCCGATTCCGGTTAGGTTTCGGGCCTCAGACACAGTTGTGATTCAGCAAGAACTATAAGATAACAGCTACAAAACCATCCGTCAAGCATTAATTGCAACGCATTTTTTAACCTCTTCCACACGTTATTACGAATTTATAGAGTATCATGAATCATGACTTTCCACACAGCTTTACGAATAGCCGCATTTTTGCGGAATATCGTCCGATTCTTCGGTATTCCTCATTTTGGAACAAATAGACCGGCGCTCGAACTGTTCACGCCGATCGCTCATAATCTGGTTATTCCGGAATATCTCAGAGCGCAGTAGGATGTGGCCTTGCATGACGCGATCACGATACGTCCGATAATCAACGCCCTGCCCGCAGCGGCGCGCCAAGACGGACAGAGGCTGATTCTCATACTGCCAGAACAGCATGACGGCCTGTCGATAGCGGATAGGCAAAACACTCAGTGCCCGGTCGGTGTCCTGCGCCTCGCCCTCTAATCTGGGCATCGTTGCCTCACGTCGGTTTCCGCCACCGGCTGCGCTGAACATGGATGACGGTGATATTTCCGCTTTGCCCTCGCGCCCGTTAAGGCTGGCCCAGTTCCGTAATCTTCGAATGAAGTCATTTGTTAGTTCGGCCATGATGCGCTGGCTCATTCTGGATCCGCCCAGCCAGCGCTTAACATTGCCTGATAGTGGTTGTATCCGTCTTCACGCATTGCTCGGTATCGTTCGTGATCCCTGTCAATTCCAGGATACCAACAGTCAGCGCACCACTTAGAGCCGAAAACATCAGTCGGCTTATTGCACCCTGGCTTTTCGCAATGGGTTTGGTTGTCCATCATGCGGCCTCCCGATCAAGTTCCTTTAGTGCGCGCAGCTTCGCGCGGTGCGTATCCCTGATCTCGATCAGTTGAGGGATAGTCCATTTTGGCGACGACTGATCAGCCTCGAGCGCCTCGACTGAGGCGAGTCCGATGCGCTTGACCACGCCGGCACGGAACGCGGCACGCGTCGTTCCGCCTGGCCGGTTGCAGTTCTTGCGCTGCCCGAAGATGTTTCGGTCGGAATCGAATCTCAAATGCGGCGCCAGACTGCGCGAAAGATAATGTCCGGCGTCCATAGCGCCGCCCGGCTTTTCGGACTCAAACGGCTTATCGCAGCAGATGCACGGCTTGAATCGGTCGCGGTAGCGGACATAGGCATTGACGGCCGTTTGCGCTTCCGCGATGTAGTCGGCGCGCCGCTTGAACTTCTCCAGCTTCGCCCGGTCCGCAGCCCGCTCGGCCTTCTCGGCCTTGGCCAGATCCTTCGCAGTCTTGATTTTCCCCAAAGCAGCAGCGCAGCCCAAACAGCACGCTTTCTGTAGCGGGCGCTCAGGAAGAAACTCGTAATGGCAGAATCCGCACTTCTTTGGCTTGCGCTTGTCGATCATGCCGAATACCTTCCCGGCGCTTCATGGAATTGGACGCCCAGGTTCGCGCCGAACGCTTCAACCTGCAGCATGTATAGGTAAAACCCCCGTTTGAGCAATTGCGTCGTGGAACCGACGAGAACGCGATCGCCAGACGGGCCTATGTCCCATTTGCGATAGCCTTCCTTCGTCAGCGACTCGAAATCCGGCGTATCGAAGTCAGGAAGAAACTCGCGCTTGAAGTGTTCGTGCCATACCTCGGCCGAGAACTGGCGCCCGTTGATCCACGCCTGTTCTGCGATGTCACGCAATGGCCCTGCCCACATCCGTTCGTTGGCGCTGGGCTTCCTGACCTTCTTTTCCTCACGCAGCACCATTTCCAACGGGGAATCAGGATCGATAGGTGCGTTGCTCAGCTTGGCGATGGCGGTTTGCAGTTGAAGCGGGCCGACGAGACGAACAACGCTTGTGGCGTATTGCTGGCGATTGCTCATGCTGCCGCCTTCTCTGCCAGCCGCTCGGCCTGATCGTCCGTAGGCCACGGCGTACCGCGAGTGATTCCGCTCTCGCTGGCATACGATACTTTGCAGTCGCCAAAAGCCTCGCGGACGGCGTCAACAAACTCGGTGACTTTGGGCATTGAGGCGCGGTTAGATTGAGCGGTCATGCGTGCCATTCCATCAGTTCAAACGGCGCAGCAGACGAGCTAGCGACATACTGCTGGCTCTCACGATGGAACCAGAGCGCTATGCGCCCTTCCCATTCGCCATGCCGCTGCTTATCCACGATCATCAAGGCATCGGGTTCGGTCGGGGATTCCTGCCCGGTAGCGGCGAGCGCTTCCTTTTTCTTGTTACGCCAGATCGTGATGCAGTTATCACACAAGTCGCTGAGTGCGCCGGTTCCTTTGGCGTCCATCTTGCCGGGCGGCTTGGTCTCGTCAGCGAGTTTGCGCGAGTGGTGAATCAGGTGAATGTGCAGATTCTTGTCTCTGGCAATGGCGGTTAGCTCGTCCATGAACGCCTTTTGCCCGTTGTAGTCGTCCTCGTTGATCCCGCATTTCATCAGGCTGTCGATAACGATGTGCTGACCGTGCAATTTGTCGGCAAAATACCGGCAGACGGAGAGGACGCGGGAAGTTTTGACGATGCCCTGCTGGTCATACATCCAGAGCTTGTCATCAGTCCATTGGTGAAACTCTTTGATGAACTTGATTGAAGGAGAATCACTTCGCGCCGCTTGCCGGCACATCCTGGCTAGCGTAGCAACAGGCTTCATTTCAAATGACATGATGATGGCCTTTTCCCCTTGGGCCATGAAAGACGTTATCAACTGGCCGAGCAGCATCGATTTTCCATGCCCATTCATGCCGAGCCACATCGTCACTTCCTGCGGGCGGTACTGGATCGTGAATTCGTGCTTTCCCCACGGCAAGCGAGCGCCGATAGGGTCAATGTCTTTGTTGAAGCGGTCGATAACGCCCTGCAGGAACGACGAAGCCGGCAGGACGTGCGGCGCTTCATCTGGCTCTTTTAGGTAGAGATCAAAATCTATGCCGTGATCGTCAATGACTTGCATTCCCAATCCCCTCAAACTCTTTTTTATCTAACGGACCCATCCAGCGCATTGCCTTTGATTTCGGCCTGTAGCTGCCCCACTGGATGTGCTGTCCGTCCTTTTTGTCCGATAACCACAGACCGAAATATTCAGGTTTAACCGCCCGGATCGCGTCGATAGTCCGCTTGACCAGTTCAACATCGACCAGACTGCTGGCGACTAGAAGCACATCAAGGCCGGCCAGAAACTGCCAGTCGTAGCGCTTTTCAGCCCTAGCCATCACCACCGGATTTAGTTCTTTCAGCGGCCCGACCAGCGACACGAGAACCATGTCGGCAGGCTTCTGGCGCTGCATCCTCAGTTCGGCGATCTCTCGGCCGCCGTAGGGAAGATCAGGAGCCATAGCCCACCGCGCCGGCGAAGATGCTCTGCACTTCGGCTTTAGGCCGGCATTTGGCCCAATTCTTCGAGATCGCCCCTCGAAACGCCGCATCCCAGTCGCGGTACTTGTAGCCCTTGGCCTTGCAGGAATCGATGAAGTTGGCTAGGTGGGTATCGAGTTGATCGTGTCCGTGTTCCTCAGCCCACGCTCGAACGTTTTCAGAAATCGAGAAGTTTTCAGGGATTGGAGTTTCGCGTGATTCTTTCACGCGCCTTCCCTTCCCTTCCCTTCCTTCCTTCCCTTCCCCTGAATCGCCGCTTTCACGCGTGAAAGACGCGTCATTTGTTTGTGAGGACTCACTAACTTTTAGGGGTATGTTTGGGGGTAAAACGCTTTCCGCTTCCCGGTTGTTGATGATTTGGTGTGTGTTGAAGGTAGGAATCTCGGCGTACTGCTTTCCGTCGACTTCGTAGATCACGATCAGGCCGTTGGCAATAAGCTCATCGCCCATAGCTTCGATGCTGCACTCGTCCGCCGGAAAGTAGCGCAGCTTGAGCGTTTTAACGTCCCATTTAAGACGCCCCTCGCGGTCTGCTTCACACCACAGTGACGCGTAAAAGAGGCGTGAAAGAGGCGACATACATACAATGTCTGCGCTCGTAAAGAATTCAGGCTTAATACTGCGAATCCTGGCCATTAGACTGACGCCTTAAGTTTGTCAAACATCGTGATTTACTCGTAAGCGTCCTGGATTGGCGCTTGGAATAGGGAATCCTGGCGCTGTGCGTTCTCTATGCGCTGGCAGGCTATGTCGAAATACTTTTCTTCGCGCTCGATACCGATGAATTGACATCCGGCTTTCATGGCTGCCACGCCAGTGGTGCCGCTTTGCCGAGCCAAGAGAACTGAGTCTTTCGGCATACCGGGCAGCGGAACGAGACGCGCACGATGTGCTTGCGCATTTCGGTTGCGCGCTGGACTGAGGCGATTGGCTGGCTCATCGCTCACCGCCTTTCATGAAGAGAACGCGGACGATGGCGAGGACGCACAGGATGATGTAGAGGGCGATTGCTTCGGGCAGGTAGGCCATTATTTTTTCCCCCTGTTTTATGCTTCTATTGGTCTTAGGCCGCTTGGCTTCCGCGTCGATCTGCGCGCCGACGTTCTGCGGTCTGCTCTCGGTAAAGATCTTCTAAACGTTTCCCGACCTCGTATGTGAGATCCTTCTGACTACCGCAAAGCATCTTGCTCAGGATAGGCTGATATGTCCCTATGGCGGTAGCAATTTGGGTCTGCGTCAGGCCAAACTCTACCAAGGATTTAAGCATTTCTTGTGCGGTCATAGAAATGATTATACATCGACAAATGACGAAATCAAGAATTATCTGAATTATTCAACATCGAATAGCGCGCCATGCGATTCTCTGGCCTGTCCTATGTTCTTACAAGCCTGTTTCCAGTAGGCGGTTTTCAGTTCAGCCCCAACGAACTTCCGGCCGGTCTTGATCGCCATATAGCCGGTAGAGCCAATACCGCTATACGGGTCGAAGATCACATCGCCGGGATTGCTCCATAGGTGGATAGCTCGCTCGATCAGGTCTAAGGCCATCGGGCAAACGTGACGCTCATCCTCGGCTTCTCGTGCGGCTTTAGCGTTCAGCGTGTTGCTGAAGTTAATGTCCATCCAGACCGGCGAGGCGTAGCGTCTCCACCGTTCATGCGAGAGCGTTCCATTGACCGGCTCGTTTTCGCCGACGAAGTATTCAAGGCCGGATTGATGCGCTACGGGTTCGGGATTCTCGCCGTCTTTACGGAAGGCCAATAGGTATTGCGGGATGCCAGCACGCGAGCGCGTAGAGTCCTTGCAAAGCTGCTTGTGCATCAGGCCAAGCGCCTTGGTGCGGGTCGCTTCGATTAGCGGGTCTTTCCACGCGCAATGCTCGCTGTGAAAGATGAAGCCGGCGCGCTGGAATGCTCGGATGATGTCGCCGCGGAAGTCTTTCAGACCGATGTAGCCGTCTCGTTCCTTCATGGCCGGAATGTTCATCACATCGACACAGACAATACGCCCCGGCATGGTCGCGCGATGCAGACCCGCGATCAGAAAATCGAAATGCTCATAGAACTGCTGATCACTGGCCGAATTGCCCATGTCCCGGTCCGAGTTGGAATACGTATATAGCGAAGCGTAAGGTGGACTAAAGATCGAAAGATGCAGCGAGTTTTCCGGCAAAGAATTGACGACTTCGATGCAATCCGCATTGTAAAGCATCCAGTTTTCGCCGCTGGCTTGGTCAAGAACGTTCATTAAGCAGTCCTCATAAAGTCTGGAATCATCATGGGTACAGTCGGCTTATAGGCGGTTTTGTTACGCACTTGACCACCATGCAAAGCCGCTGCGTTCAAATCTTTCATGTGTTCGATCATGCTGTTATAGGTTTCTTCCGCTTCGCGCTCTTTGCGCTTGATGTTGGAAACGACAGCGCCCTCGGTCTCAGCGGTAATGACATGCACGTTCACCGCGTTCTTCTGGCCGAAACGCCAGCAGCGGCGAATCGACTGGTAAAGCTGCTCGTAGGAGTCGGACAAGCCGACAAACGCCATATCGGCACAGTGTTGGAGGTTTAGGCCAAGGCCGGCGATCTTCGGCTTGCTGACCATGACCCGGTATCGACCATCGAGGAACCCGACAATTGCGGATTCCTTCTTGTCGTCCGAGTCGCTTCCGGTGACTTCGATTGCATCAGGAATCGCCGCTGCGAGTTGTGCTGATTCTTCATTGAGATTGCACCACACTAAGAACGGCTTATTGCTGGTATTGACGATGTCGGCGCACGCGCGAACTCGATCGCCGATAGAATCGCGGCGCGCGGCCTGGCGTTCCTGCAGGGTCTGTGCCTCGAGCGCGAACAGAAAGCCGCTTGTCGGCGTATTGACGCTGACCTGGTGCTCGTGCATACGCAGCGGCGGCAGGATGAATCCTGCGTCCGAGTAGCCGAGGTCTGACGGCTTGCGAATCATCACGGCCCATGACGTCATCCATGTCCAGAACGCTTTCTGCGCATGGCCCTTCACGCGCCATTTCGAGGTATCGCCGCCGTCGTGCGTGAAGTACATGGCGAGCATCTCGGACCGGCTCATCACGCCGAGGAATTCGGCCTGTGTGCCAAGTTCCATCACGTCATTGGGCGCCGGCATAGCGGAAGCCAGAAGTCGGAACGGGGTATTCTTGAACGCTTCAATCATCCAGGTCGAATAGGCACCGGATGAGTTCTTGAGAATACTTGACTCGTCCAAACTGACTGCACCGAACTGTTCGATATGGAAATTTTCAAGCCGTTCGTAGTTGGTGATCGTGATGCGCTTCGTGACCTGTGATTGATCCTTGGCATAAGCGACATCGACACCAAACTTCTGAGCCTCTCGGACGAACTGATGCGCTACGGCCAAAGGCGCGACGATGATGCACTCATGCGGCTGACGAGTCGACCACTCTAGTTCCATCGGAGTTTTCCCGATGCCGCAATCAGCAAACAGTGCAGCTCGGCCTCGGCGCAACGCCCACTTGACCATATCAGCTTGATGTGGGAACAGCATTGGATTAAGCGCAGGAATACTCGACAGACCAGTCGGAGTATCGACAGTTTCCTTACGCGATAGAAAATCCTCGTACTTCACGGCGCATCCTCTGACCTTAGCCGCATGATGATCTGTGCCAGGCGCTGCCTGGATAGGTCAAGTTTCCTAGCCAGTTCAGGCCGGGACTTTCCTTCTGCTATCCACTGGCGGATCTGTGCATCTCGTTCCTTCCTGCGTCTGTCCTGTATGTCGTAAAATTTGCTCATGTGACCTCCTTTGTTGGAATCATCATGGCACAAGTAAATATTTATTGCAATACCCCTTGACAGGATAATTTGTATGGTCCATGATTACATCAACGCATCACACAACACAACGAACCGGAGAGAGCCATGCAACAAACGTACTTGCAGCGATTCAACGAACTGTGCGCACTGGCACACCCCTTAAGCGCGTATCAGCAGGAGACGGAAGCGATGCGCATTCAGGTCATGAAGAACAGGGCTGCGCGTGGTGCCGATCCAATGCCGCAAGTTCCCGAGTGTCTTCCGGTTCCGCACTGAGAGCGACGGAAATCAGCGACAGGCCCGGCAGCACGATTGAGTACGTCATTGACCGAAAAGCACGTCTGCAGCCAGCGGTTATTAGCCGCCAGAGGAAGTTAGAGGCTTCCTGACCAACGGAAAGACGTTCAAGCGCGAGTGCGCAAGCCCGGTGGAAACCCGGACGGCCAAGCCTCCCCCGCCAGAGTGGGGAGGCGTCTTTCCCTTAGGGGGCAGAGTGAAAAAATACGAATTCACGGGCGTCACGAAAAACTATTACGGCGTGACGCTGCGCCAAATCCGCGCACTGATCACGATTGCCGGGGTTGTTACGGCCGGAGATGCTGGCGGATGGATTGCCGAGGAAAAGAATCTTGATCATGCCGGCAACGCGTGGATTTCCGGCGACGCGCAGATTTCCGGCGACGCGCGGATTTCCGGCGACGCGCGGATTTCCGGCGACGCGCAGATTTTCGGCAACGCGCGGATTTCCGGCGACGCGCGGATTTCCGGCGACGCGCAGATTTTCGGCGACGCGCAGATTTCCGGCGACGCGCGGATTTCCGGCAACGCGTGGATTTCCGGCAACGCGCAGATTTCCGGCGACGCGGACTGGTGTTCTTTTTCCAGCTTTGGCTCTGAATATCGCACGACAACCGCATACATCGACAAAGAACTCGGTATTCGTATCGATTGCGGATGCTTTACCGGATCTCTCTACCAGTTCCGCCAAAAAGTCATCAATAGGCATGGCGAGGATAGCAAGAACGGAAAACTCTACCTCGGAATGGCGAACATGATCGAGTTTCGTCTTGAGTTTCCGGCATCGTTCGAAATTAAGGAGGCGGCATGAGACTCGCCAGCCTTCTATTCCGCATCTTCGCGTGGTTTTCAATGCGCGCGCTCGAGGTCCAGCTCGACGCGCAGAACAGCGCGATCGACGCCTGCTACGACATGAGCCGCTACTTCGGCATGGTCGAGTCGCGCGAGCAGACGAAGGCCGAATTGGCTGCAGCACGTGCCAGATATACGGCGACATTCCGGCCCGGTATCCGATTCACGTTCAAGAACGCATAAGGAGAAAAAAGTGAATACAGAAATGGTTCCCTACAAAATCAGCGACATGCAGACAATGGCCGAGGCCGTCGCCAAGTCAGGATTGTTCGGCATGAAGACCTACGATCAGGCGCTGGCTTTGATGCTTGTCGCCCAGGCAGAAAACCAGCACCCGGCCACGATCACGCAGGACTACGACATCATCCAGAACAAGGCCTGCCGAAAGACGCATAGCGTGCTGGCGCGCTTTCAGCAGATGGGCGGAAAGGTTGAATGGCATCAACTGACCGAACTGATTGCCGACGCCACGTTCTCGCATCCATCTGGCGGCGCGCTGCGCATGACCTGGACTTTCGAACAGGCCAAGAAAGCCAAGCTGACCGGCAAGGACAACTGGCAGAACTACCCGCGCGCCATGCTGCGCGCCAGGTGCATCGCTGAAGGCGTGCGCGCCGTCTATCCGGCCGCCATCGGCGGAATGATGGTATCGGAAGAGGCTACCGACGCGCCGGTCGATACCACGCCAATCATCAAGGACATGGGCAAAGCCGAGCGGGTTGTCGACCAGCCCGTCTATTACTGCAAGGAAAGCTTCGACGCGAACATCGCCAAGTGGACGTCGCTGATCGTCAAGGGCACCAAGACCGCCGAGCAGATCATTGCCAAGGTGCAGAGCAATGTTCCGATGACGCCAGAGCAGATCAAGACGCTCAAGGACATCAAGCGCGAAGAGAAGACGGCCATCGAAGGCGAGGTGATGACCGAAGAAGAAGTCGCCGCGGCACGCCAGCGTGAAATCGACGAAATGACTGCGCAGGCTTAACAAACAAATAACGAGGCCATAAAAATGGAAATCTTGAATCTTAAACAGGGCTCGGAAGAGTGGTTAGCCGTCCGAGCCAAATACTTTACCGCCAGTGAAGCGCCGGCCATGCTCGGACTGAGCAAGTATCAGACGCGCAGCGACCTGCTCAAACAGAAAGCAATGGGTATCACGCCCGACGTTGACGAATCGACGCAACGCCTGTTCGACGCTGGCCATGCTGCCGAAGCGCGCGCCAGACCGATCGCGGAAGACATCGCGGGAGACGACTTTTACCCCGCGACTGGAACGCTTGAAGTTGATGGGCTTCAACTTCTCGCCAGCTTCGACGGCATCACGATGGATGACGACGTGATCTGGGAATCAAAGCTGTGGAACGAAGGCTTCGCGCAGTTCATTCAAGACATGGAAGACGCGCCCGATACGCACTGGCCGCAGATCGAACAGCAGCTGCTCATCAGCGGCGCAGACCGCGCGCTATTCACTGTAACGGATGGCTACGAAAAGACCGCCTACATTTGGTATCGGTCGCGCCCCGAGCGCCGCGCTGCGCTGATCGCCGGCTGGAAACAATTCGCTGTCGATCTCGCCAACTACAAGCACGTTGAAGTCATTCCGGCTGCAACCGCTGCGCCGACGCTCGACCTGCCGGCCGTCTCGATTCAGACCTCCGGCGCCATCGCCATTATCTCGAACCTGCGCGCCTTTGGTGACGCGCTGCAGGGCTTCATTGAGCGCCTGCCCACCAAGCCCTCAACCGATCAGGAATTCGCCGACTGCAAGGCCGCACTAGCCAAACTCAAAACCGCTGAGGAAACGCTTGACTCGGAAGAGGCTCGCGCCCTGTCGTCGATGTCCGAGATTGACCAAATGCGGCGGGAAAAGAAGATGCTGCAGGACTTGGCCCGCACCACGCGCCTGGCGCTTGAAAAGCTGGTCACTGCCCGCGAATCTGCGATCAAGATCGAGATCATGCAGGAAGGCAAGGACAAGCTCGCCGCGCACGTTGCCGGGCTCAACAAGCGCCTCGGCCGCGTGCTGGTCCCAGCTGTTGCCGCCGACTTCGCCGGAGCGATCAAGAACAAGCGGACGATCGAGAGCCTGCGCAACGCCGTCGACACCTGCTTGGCCAACGCCAAGATTGCCGCCAGCGAAATCGCCGACGAGATCCAGATCAACCTGGCCACGCTCGATGAGCACAAGCCATTCGCCTTCCTGTTCAGCGATCTGGCCAGCCTGGTGATGAAGTCGCCGGAGGATCTGGCCAACGTGATCAAGCTGCGCATCACCGAGCACGCGCAAGCCGAAGAAGCGCGGGCCGAGAAGATCCGCGCCGACGAGCGCGCCAAGGTCGAGAAGGAAGCGGCCGACAAGGCACGCGCCGAGCAGCTGGAGCTCGCAATGATCGCCGCGCAGGCCAAGCTCAACAGTCAGGCCGAGGAGCAAAAGAATACACCCCCGCCGGCAGCAAGCTCGCCGGTGCCGGAGATTGCCCCAGCACCGGTGCGGCAGACCTTTGCGCCGCTGGTCGTCTCCAACGCTGTCTCGCACGACCGCATGCACGCGATCAGCCTGCGCATCCAAGTCTATACCGCGGATGAGCTGGCGGTCATCGAGCACTGCTGCGACCGCATCGACGCGATGCGTCTGGCCGCGGCGTAATTCCAGAACCCTCCACTCCGGAGGGTTCGTTTTTCTACCAAGAGGAGATCCACCGAAATGGCAAAACCCATCAACGAGAACATCAAGGCAGTCCGCATCGAGAATGAATCGGGCGACCTGATCCCTGTCCTCGATCACGCCGGAGAGCAACTGTCCGACCTGATCGCGGCGATCGTCTCGACCAACAAGGCCGGGACGCTGACCATGAAGATCAGCATCAAGCCGAGCACCGCCGGCGCGCTGGCCGTCAAGGCCGAGGTCAAGGTGACGAAGCCCAAAGGCCTGCCGCCCGAGTCACTGCTCTGGGCAACGCCGGATAACAACCTCATCGCCGAGGATCCGCGCCAGACGAAGCTGGACCTGAAGCCCGTCCTGGCTGAGCCGGCCCGCGAACTCAAGACTGTCGGAGCGTAACCATGGACAGAACCCCCAACGACGATTTCGCTGAAACCATGCTGGAGGCCGGTGCGTCCTTGGCAAAACCTCACAGTCCGACCAATGCCGAGGGTCAGATCGATGCGGCAGCCGTTGGCATTCGCAGAACAACGCCATGCACCCGCCATCGCATTCAAGTCGTCAATGCTTATCGCCTACCTGAACGACAACGACTTTACAGCCCCAGAGATCGATCTGATGCAGCACTACGCTGAACACATCGTCATTGAGCGCAGGACTGCTGCATGATCGCCTACGCCAACCACACCGGCCAGCGCACGCCTTCACACAACGAGATAGTTCGCGCTGCGGTCGTCAAATACCGCGACGAGACACCGCTGCCGATTCAACCAGCGCCGCTTGATTTGCTCATCAGCGGACTGACGCAAGCCGTCGAACGCGCAGCCATTGAGCCGGTCATCATCGATCCCGAGATTGAGCAGGAAGAAAAGCGATGCACATCCTGCGGGCAACTCTTGCCGCTTTCCGAGTTCTATTTCCGTGCCAAGCGGGGTAAGTACATTCCGAGGTGCAAGGCTTGCCACGGGGCAGCAGTCAGGGATAGCAAGCGGAAATGGAGCAAAACGTGAAAGCCGCTGCATAACCAATTCCAACGAAAGGGAGCATCGTGACCACAAAAACCAAGAAGGAAGCCAAGCCAGAAGCCGTTGAAACCATCACCGCTTTCAAAGGCTTCGACGCAAACATGCAGTGCCGAGGCTATCAGTTCGAAATCGGGAAAACGTATCTGCACGAAGGTAAAGTAAAAGCGTGTTCGTCCGGCTTTCACGCGTGCGAATATCCGCTTGACGTTCTCGTCTACTACCCACCGGCCACGTCGAAGTTTGCCATCGTTGAGCAATCTGGAACGCTTGCGCGTCACAGCGAAGATTCGAAGGTCGCATCGTCCTCGCTGACCGTCAAGGCGTCGATTGATCTGCCGGGACTGATCTCGGCGGCATTCGAGTTCATCACGAAACGCTGCGATCCCGCCAAAACTGAACATGCCACCGGGGACAGGTCGGCCAGCAGCGCCACCGGGGACAGTTCGGCCAGCAGCGCCACCGGGCGCAGGTCGGCCAGCAGCGCCACCGGGTACAGTTCGGCCAGCAGCGCCACCGGGGACAGTTCGGCCAGCAGCGCCACCGGGGACAGGTCGGCCAGCAGCGCCACCGGGGACAGGTCGGCCAGCAGCGCCACC
>Ga0265336_10000964_pt1 | contig 14376 bp, 13 predicted proteins | sample 42119metaG_FD_193583 | JGI IMG/M metagenome (GOLD analysis project Ga0265336, IMG submission 193583) | Rhizosphere microbial communities from Carex aquatilis grown in University of Washington, Seatle, WA, United States - 4-21-19 metaG | ecosystem: Host-associated > Plants > Roots > Rhizosphere...
CATTGGCGCGGTGGCTTTTGCCAAAGCTTTGAAACACCTTAGTGTAGTCGGCATGACGCGAATTGCCAGCCACGAGACCGAACTTACGACCCACGCCCTTAAACGACTTAAGGAAATTCCCGGTCTGACGATTTACGGCCAAGAAGATCCGCGGCGCGTAGCCGAGCGGCTAGGGGTTATAACTTTCAACTTGGCTAATATCCACCATAGCCTGGTCGCTGCCATCCTGAGCGCCGAGTGGGGTATCGGCGTGCGCTCCGGCTGTTTTTGCGCCCACCCATATGTAACTAAGCTTCTTGGTCTGGACGCGGCCCAGACTAAACAGTTCAGGACAAATGTTCATGGTGGCGACCGAAGCCGCATCCCAGGCATGGTCCGTATCAGTTTCGGAGTTTATAACACCAAGGATGAGATAGACGTTCTGGTTGACGCGCTCGACCAAATCACTGCCAGGGCCTACGAGGGAGACTACGTTCAAAACAAAACCACGGGCGAATTTCAGGCCCGAGGCTGGCAGCCAAACCTGTCCGACTACTTCGCATTTTAAACTTGCCAAACCTGGGGGCGAGGACTTTAATAGCATTCATTAAAGGAGTATCAAAAAAATGAGAGAGCTGCTTGCCGTCATTCTTCTAGCGGTTAGTGTTAAGTTCTTGTTTTTGTCAGGCTCAGCGAGCCACATCAAAATCGGTCTAATCTGGTTGGTCGTGGACGCGCTACTCTGGTGGCCGAACCTCAAAAAACTTGTCGCCTAAATAAACTGGATACCAAAAATGACCGATAGAGAGCTGCCGGTCATTTTTTGTTAGCTGATGTAATATAGCAGAATGAGTAACGCAGTAATTCCCGACGGCACAGTGCATAAATTACCACCAGATTTACGCAGTGAGTTAGCTTCAGACAAGAAGGCACTCGCGGCGTGGAACGACATCACACCACTGGCTCGCAACGAGTGGATTTGCTGGACAATCACCGTCAAAAAAGAAGAAACAAGAAGTCAGCACGTCAAGAGGGTAGTTAGCGAATTGAAGGAAGGCATGCGCCGACCCTGCTGCTGGATTGGCTGCATTCACCGTACGGACAAGCCGATAAGCCCGTCAGTCAAATGGGTGCTCGATAGAAGATCTAAGTCTGGTTAAATAAAATACGGCCACGCGCAAGGCCCGATCATCCTTTATTGATTTTCCTGAGTGGACGTAGTTCGGAACTTTGAACCTTCTGCAGACTACCAACATTAAAACTAAAACTTAATCGTGAATTTTTCTCTCGATTGTTCCCTTAACGAAGTCAGGGTCCTCATGGTTGACAAACAGCGGCCCTTTATCATCCATTTTAGATATGATCTGCATGTCTTCTTTTGAAAGTTTAAAATCAAAAACGTCAAAGTTTTCGATTATCCGCTCTTTGTGTACGGATTTTGGTATGGCTACTACGCCACGTTGAAGGTTCCAGCATAGGACAATCTGACCAACAGTTTTATTGTATTTTTTCGCAATTTTCATAAGCTTCTCATCGGTAAATAAGTTGTTTTTGCCTTCGGCGAAAGGCGCCCAACCTTCGGGCTGCACCTTGTATTGCTTCATGACTTCGATGGCTTCTGTTTGTTGGTGGAACGGGTGGATTTCTATTTGATTAACCGCAGGGGTGACCTTGTTGTTAAGAATAAGGTCTATCATCCTAGCGCTAGTAAAGTTAGAAACACCGATGGCTTTAACTTCACCAGCCTCATAAATTTCTTCCAAAGCCCTCCAGGCACCATATACATCGTTGTATGGCTGATGGATAAGGTATAGGTCGAGATAATCTAGGTGCAATTTTTCAAGTGATGCCCTATAGGCCCTTTTAGCCGCCTTATAGTTAACGTCCTGCACCCATAATTTACTAGTGACAAAAATCTCGTCGCGGGGGACACCACTTTTTTTGATCGCCCGGCCAACAGCTTCTTCGTTTCCGTAAACGGCCGCCGTATCTAAGAGCCTATAACCTGCGTTTAAAGCTTCTATAACACTTTGTTCGCACTCATCTAAATCTCTAATTTGATATACGCCAAAACCTAAAACGGGCATCTCAATGCCGCTATTAAGTTTAATTGTTGGATAGCTTCCAGTCACTTTCATACGAGTGCCTATATTATATCTCCGTAATTATCGGGCTATGAAAAAACCTTCAGGCAAACTGACGGGTTCATGGCTCGCAGTAGCGGACACGTTGCGAACCGCTAGTGCAGACTACGATGATTATAAATTAAATGCGATCAAGGAACTACTGGCTGTTGCTTGAACCTTATCTTAACGCATCAGGCATATTGGCTTTAACGTAAGCAACTGGGTCGCTTGATGCTTTATGCATTACTTCAAGCCAATTATCGGGGTAGAGATGTTTTTGGATTAAGGTGTCTCGCAATAGCACCTCAATCTTGTCTTCCTCTGTTTTTGCTTTTTTAAGGCTATCTTTAAGATACCATCTACTCGGGTACTTATTCCAGTAGTCAATTTCCTTAATAAACACGAGTATTTTCTTGTACATTCTCTTTATCCATAATATCAATCTTAGTGATTGATAGAGCCGTTTACATCAAACCGTAAAATATAAAACAAATCTTCCCTCAATGCACCAAATACACGAAAGGTCTTCTTCTTACTGGAAGGTATTCTCAGATGACCAAATGTATCAAAATCGCCGTACACTGATACTAGATTACGATAGTTGGTTGAGCTACGTTTCTCAATGCTTATTGCACTGGCGTGGTTTGTGTTCTTTGCCAACTGCCAAGTCATATCTTCAAAATGTCCCAAACGTTTATACAGATCACTCAAAATCTGCTTGTCGGATGCAAAGGTGCTAATACAATAACTCTTGCCAGTATCACAGTGCTTCAAGCTAAATCTAACCTTGCGTTCAAGCACATCAATCACTGGGGCTGAAAAATCGTCGGCTTGAAACTTACCCTGTTCGGCGAATGGAGCTACGAACCTTTTATCTTTCGCCATAGCTTCTATGCCTTCTGAAAAGCAGTCTTGTAGTAATCGTAAATTGACTGCTTGGTGATAATGCTTCCACTCCCAGCTTCAAACGCATCTATCCACGGTTGATGTTCGTGAGACATCTGGACAAGTTTTGCGGCAGAAAACTTGCCAAATATAGACCAGACATTCTCAAGGAACACATCTATACCTAAGCTGATTTTTTTATATTCTTGGTTTGTAGGTTTGGCGATAGGCTTGTTGTTGGGAGATTTGAATTGATGATAAACATCCTCTACGACTGGTCCGAGCTTCCAAGCAAGGATGTCGTCTTCAAAAAGTGATTTTTTGCTATAAAGAGCAAGATGAGCGGCTTGAGCAAAGTAGAGCATCTTCTGTAACTTTAGATTACTTATGCCTTCGCTTACCTTATCATCAAGTTTCTCGCTGTTCGCTTTTGATATAAACCAGTTTGCTACGTCCATTGCCTTCATAGTGTGATCCCTCAGCCTTAGTATATCGCACTTTGCTTATTCTTCTTTGGCGGGCGACTTCAAGTGCTAGCTTGGCAAACTCGTGAGTTTCATCAATGAGTTTTACCACTTGCTCTTCTGTCATTTTTTCGTATTTTTTGCCGAGTAGTTTACGGGCTTCTTTAACCGAGATAATTGGTTTCATTGCCTAAATCGAACTGAATGGAAGCCATTTACTCTTGTCCTCTGCATCATAGTTGGCATCATTTTGTATCCAGAATGATCCGTCTTTTCTTACTTCTATAATGCCCCCAGAAATGTTCAGTTTTTTGTGTTTCGCAATATAGCCTTGCAGGGCATCGGATTTCAGCCTTGTATCGCTACTCGTTACTGTTAAGCCTGCCTTCGTATCATATATGCCGATACTGCCGTCAGTGAAACGAACAATGTAGTCTGGGTAGAAAGCCGCAGGAGTTTTGATACCCGTCTTCTCGTCAAACATAATAAACGGAATAGCAAAGTAATACTGCATTTTTTCGCCGTTTTTATACCACCACTCGACGTTTTTGCTATTCTCCACAGCTTTCTCAAACTTGATCTCAGTACTTGGACGGCTATCGTGAGCATAGTATGGCTCTAGTGCGTGTTTGTTACTTTCTGCTGTTGTATAGTTTTCACCATACTGATCGGCTTCGGGAACTCTGAACGTGAACTCAGTAGTAGCACGTTTCAAATTGATGCTTTCGTGGCGTGTATCTTCAAACTCTACTTTGGCGTTGTGAATGATTGCATTGAAGATATTTTGATTTCCTGTTGAACAAACAAGTATTTGCTGAATTTCGTCAATACGATCACGTCCATAGCCAGCCTTTGCAAACCAGTCATACAACGCAGGTTTCAGACGTTCGCTAGAACGGGTAAAGTTGTAAGGTGCTGTCCAGCTTTTTAGTGCATAGCGGAACAAATGTTCTACCTGAGCCGAGTCGAGCGTTGCTTCAAGCGTCTTTACAACAGCCTTATCGATCTCATCAAGGTTTTCAACAGCAACATCAGACAAAATAGGCTTCTGTAATTCCTCTGGGTACAGCTCCAGCACAGTATTAAGCTTTTCATAACGTAACTTCTGGGAGTCGCTTGTCTCAATCTTGAAGAAAGCATCAAGGAACTTAAATAAAATCGGTCGGAAGTCGGCTGTAAGGTCGTGATAGTCTGTGCGATGAAGATATACGCTTGGTAATTCTATATTCTTCAGGAATGGACGGATCTTAGCCGTTTTTATTCGGAAGAAAGTTGTAGCATCTTTGTTGTCAGGGTCAATGACGATATTGCCAAGATTGGTGTAAATATACGCAGTATTCAAGTCGGCTTCTTTATAATGGTGAGCTTCGGGCATACGTAAGATGCGTCCGACCGTCTGGATCTTGAATACCTCTGACTTCATATCGTGAAGCATCACGAGGATTTGTGCACGTGGGCAATCCCATCCAGTTGCAATCGCTTTCTTGAAAATCAATACTTCAACAGGCGAATTATACTCATCGATACGTTCCTTGTTTCGTTTCTCTTCACTAAGCCAGATTGCCAGCCTACCGTTGCCATATTTAATGCCCTTGCTTGCTAGAAAATCCTCAACCCGTATTCGTACTGTTTGATCGAGGGCACTGAGCTTTTCTGTATCCTCGGTAGGCAACTGGATGAGCACTAGAGGTTCAATGCTAGTACCTTCTTTTTCATAGAGCTTCCCAAGCTCAACACGTCGATCAAGAGCCGCTTCAATAACTGCAACGTCGCTTGAATGAGCGTCGAGATGTTTTTCGATGTCATAGTTAATACGAGTTTCTTGTTTAATCAGTCCGCTCGATATGACCTCCTCGAATGGCACTTTGATGATGCGTGCCTTATTCTCTGTAACGTCTTCACCAGACGGGTTCAATAAAGGCGTAGCAGACACTTCGAGTGTCAGCTTTGGTCGGATAATCTCGTTTACAATCGCTTGCGATTTCACGCCAAGATACGTCTGATGTGCTTCATCAACGATCAAGATAACTTCTTTGTTGGCTTGTTTTGTCTCCTCAAGAATGTCTTGTATATTACGACCATCTTCGCCTTGACGTACGGCACGATTTGTCCATTCGCCAGTTTCACGGCTGGTCTTGACCATACTTTCCCAATTTGCGAACAGGATCGTATTGGTTTGTAGCTCACCAATAGATAGCTCGTCTAGGTCGATAAGGTTATATGCGGAGTCACGTAGATAACTTGTGAGCTTTTCCTTACTTTGTAAGTGTAGTTTATTCATACTCGCCCAAATGAAAACATACTTACTAGGTAGATCTTCTCGACTTAGTCGTGCAAGTGCTTCGGCAACCATTATCGTTTTGCCGCTTCCAGTAGGTGATTTAAGGACGACCTGCGTGCTCTCGTAATCAGTGCGTAGCAATACACGGAAAGCATCAACTAAACTATTTACTGCGTCTTCTTGGTAAGGTGCAAGGTTAAACATTTATTTGCTCCAGCCTAAATATGCGTTGATATACTTCGAGGATGCTTTCAGGGATTGGGCAAGTAGTATAATCAAGTTTTGTTTCAGGAATATCTTGGTCGTGAGCGTAAGCCGAGTAGCTGAATATGTAAAGATGCACTGGTTTTCGGCTATCAACTCCCTCTATCTGCTTAATAAACTCAGGGATTTTGAGTGGGTCAAAAATTATTGCTGTGTAGTGATCGTCGTCTTTGAATAGCTTGAAGGTGGCTTTGTTGATAACTTCTACGAACGTATTCTCACGAATACGGATCATATCAGTGCAACGATTTACCATTGCGAGTCGAGTTTGATCATTGGTTTTTTGTTTGCTTACAAAATCTGTCTTGAAGTAGCGAACGTTTTGGTGTGTTTTTTTGGTTACGGCTTTAATTCGTTTGTAGGCAACATTTTCGGCTATACCATTTTCATTATTGGTGCATAGGATAAATTGTCTTTTGCCAGTATCGAGCTGATTGAGTTGCATTACAGATTGACCAGTAGTCCCAGATCCAGCAAAAAAGTCCAATATAGTAATGTCCTTTGGGTGGTCATCTTCACGATAGTACAAGGACAGTAGATAGGATATTAGCGAAACGGGCTTTGGGTAGTTAAATATGTTTTGATCGCCTACCAATTCACGAAGTTCACTCGACGCTTCTTCGTTTGTTCCAACTTTTAAACCAAACCTAGATTTTGATACAAATTCATTATTCTTGTTGCTAAACAATATCTGCTTAGGTGACTCGTTAGATACTTTTCCATCTGCGTATATAGCTCGAATGGCGAACTTACCGCTTTTTACCCAGTAAGTAGTGCCCGCTATAGCTTCACTCAATACCTTACCAGCAGACCAGCGTGATCGGAAACGTAATTTAAGATCGTTTTGATTTATACCGTTCTTGACTACAACAGTATCGAGAAGGGCGTATTTGCTGTCCGTTGTTTTGCTGTACTTGCCATCAGCGATATTAAACTTAACCGATTTGGCAGGAAAAACTAATACCGCTTCTGGGTTAGAGGCATTGTATAGTGGTGCATCCTCAAATTCAGATTTTGTATACTCAACTAAGACCTCTCTTAAACCTGAGCTAGTAACTAGATTTTTTGCGTAGCACAGAATAAAATCTCCGTCCGAATAAAAATTGACTTTTTGTCGTCCAAAATGTTGTGTCTTTTCCCACAGGAAGTTAGTTACATAGTTTTCCTCCCCAAACACCTGATCACAAAGCATTTTTAACTCTGCATATTCGTCTTCGCCAATAGATATGAAAATTACTCCACTGTCTTTTAGCAGTGGCTTAGCAAGAAGTAGTCGTTTGCTCATAAAACTAAGCCATTTACTGTGCCTAAATGCGTCTTCTCGATCTATATAGCGATCATTGTATATAAAGTCTTTATTGCCTGTGTTGTATGGTGGATCTATATAAATTACATCTATTGCATCAGCGTGTGTGTAGTTTAACGTAGATAGTGAGTGATAATTATCGCCTTCAATAATCAAGTGGGCAAAAGAGCCTTTATTTACGGTTATAGCACGTCCTGAAACTTCTTGGAGAACAGGCAGATTTATTTCACAATCGGTCGCAACTTGCTCTGGCTTATCTTCCCAAACAAGTCCAAATTTCTTCCGTTTTTTAAGATCTTTGATGTGATCGAGCAACTCTTCCTTTGTGTAATCTTCTATCTTTTTCGCCATTATTTTTTGTTTTCACCGACAAACCTCAAAATATCGGTTTTTTTGTACCTTCTTAGCTTACGTTCGCCGATACGGATAGGCTTGAGAGTGCCGTTTTTGTCCCAGTTACGCAACGTGTTGGGATGTACATTTAGTAGTTCGCTGACTTGCCTTAGCGTTAGGTACTCCGAGAGTTCATTTTTTGAGTTCATATAACAATATCATATAATACTTCACAAGAACGTGGAAGTTTTAAGGATGTAATGAAAGATAAAGAAAAACTACTTCAAGACCTGATAGCATACTACTCGCTTGACAAGAAGTCAGCCGAAAGTGTTCTTGAATATGCGCATTCGTTGGTGTCCAAAGACCGCAAGGCTAATGATTTTGCTCTAGCTAAAGCCTTGAATGAACGTGCCACAGCAATCTTTGATATGTTTGCCAGTTCTGACGCAAGGTCGCTAGACATTACCGCCATTAACAAAAGTTACGTACTGTTGGTCAATACACTCAAAAAAATCTATGCTCGCAACGATGAGCTATCAGCTATTGAACGGAAGCCCGTATGGGAATACTTTGACATCATTGAAGGCTTAGAAGACGACATACGTGAGTACACGAACGATTGGAACAATGATGCTGGTCAAAGCCATAACGCTAGGGTAAATAAGCTGTGCATAGTGGCAGGTAAGGAAAAGCCAGACTATACACCTGAACTAAAGCAAGTTGTTCAAGACGCTAATAAAGCTATCTCTGCCTTCCGCAAGCAACTGGATGAACAGCAAAACAGTAGAAAAACTGATAGTAGAAACTGGTATATTGCAGAGTACCAACTTGCGTACAGCACGGACGGTACGATTTTGGTAAACGGTGTTTGGAAGCTAAAGAAAGCACAGGCAGGTTCAGCCTCAGACAGATTGATGGAACAAGCGACCAAACAACCGAATACGCTGTTCAAGCCAAACTTGGGGCAGTATTCACGCAACCTCAGCACCACTCTTAGCGGTATAGGCTTTTCAGGAACGCTAAGGAAGCTATTCTTTCCTACTGTCAGCGAAGATAAGGGTATTGTATTTCGCCCGACCGTAACACGTGCCACAGCAGACGATGATCGTATTGACACCGCAGAACTAGACATACGGCTCAAGCAACTCGGAGCTGATATTACTGAAAAAGAGCTAACCATAGATGATATACCGTTCTAAACACATTTTGAACAGAACTGAACAGAAAAGAACCTAAACTGAACAGAAAATCGCCGCTCTTGAACTAAGTTTTTATTATACAAAACCGAAAAAGTAACGGTGTAAACGACTTTACTACGACATAAAACCAAAACGGCGACAAGCCGTTTTTTGATAGGCACAATAAGGCGTATGAAAACTACGCAAGAGCCTGTCCCAACCAGCCCAGCCGTCACTGACGAGCCTGTGTTAGATGCTGACGAGTTGAAAACGCTCGCCAAGTTGTTGGACGCCCTTATGGAAGTTGATTTTGATATGAAACGTAATCAAGGGCTTGAAGCAAATGCGTGTTAGCGAAGTAAATATAACGCCAGTTAAGCCCAATAACGGGTTGGTCGGTATTGCAAGCGTTGTGGTAGATAGCAACCTCTACCTCAACTCAATCGCCGTATTCACAAAACTAGACGGCTCATACCGTCTGCTGTATCCCACGAAAATCATCGGCAACAAGTCATTGGGCTTGTTCTACCCAATTAACCGTAAGGCGAGTAAAGCGATTGAGGACGCTGTGTTCAAAAAATGTAATGAAGTGTTTGAAAGACGTAATGAAAATGATAGACACAATAAAAATAGTCGTGTCGTATAGCAAGCGACCAGACTGGTTTGATAAGGCACGTCTTCAACACCATTTTAACGTTACTACTGGATACTTCAAGGCAACTGCCAATCCTAGTAATGCCAACAAGGCACTCGGCATATATCAGCCACGCCTGACTTACTCTGAAAAACCGATAGGGGCATACACCAAGCTATATGAACTAGCCATTGAACTATCGCTACCAAAACTGGTGTTTAGTAATAACTTCAGCGAACTGTCGGACGCTGACTTCCCAGAAGTAGTCAAAAAACTGTCCGAAACACTTCGTACTACGTACAACGTCTGGCTTTTATGGCATCAACTAGAGCAAGCCAGAGTTAGTAAAATAGATTACTCAAAAAACATAGTCTTTAACGACCACACGCCAGTATCAACCATCGTAAGCAATATGCGTATGGCAAACATTTATAAGGTCTACGATGTCCAAAAGACCGACTTCAAAAACGGCGGACACGTCTATCACATACACACCAATAGTCTTGATATAGCAATGTACGACAAGATAGCTGAGTTGAAGCAGTCAAAGGTTTCCGAAAAGCGTAGTTATGAAAAAGACGGTTACATACAACTGAGCCTACTTGATGAACTGGACAAGCACCGCTCAACGACAGTTGCTCGCTTTGAGATCCGCCTAAACAGTATGAAGAAAATACGTAATGAACTTAAAGCTATCGGTAGCACCAGCGACATAACATTTAGAGAATTGTTCAGTACAGATATATCACGAAAGATACTGCTACGGCACTGGGGCAATATCTTTGACCTTATACCAAAGGCACTGCTGGACACCAACACGCCAGAACAATTACTACTCAATATCGCAAAGGCAGATCCTGCTATGAAGGCTCGTGAAGCCCTAGCGATAATGGGTTTGAGGTTGTTGGCAAATAACCAAGAGGAACGCTATATTCGCAACCTGATGGAAGGCTTGTTTACACCATCCCAATACCGCCGATTGCGACAGAAAAGCCGTGAACCGCTAAATGCAACCCAACTCAAAACCCTCATACAAGTTACCGATACACTCACGGCAATGACGCCAGTGAGCATAGACGACTATGTTCTGTAATTTAGTAGGTATTGTTATATAATGGTAGCTAATGATATATAATCTTAACTTAGAAAAGGACAACCACTATGAAAGCAAACAGTGAAGAAAAGAATTACGAAGGAATAAAAGCCTTCCTAATCGCAAGGGTATCAGACCCCAGCCAACGTGAAGCGTTACCAGCCCAAGAACTACGTCTGAACGAGTACGCCGAACGGCTAAAGCTGAACGGCGAGTTACATAGTTTTGACGAAACAGCGTACAAAGAAGACCGAGTAAAGTTCCTCGTAATTGTTGAAAAAGCCAGCCAGTACCCCCAGCAGTTCATTATGGTATTTGACAAGATAGACCGCCTAACACGTGATGTTTCGTCAGACGTTGTGCGTACCCTAAAGAACTTAGTAAAAGAAGGTCGTGCCGAACTACATTTTCCGTCAGACGGTCTAGTTTTCCACCAGAACTCGCCAGCACACGACAAAACTCGCCTAGATATGGGTATGGTCTTCGGCGGTTACTATTCGGCGGCGATTAGCGACAACGTAAAACGCAAGATTGAACAGAAACTCCACGATAGAGAGTACCCAGGCAAAGCTCGTGTCGGCTACACCAACGTCAAGTCCCTCGTTGATGGCAAGGAAGTCAAAGACATCGTGCCAGACCCCGACCGTAAAGACTACATCATCAAGGCGTTTGAACTGCGACTTGAAGGCAAATCATTCCGAACCATCGCCAAGATACTGAGGGACGAAGGAATGCGTAGTAATACTAAACAGCAGAAACCTGTCGGACAAAGTCAAATTGAAGCAATGCTCAAGAACCCCTTTTACTACGGCGTGATGAAGTATGACGGCGGTCTGTATCCTCATAAGTACGAGCCTATCATCAGCAAGCACACGTTTGATATGGTACAGCAGGTAAACGACCACCGAACAAACGACAGAGGCAAAACCGAAACCAAAAAAGTGTTCACGTTCAACGGCATACTCAAGTGTGCCACCTGTGGTTGCAGTATTTCGTCTTACGAGCAAAAAGGTCACGTGTATATGCGTTGCACCAAAGCAAAGGACATACCTTGCGACCAACCGCACGTATCTGAGGCGGAACTACTGCCACAAGTTACAGAGCTACTAGATAAACTCAAGATCAGTGAAAGTATAGTGAACCAGGTCTTAGACATACTAAAGTCGGAACACGATAACGTACAGACGTTCTACAAAAACGCCATCACGCAAACACGTGCCGAATACAACAAACTTCAGAAAAAACTAGACACGCTATATGAAGACCGACTTGATGGTCGTATTACTGTCGCCGAGTATGACAAATATGTAACTAAGTACAAGTCGGAGATGGACGAACTAGACCGTAAGTTGGTTGAGTTTACAAACAATGATAAAAGCTTTGTGGTAACGGCTGAATATCTGTTACGACTGGCGTCAAACGCCAAAAGACTGTTTGAAAGTTCGCAACCGCAACAAAAGAACAAGATTTTACGTTTGCTACTTGCGAACCTCACTTTGAAGCAAAAAAGGCTTCAACTACATCTGTTAAAGCCCTTTAATTGGTTATTACTTGACCCTAAAAGTCAAAATTGGCTCCGGAGGCCGGACTCGAACCGGCAACCTCGAAGTTAACAGCTTCTTGCTCTACCATTGAGCTACTCCGGAATAACAGATAGATTATAGCCTCTCCAGCGGTTAAACGGAAGCCGCAGGCCTAAGAATGGTAATGAAAAAACCACATCAGCATTGGCTGGTTTAACGTGCTACCATTGGGTTGTTAACAAACAAGTTTGCTGGAAGCAGGTGTGATTCCTGCGCTGTGCCGCAACGGTGATTCGCCCTCGGGTGATAAGTCCGATACAGTGAAGCTATAAGAACGCTCCCGAGCAGGAGTCTTAGCGAAAAGCTAAATTAACCCCTGTTCCTCGGAGCAGGGGTTATCTTTTTGGGAACAAGCGCAACCAACGAACAGTCCGAAACTTTTGAGCGCCGGTACTTCGAAACGCTCAGGCGAGCCCGGGCTATTGGGGCGGTAGCCCTCAAAGGCTCCCACTTTGAGGAATTGTCGGACTACGAGTGTCGCCAATACGATGAGCTGGAGAGCGGCTTTGTCGAAGCCTTGGACGGCACGGTCAACACGCACTACGAATTCGAGCTAAACGAGCAAGGGAAATTGGTAGCCCGCGACAAAGAGCCGACCGAATTTATGCTCAACCGAGCATTGGTCAATGCCCAGCTTTTGGCCCGACAGGACAGCTTCTTTGAATTCATGGTGGAGCGTACCAAGGCTGAACTTGATGAACTTCACCAGCAAGAAGACATGGCTCGTGGCCGGACCAGCTACAACACCATCGTCACTTTCTCGCCCTATAACGAAGAACTGGCTACATTGTCCGATAACATTAAAAAATTAGAACAAGCAGCTCAGGTACCGCGGTGGCGCAGGGCAATGATTAGGGTTTCGCACTGGGACGGGCAACGCCTGCACATTTTTACGCGCTCGATTGATAATTCCAGCGTTGAACTCTTGCGTGAGGCGGCCGCTGGCCCTCCGCTGAACCATAGGTTCCGAGCCGACTGCGCAAACGCTATGCTGGCCGAGCGGATCACGAGCAAACTGCCCAGCGCTTTTATAAAAAACCTGCCAGTCATGATTACCGAAGAGGCCGATAGACTTTTAGCTGACCGAAACGGAGGGTTGGAGTTCAGGCAGGGACGTTCACAAGAAGAGGCTAAAGCCGCGCAAGAATTCATACAAACCCAGAACGACATTGTCCTCGAGTTGATTAATATTGGCAGGCGATTAGCGCTAGAGCATGATAACTTCGCCGACTACAAAGCCGCTTTCGAACAGGCAACCTACAATTGTTCGGCCTTACTGGAGGCCCGATTCAAACTGGGAGTACATGAACCGCTCGTGGATTACCAGGCGGCGGCTGAGGCAGCCGGTGCAGTTGCCGAAGCCGAGGGCAGAGAGTACAACATGTGTGGCTATGTCCTAAAACGCGGCGAACCGAACGTAGGTGTTAAGACCGGCTTTGAGAGCCTACTAAGGCTGGAAGGTAAAAAAGTTCAGTGCCCGGAATGTAAGCATCAGGTCGTCGTGCCAAAATCGGAATTGGCCGCCGGACACTTGCATTGCCCCGATTGTGGTTACGGCGTAGATGTCTGTACTGGCCGACGCTTTAACAAAAAACCAAACGTCCCGAAGGCAGAACGAAAAAATCTCGGCTTTGTTGATCAGCTAGAAAAAGCTTTGGCCAAACACTCGCGCCAAAAAAGGAAGCTAAGATCTGACTTTAGCTAGCGACGTCACGCCGCTGACAATGGTATGCCCCAATTTTTTATTGTGTTGCTCATTAAGTTTTTCCAGCGCGCCGTAATGCTTCTCCAAATAGATCAGGTGTTTGGCCCGTTCTTTGGCGAAGGCCGATTTACTTAGGCCGGACTTGGCTATAAACTCGCTGACTTTTTCACTGCCGATGTAATGCGGCAAGATCACATAAGTCGCGCCGGCCTCATAAAGTTTGGCGGCTTCCGTTGGATCGTCGGCGTGTAAGATAATTACCGCTCGCGGGTTGGCTTGCTCCAGGTGTCTGAGCAGGAAAATATTGACGTCAAAATCCGGAATTGTCGAAACGATAAGTTTGGCTTTGGCCACACCGGCTTCTTCCAGCAGTTCGGCGTCGGTAGCGTCGCCATACAGGTAATTAAGGTGGCGTCGCTCCAGCACGTCGATAATTTCCGGGTCGTAGTCGATAACCACGTACCTTTTCTTTAGTTTGCGGAAAAGGTTGATAAACTCATGGCCGCCGCGCTGGTAGCCGAACAGAACTAACTCATAATCCG
>Ga0265336_10000966_pt1 | contig 14351 bp, 13 predicted proteins | sample 42119metaG_FD_193583 | JGI IMG/M metagenome (GOLD analysis project Ga0265336, IMG submission 193583) | Rhizosphere microbial communities from Carex aquatilis grown in University of Washington, Seatle, WA, United States - 4-21-19 metaG | ecosystem: Host-associated > Plants > Roots > Rhizosphere...
GCATTCACGCGTATGCCGTCTCCAAACTTCAGCGCCATTTCGACCGCCATCCAGCGCGTAAAATTATCGATCGCCGCCTTTGCCGCCGAATAACCGACCACTCGCGTGATCGCGCGGTAGGATGCCATCGATGAAAGATTGATGATCGACCCCTTTCGCTCCCGCGCGATTGCTCTTCCGAAGACAAGGGAAGAAAGGACAGTGCCGTTCAGGTTGATGTCCGTTACTTTGTGAAACTGCGATATCTCGATGTCGAATACACTCTGGTCGAGGCCGATCGTCGCGCCCGCCACGTTTCCGCCCGCGGCATTGATCAGCACATCGATGCGGCCGAATCTCTTTAAGATTGTTTCGTTGACGGTTCTGAGATTGTCTTCAACCGTAACGTCGCATTCCAGGCCGACGACCGCAGAGCCGTATTTTTTCAAGAAGCCAACTTTCTTTTTCAAGTGCTCTTTATTGCGGGCGAGAAGTATAACCTTGGCGCCGGCGCGAAGTAAACCACGGGCCATTTCGGTCCCGAGGATCCCGCTCCCGCCGGTAATGACAACAACCTTATTTTCAACTCTGAAAAGCGATTTGAGATAATCCATTGAATTCTCTTAATTAATTGAACATTGAACCGATTCAAAATATGAAGAAATATGGGATATTTCAAATGAAGTTTATAGAATACGTAGTAAGTGAGATTGTCATAAGTCTCATCCACTTTGTCCTCGACATCTTTCGGGAACGAGACGTAATGACAAGAGCCGGCCATGAGCCAGCTCCTGCGAAGAGGTTGCGACGTATCTTCAATCGATACTATTTCATCAACAGCATCTTCTTGACCGATCTGAAACTTCCCGTTCTCAATTCATAAAAATAGATACCGCTTGAAAGGCGAGGGGCATCAAATGTAACATTATATTCACCACTCTCGACGTACCCGTTAACTAATGTTGCAACTTCTCTTCCTAGAACGTCATAGATCTTTAAGGTCACATGGTTCCTCCCTGCAATTTTATATTGAATTGAAGTAGCGGGATTGAACGGATTCGGAAAATTTTGATCAAGTTCGAATGCCGATGGTATACTTCTGCCGGTTGGAACTTTTGTGATAATACCTACCTTCCCCATCCTTCCGGTGTGCTGCGCATATATTCCTCCAACTGTCGTCCAGAACGCTATTATTGCCCCTCCATTATTATCCGACGCAACAACCATGGCGTCGGCATTTCCAGTGTTGTTCAATACAACATAATCCTGCGGCCAAAGAGACTTACCTGTTGTGTCAAACTCGATCGCTTCACCACCCTCAGAGTATATGCCTGACTGTCCCACTCCATTGAATCCCCAACTAGCCCCGCTTGGAAACACTTGAACTTGATCGTTGTTGAACTCAGAACCATATCGGGTCACCCTTCGCAGTCGCGCACCAGGTTTTGTGGAATCGTTTGAAGATGGATCCCAGTAAAACAAGCCTCCGACTCTATCTGGGAAGATGTTGTTATTGAATGGCATCGTATTGTAAAGGTCACCTGCATCGAGTACTTTGAACCCGTTTGACCACACTGAGTCCCAATAGAAATCAAATCGAGTCACAGCGTAGACTCTATATTTTCTTCCAACACTGTCGACTTTATCTGATAGGTGTTTCAAGTTAAATGCTGCGCTATCGCCATCCAGAACAATGCTGCCATCGGGGACAAACGTTGGCGGGGGCAATGTCCCCCCTCCGATTGGGTCAAAGAATCGTTGTCCATTTTGAGCTCCGATCATGACCCTATTTCCAAGTTTTATCGGTTGACCGGAATTCAACCCGTTGGTACTGGTGGAAGAATCGATCATGTTGGCCCAAACTCTATTTCCATCTTTATCATACCGAACGAGTCGGGTGTAAGCTTTCTCTACCATGTGGTTGTTATCAAGAATATTCTCCTCCTCGTACAATACTACTCCACCCTGACCATCCCTCACACCGAATGCAGATTTCAATCCACCGCTAACGGAATCTACTTGCACGCCGCCAATATGCCACCGTATGGCACCGCTTTTATCAACACGTTGGATAAAGATTGCATTGTTAAAAGGGCCAAAGAATTGAGGTCCAGGGAAATAGTTTGCTTCGCGATAATCTTGCCACCACAGAATTACTCCACCATCACCATCGCTGACCATCCCTGTGGAAAATGGATCGTTGGTTCCTGGGGTGTAATAGACCTCCACAGGCTGCGGCCAAACTTTGTACCCGAACGGATCAAGCTTTTGCACAAAGCGATAGTCGTTTAACGAGCCACAAATGATGGAGCTGCCGTCTTCAAACGTGATGATGCTTGGGTAGTAGCCTGGACACACATATAATGCGCTGTCGGCATTGGTTGATGTTGACCATTGTGCAACTGAGCAATGAACCATGAATAATGAAACAGTGAACAGTTTGGTCTTCATTCACACCAATGGGTTTGTTTATCCTTATATTGGTCTAAATACAGATTGCGTGATATTGAAAGGAAGGGGCTGGAAAAGGAGGAATGTTTCGAAGAGTTCGTGAACAAGAAGGTATCAAGTGCATTTTACAGGAGGCCAAATTGTAATTTCACCCTCTTCTCCAATTTTTTGCGGGCTCGCCCTGCACAATGGTAGTCACTTTTTATGAATGTGTCAAGTCCAATAAGGGCAGGGTAAAGAGCTGGTTTGCGATATAAACCTTCAAGAATTCTCGAGAGATGTCCGACATTTTGGAAAAAAAACATTATTGCATCGGAGTATTCTTCGGTGTAACTTTCCTTACCTGAGTTTAACCTTCGCCGAAGTAGCCGACAACCTGTATGAGTGTAGAATTACATTTCAACAACCAACAAGCGCAGATCGCACCCGGTCCGTCCCTGTTCGAATGTGCGGAATCACTCGGCATCTACGTTCCCACTTCCTGCATTAAACAAGGGAAGTGTAAAGAGTGCCTCGTCGAGGTGGTTGAAGGAATGGATCTGCTTTCGCCGAAAACTTCGCAGGAAAAGCATCTCAAAGAAAATTTTCGGCTTTCCTGCCGCGCTCATATCGCGAAAGATTCCGGTCTCATTCGCTGCCATACGATGCGGCGGGGTGAAATGAAGATCGAACGGCACGCTTTTCATCTTCCCGTCGAAAGCCGGACACTGAAGCTCGATCCGTGTGTTACGCGCTCGGGCAACAAAGTTCTTTTGGACGGGAAAGAAATTGGCAGCACTAACGGTCCGATCCATGGTCTTGCGATGGATCTGGGAACCACAACGATCGTTCTACGGCTGCTCAACCTTGAGACGGGCGAGGTTGTAGCGGATTCTTCATTCGAGAACCCCCAAAGGTTCGGGGGATCGGACGTTATGTCGCGCATCCATTACGATACGGAACACAGGGATAAAATTCTACAGCGGACGCTGGCCGGGTACCTGAGCCATGCAATTGAGGATTTTCCGGCGAACCCGCAATCGATTTACGAAATGGTCGTGGCCGGCAACTCGACCATGCGCGATATTTTTTTTCGTTTGAATGTTTATTCCATCGGGCAGAACCCGTATCAATCCATCACCGAGATTGAACTCAAAAAGGGAGAGAGAACGACCACTAGCCTGAATGGAAATGCTAAGCGCTTACTGCTGCCCATCAACCCCAAAGCCCGCGTCTACGGAATGCCCATCATCAGCGGCCACGTTGGTGCGGATGCGGCTGCATGCATGCTGGCGATCGACTTGGCGAACGAATCAAGGCTCGTTGCCGTTATGGATATCGGTACGAACACTGAACTTATTCTCGGCAACAAAGAAAAGATCTTCGCTGCTTCTTGCCCGGCGGGACCGGCGTTTGAGGGAGGGAAAATTACGAACGGCATGCCCGGGTTGCCCGGAGCAATTGAAAAAGTTGTGATCGCTCCCGACGGCTCGCTCACGTTCGATGTGATCGGCAATGTTCCTGCAGAAGGTATCTGCGGGTCGGGATTGATCGACCTCCTCAGCGAACTGATCAGGACGGGCCGGGTGAACCGGCTTGGACGATTTGAACGCGATGAGAAAGAAGTCGTTCTCAGCTCGTACGGAAACGAAAAAATCGTATTCACTGAAAGCGACATCAACGAACTTGCCCAGGCGAAGGGGGCGAACGCGGCAGGTCTCCACGTCGTGTTCAATAAATACGGAATTCGGTTTGATGACCTCGATATTTTCTATCTGGCGGGAGGGTTTGGCCGGCATGTCGACGTGGAATCATCCAAAAGGATCGGTCTGATACCGAATATCGATTCATCGAAAATACTGCAGGTGGGCAACGCGTCGATCGAAGGCGCATGCATTGCGTTGCTGTCACGATCAAAGCGCATGGAACTGGAAAATCTCGTGAAAAGAGTGGTCCACTGCCGCCTCGAAACCGACCCGAATTTTTTTGACTATTTTGTCGAAGGGTGTCAGTTCAATCCGATCGATACGCTCAACGTGCTTTCCGAAGAACAGACTGAATAGGAAAATGTCATTCGAGAATACAGATTCGTTTACAGATGCTGCGCCGCTGGTCGATGTCCAGGACTCCGAGTACAAACGACTCCTGGGTTATCCCCCAGGGCATGAAGTGGAAGGACGCGTAAGAGATCTGATCGATTCCACGAGAAGATGGTACGATGAGAATGGCAGGCCTTGGGTGTACGCCCGCCGTGTTGAACCGCCGGAGTTGTCGAACGAAGGAATACGAATCGGGGGAGTTGAGTTGATCTCGCCAAAACTCCGCTCCATGCTCGCTGATGCTCTGTCGAACGAGGTCATCCTGGCTGCTGCCAGTGCCGGGAAAGCCTGTGAGGAGCGAGCGCGGCAATTGTGGAATGAAGAAAAGCCGGACGAATATTTTTTCATGGAAGTCTACGGCTCAGCTGTAGTAGAAAATTTGATAACGAATCTCGGCGGCCGTTTTTGTGATTGGGCGGACCGGCGCCAAAAGGCGATCCTTCCGCACTACAGTCCGGGTTATCCGGGATGGGAAATATCGGACCAGCAAAAACTCCTCATACTCATCCAACAAGATGGTGGTGCCGGGTTTCCGGAAGATCTTCGAGTGCTCGATTCCGGGATGCTTCAGCCAAAGAAATCGCTGCTGGCTGTGTTTGGAGTTACGCAGCGCATTGACAGGGTGAAACGCCTCACATCGCTGATTCCGTGCGAAAATTGTTCGCTGCAACCTTGTCAGTACCGTCGGCTGCCGTACAAAAATTCAATACCTCAAATCGAGGATATTCGTACGTTCCAATCGGGAGGGGAAAACGGAAGCCGCGTGATCGGGGCAAACGAATTCACCCTGAAGCCGGCGGTGAAATATCTCACTAGCCCGCGAGCGCTTCGCAAATGGTCGGAGGAGCGGCTGCATTTGACCGTTCTCAACGACCGTTCCGTCGAGGCTCGCTTTCGGTATGAAGGAACGACGTGCTCGAACATGGGACACATGCTCGAATTTGACTATCATATCAAACTCAGCTCTCCGGCTGAGAATTACAAGGTTCTCGCTGCGCAATGTGCGCCGGCGCCGGGCGATGCGGGGCATACTCTCATGTGCCAATATCTTGAGAACCGGCGGCAGCTCATGATCGCAATCGATAACGAAAAGCCGCTTCTCGGAAAACCATTGAACGATGTTCTGAGCTGGGAGCGGGAGTACAATCCTTCCGGGTGTTATTGCAGTCCCGAGAGCCGCGAATATAAATGGGGACTGGTATTCGAAGTTCTGCACTACGCGCTTGCACAACAAGAAAAATCGAGTTGAACTTAGTAGATGATCATATCACAATCGACAGGAAGAACCCACAATGACAAAACTCTGCGACCTTGACCAGGCAGCAAAAGAAAAATTGCCTCCCGCCGCGGCGGACAAGTCCGGCATTGGAGTCCACTATATCGATGCCTTCATCAAACCCATGAACACAAAGATCGAAAACGACATCCGCGTTTCGTGCAAACGCAAAGGGTTGAAAGTCACCTTGACCGTTGGGACCAAGAAAGGGGAGGGCTTGATGAGAAGGCTCGACGTGAGCCGCGATCCGGTGGTCATGCTGCAGGCGGCGCTTCAGGAAGCGGCGAAAGGGGCGGGCGTGGAACTTAAAATTACGGACAGCGAGGTCTTCGTAACGCCCTGATCGTCTGGTCTTGGAATTTTGGATGGCTGGAATAGTGGATCGATTTTACATGCCGTCAGGATTTATCGGCTCCTTGTTTTCATAGACCCTGCCGTCAAAGATCACGTATTTTTCTTTTCGCAGATTTGCAACGCTCTCCAGCGGGGAAAACCTAGTGAGGATGAAGCGGCTCAAGTACCCGGGTTTGATGAGCCCAAAATTTTCTTTGAAATCGAGGCGATGGCTGCTGTTTCCGGTTGCGGAGAGAAGAACTTCAAGAGAAGAAAGTCCCGCAGCTTCCATCAAACGTAATTCATCGATCAACCCGAAACCGTGCGGTACACCGATCGCTCCCGCGTCACTCCCTGCAATGATCGTGACGCCGAGCGCACGGGCTTTCAATAAACTCGACGAATGTTGATCGACAATCTTCCGCAGGTTTGCTTCCGTTTTATCATCCCATCCCATGATGCCAGCAAGATCGATTTGTTTTTGAACTGGAGAAAAAGTAGGCGTCCAGGCGATCTGCCGGTCACGCATCCTTTCCAATTGATCGTCGCGCACGAAGAATCCGTGCTCGACGGAATCCACTCCGCCTTCGACGGCGTTTTCGATCCCACGATCGCCGGTTGCGTGGGCGAATGTCTGCCTTCCCAGCTTTTTTGCAGCCGCGGAGAAATTCGCAACCTCGTTTGAGCTCATTTGTGGTTCCTTGACCACAACGCCTGATCTGAAGTCGATAACATCTGAAACGATAAGTTTTACTTTTGCAGCTCCTTCGTTTACCCTGGTGAGAACACATTCTTGCGGCGATCTGAAATTCTCGAGCGGCTCTGACATGAAAGTTCCATATCCTCCCCGGTGGTTGATCGCAGCGCCGGGGCTCTCGATGTACGGCATCAGCGGTCTCGCAGCGCTCTCATAGAGTTTGCTGAGCGAAAGACCGACGCCCATTTTGTCCCCCGCATCACGAACTCCAGCGATCCCAAAGAGAATCAGCTTCTCCAGCCTCCTGCCCGCCGCCTCTAGTAATTGAGTATGGGGCTGCTTCAGGTTAGCAGCTCTCTTTTCAGCGTCTAATTCTCCTCCTTCCAGAAACAGATGCGCGTGTGCTTCGACGAGTCCGGGAAGGAGAAAAAATTCCGGCAGGTCAAGGTCGGGCTTTGCTTGCCCCGGGGAGACGACGTTGCGTGGAGGGGGATGTTGTCCGTCACCAACGTGTAAAATAGAGGAAGAGTCGTACACGATGTGGCCGTTGCGAAGGGGACGTATGTTTTCGCCGTCGATGAGCGTGCCGACCTTCAGCCAGACGCTTCGCGTCTTTGTCGCGGCAGGGATCGAAATGTGAACGTTGTTATTCTGGGTCGTTGGATTCTGCATTGCTCCAGATTTCCATCACCGCTTCCGCCTGCCGGAATCCGGCGGTCTCTTTGCTTTCGCCTTCGCCGACTCTCCCCTGATCCAGCGCGTGCTGAAGAAGCACGACCATTTTGTGATCGGCAGGGAGAGGAGCCGGCAGCTTCTCGGGATTGGCGATCGCGAAGTCGAGACCGGCGTTCGTGCCGATGGTCAGATATGCCTTCTCCAGATCGTGGCGGATATGCTTTGGCGTCCCCCATGCAAAATTTGACAAGCCTACTGTAATGTGGACTCCCCGCAAATCGTTATCGCTGCGGATCAAACGCATCGCATCGAGGCCGATATTAACGAGGCCGTACGTGTCCGCACCGACCGGCGCCAGACCCGGATCGATGATGATCTGGTCGTTCCTTCGGTGGGCTTTCGTTGCCAGCAGTTCAACGAAGTATTTCGCGGCCTCGTGCACGTCCTGAGGATTCAAGCATTGTACCGATGACCCGTTGACAAACCTTTCCGAGGCCATCACCACCACGGAAGTATCGTACTGTACGACGAGGTCGATCATCTCGTCCAATCGTTCACGTGACGCGGCAACCGAGTTGAGGATCGGGGCCCCTGATTTGGAGCGATTGTAATATTTGAGTGCAACCTTGTGATAGTCAATAGAGGGGTTGTCGATGCAGAGCGGTACCGAACTCACTTCTTGGATCGCCGGCACGAGGTCCGGAAGGAAGCTCAGCATTTCTTCAGGCCGTACCTGGATCTGCTGTGTTCCGTCGATGTTAAGGTCGAGGTAGTCGACACCGAGGTCGGACTGGGACCGGGCGAGACGCTGGTAGCCTTCCAAATTTCGTTCACCGAACGCGGCGCGCGCACGCCCATATGCATTATTGATAAGATCGCCGATGATGTGCAGTTTCTTCGTGTCCATGATTCAGCCTGAGTAAGTAGTCGTGCGTTAAGTGCGAACCCCTCTTAGTTTTCCCTGACTGGGGGAGAGGATATTCCCTCCCCTTTAAGGGGAGGGTTAGAGTAGGGTGTTGAATTATTTCGAGAATGGTCTCGGCCAAGCCAGAAGTTTGACCACGACGATGTTCCTCGCAGCCCTTGATTCTGAATAACAGGCGTATGGTTCAGCAATGTCTCGGTTGTACCTCCGCTGCTTTGGATGCGTTCATAGGCACGCAACCAGATGCAATCGCCATAGCCGGCAACTTCGCAGCGTCCGTCCAGCGTTCCGCCGCATGGCCCGTTGCGCTGGTTCTTTGCACATTGAGATTCGGGGCAGAGAAATGCGATGTCCGGCAGCGAACAATCACCGCAGTCTTTGCAGCTGAACAAAACCGACTTGCTCAAATGCTCCACTGTTCGAAGAACGCCCGGCCCCTGGTCGGGATTCTTCGAATTCCTGCAAACTCTGGCTCCCAATCTTCCGAGCAAACTCTTCCTTGTGAACATGATGCTGTGAGTCCATCTGGAAAAGCGAAACATCAAATTCAATCTGCGCCGCTCCGCCGCGGCAGGAGAAGAAACTGTCTTCTCCGTTATTCGATTTCCCGAGGCGGATTCTTCACCATAGAAATAGTATTCGCCGGGACGGGAGTAACTGATCTCGTTGTAGAATTGCTTCCAATCATCTTTTGCAAAAGACCGTTCGATCTCCATGATCTTTTCAATTGCGGGATAGTCATACGCCCCGCCCAGGTAAGCGCCCCGATAACCAAGATTGCGGTAGACCGCGATCTGCTTTGCGGCGAATTCATAGTAGAACGCCTTGCCCGTGTCGGCTGAACGTCCTTGACGCAGACAGAGCTGCAGCAATTCCGGAGTAACAATGATGCCCGGTATTCTATGATCATGGAAAAGCCGGGCGACTTTCGGATTGAGAATGTAGACGTTGCCGATCAACGGTACGTGCTTCATCCCGCTGCGGTCCATGTAGAGACGGAGCTCACCGATTTTTTTGGAATCGTATCCAACCTGATTGATGATGAATTGAGCTCCGCATTCGACTTTCTTTTTAAGCTTAAGGTATTGGGGAACAACCTCTCCTTCGTGAAGCTTGAAGTTGGTGGTCACCGCGCCGATGAAGAATTCCGTTTTGCCGAACAGATGCGTTTCATTGCGCGTGCTGTTGCGCGGGTCGTCGAAGCCGTTATTCATTTTGCTCAACATCGAGATCAAACCGATGGAATCGATGTCGAAGACCGGTTTCGGCATTCCTTCATTTCCCGAAACGGGATAGTCGCCCGTCATGGCAAGAATGTTGTGAAAACCTTCACTGTGCAGCTGCCAGGCGGCGCTTTCCAGGCCGTTGCGGTTGAGGTCCTTGCAGGTAAGGTGGATGACGACTTCTTTTCCAGCGTAGAGGATCGGTTTGCCGAGAGCTTGAGGTGCAAGCTGCGGATTTCCCCCTGCATTGTCCGTTACTGATATCCAATGGACGAACGGAGATTCGGACAATTGACTTGCGAAAGCGCGCGCTCGCAGCGCACTTTTTTCCGCCATCGAACCGCGGATCGATACCAGCTCGATGCCGAGAAGAAAGTCGTCCGTCTGATATAAATTCTCTCGAAGTGTCTTCATGTATCGATCGGAGGAAGCGGCACGTCGGCAGATGTCTTACGACATATTGAGATTGGTATTCCGGTTGAACTCGCTGACCATCCTGCGAATTGCCATTGTGTGTTCGGGCGTGCTGCCGCAGCATGAGCCGACGATATTTGCGCCTGCTCGCAAAACAAGAGGAACTCCGCGCGCCATATCTTCCGGGAGCTGTCTGTACACGGCTTTTCCCTTTTCAAGGAGAGGAAGACCGGCGTTTGGCTGCACCATCGTCGGCAGGGTGCATGACTTTCGATAATTTTCCACGACCGAAGCAGCTCCCGACATCTCCATCCCAGTTCCGCAATTCAGTGCCACGATATGAGCTCCCTTTATTTCCAACTGCCGGGCTGCGTCATCGGGAAGCACACCCATCATTGTCACGTAAAACGTCCTGTCCGCGGAAAGGTCATACGCCAGCGATGCGATAATGCACGGAGCTCCCGCCGATTTTGCAGCCTCTATGGCGAGGCCAAGCTCATCGAGCGATGTTTGTGTTTCGATGATGACCGCATCGGCTCCTGCCTCGACAAGTGCACGAGCCTGCTCTTGGTACACGGTAAAAGCGGTCTCCTGAGGAAGGTCGCCGTACGGCTCAAGGATAGCTCCGAGGGGGCCGATGTCGCCCAGCACATATCCATCCGTATCGCCAAACGCCTCTCGAGCAATGCTTACACCGGCTTGATTGATTGCATGCACTTTGTCGGCTGCGCCGTGCCGTTCAAGCATCGTTCTGCTTGCACCGAACGTATTCGTTATAAGGCAATCGGCACCAGCCTGAACGTAACGCCGGTGGATATTGAGGATTCGTTCTCTGTTTGTCAAATTCCAGAGCTCGCCGCAGCCCCCTGGCTCAAGACCGGCGAGCATCAATTCTGTTCCCATGGCGCCGTCGCAAACGAGCCGGCGTTCAAGTACAGCCTGATGGAGGAGTTTTTTCATTACTTCATTGTCCGGATAATCCCCCGATACAAAACCACCCCACGGGATCGCTACCGCCTGTTCTCAGATTCTATCTCACGCTTCACCGCTTCGGCGACCTCTTGTGCCGCTCCGCTGCGCTCCAATTCATCCCCCCATTTCCATTGCGCCAGATAATCGTCGGTACTGGTCAATCCTTGCGTCTGTGCCGATTGGTCGATGAGTGCGACGAATGCAGGTCCGAATTCGATTTTTACTTCATCGAAATCATCCCAGGCTTTCACCTGCGATGGAATGTCCTGCCAGTAGAGTATTTGATAGAATGCCACGGTGAGGTCTCCGTGAATGTTCAACGCTCGATGATTAAAACATGTAACACAAACGGTCAAAGTCTTTTCATATTCCGCTCCTAACGGGGCTTGATCACTAGGACTGTTGGTTGCTACAAATATTTCGCTCCTGTCGGAGCTTCACTAATGAATGCAATCTCCACAAAATTCACAGATTGAAGCATCTGAAAAATAGTATTACGCGAATCCCAAAGTGATGGCTTCGCCAGACGCAAAGCCGCATAAACTTCATTTGTAATATATTTTGCGCTCTAGCGATTCTGCGCGAGATCGACCTTCCTAATATTTTAGAAGCCTCAGATTTTGAGTCCCGGAGAGACGAAATATTTGTAGACTGCTTAGTCGGCTTTCTTGCCGACCAGCTTCAGGAAAAGGTCTACAGCGCTCGATGCATCTGCGCCGTAACCGTCGGCTCCGATCTCGTCAGCATACATCTGGCTGATCGGCGCACCGCCGATGGCCATCTTGATATGGCCGAGTCCCTTTTGCTGGAATCCGTCGATGACAACTTTCATGTATGCCATCGTTGTCGTCAACAGGGCGCTCATGCCGATGATATCGGGCTTGTGCAGTTCCGCCGCAGCTAGGAACTTATCGATGCTCTGATCCACGCCGATGTCATAAACCGTGAACCCAGCCCCTTCTGCCATCATACAGACGAGGTTCTTTCCGATATCATGCAGATCGCCACGCACCGTTCCCATGAGAAGAACGCCCGCCGGTTGAACAACGGAATCCTTCGCGCTGAGGAGCGGTTTAAGGACGGCCATCCCCGCTTTCATGGCACGTGCAGCAATCAATACTTCGGGGACGTAAAGAATATTATGTTTGAAATCCTCACCGACAACGCTCATGCCGGCGATGAGTCCCTCGGTTAAGACCTCCTGCACGGACCTCCCCTCGGCCAATGCGTCCTTCGTCATCTGTTCGACTTCTTTTGCTTTACCCTCGTACAGCCATTGATTCATCAAAGCATAATCTGGCATTTCAAAATCCTTTTCTAAAATGATCAGCGCTTCGCGTTATATTCATCCAGTGCATTGAGCATGGCCTGGATATTCTGCCGGGGCATACCGGGGCTCGTACCGCCGCCGACCGAAAGAATAATTCCCCGGCCGCCGCTTTTTTCTAGGACGTCGAGAGTTGCCTCGCGCACTTCCTCCTGAGTCCCGCGAACGCCGACCTCCAACGGATTCACATTGCCCATCAGGCACATTCTGTCTCCGACGCGCGCTTTCACATCGGCGATATCGGTTTGCTTTCCCCAGTTCAGGACATTGAATCCGCAATCGGGAAGGTGGTCGAGGCATGCTCCTATTTCAGCGTCGTTATGATAGATCTTCACCCAATCTTTAGGAAAAGCATCGCAGATTCTCTTCAAATACGGATGGGCAAATTCCTGATAGTGTTCTTCATTGATGAATCCAACGATGTCATCCAGAATGAAAATTCCCTCGACGGTATTTCCCATTGCCTTATGCTGAGCTTTGAGCCAGTCGATGATGAGGTTCGTGCAAAGATTGATCAGCTTGTGCGCCCATTCGGGTTTCTCGACAATATCGATCATGAAGTCGGTCGTACTGCGGACAAATCCCGCCGTGCAGAGCGGGCCGCGGGAAGTGACGAGGGGAAGTATTTCGCCGGTGTCGAGAATCCGCTGCCGTTGACTGCGGATGCGGTGAAGCGTCATCCCCATGAAGGCGTCGCTCTCAACTTCGTAATCGGGAAAATTATCAATGTCCTCTATATGATAAAGCGTATGGTATTCGCTCGGTGTATTATCCTCCCAGAATTTTATCTTTGCGCCTAATGCCGACGGTTCGGCAGCCATGCCATATTCCATCCACCACGAAGGGACGAAAATTATGTCTCGGAATTCCTGATGGATCTTCATGTTTGATTGGAACCACAGTTCAGGATCAAGAAAATAGTCCATGTGTTTCAGTCCAAGGTAACCGGGGATCCATGGACTGTCGATGATCAGGGCCATCGGCACTTTATCCAATTTTTCGAGCCGTGCAGCCCTCTTGAATGTATCCCATTGTTCCGGTCTCATCGCTGCGATCCTTTCGAATAGATTCTAATATCGAATGCTGCCACTTGAACCAATTTCTGTCTTCGTCGTTCGTCATCGCTGCTCAGAATCATCATTGCCTTCCCTGCGCGATGCGCTCCTGGCCGACAGTGAGAATTATGTTATTAACATTTTGATCGGTCGTTTTTTTTTCTCCGGCTATTGCACTTTGAGAGAAAGATTCATAAATATTCGAGGCCGAGCGAATTCAAGCAGGGGCGCTCACCAAGTTTTCGCTGTGCACATAGCAGAGCGGCATTTCAACCCGCAAAGGGCTCTAGAATTTTCAATAGAGAAGGTTTGTAAATCCCAGACAATTAGTTGTTCAAAATGAATTGAACCGATTCAATATGATAAAAAATATCTATAGATGTCAATGAAAAAAACCGAGGTCGTCTTTTTGCCCTGTTTCTTACTGATAATTGCGATCAACCATGCCTCGGCGCAGGATAAACAGCCTATGATAGAAAAAACAGTCTTCGGCAGACTCAGCGATCGGCGCGAGGTGTTCCGGTATTCGTTGACAAATGAGTCAGGCACGCGTGTCGAGATAATAAATTATGATGCCATTGCCACCCAACTCTTTGTCAAGGACAGGACAGGAGCCCTATCCGACGTCGCGTCAGGTTATGACTCGCTCGAGAGATACGTCGATGGTAAATCTTATTTCGGCGCTATCGTTGGGCGCTACGTCAACCGGATCGGAAGGGGAACGGGGAGCGTCTCTGGCGCTGACATATAGAAGCACAAGTTTATCCGGCCTCGCCCAACAAGCCGAATTTTCCATCCGCTGTCCTGATGCAGGGTATTGTTTACCATCAAACCACGATCTATCAATTTACGACAAAATAAATGCGAGGTTTTTGACATGGGTTCTTCACTACAAACTCTGGACTGGCTAGCGATCGGTGCGTACTTCGCCGTTCTTTTAAGTGTG
>Ga0265336_10000967_pt1 | contig 14343 bp, 21 predicted proteins | sample 42119metaG_FD_193583 | JGI IMG/M metagenome (GOLD analysis project Ga0265336, IMG submission 193583) | Rhizosphere microbial communities from Carex aquatilis grown in University of Washington, Seatle, WA, United States - 4-21-19 metaG | ecosystem: Host-associated > Plants > Roots > Rhizosphere...
CATTATTCTATGAAGAAGGTTCATTACAATATAGTCTTTGGGAAACTAGTTGTCAATATGCTGAAGAATATTATATGAGATTAATTAAAGAAGGTTCTACACCTCAAGAAGCACGTTCTGTATTACCTAATTCATTAAAAACAGAAATTGTTGTTACTATGAATCTTCGTGAGTGGAGGCACTTCTTTAAACTTAGAACCGCTAAAGTAGCTCATCCCCAAATGCGTGAAATTACTATACCTTTATTAAATGAACTAAAAAAAACTTTACCTGAAATATTCGGAGATATTGAGGTAGTTGATTGATAAATAAAAAGTATTTAATATATCATCTACGATGGCAATTAAGTGGATTTGTTATTGCTCCATGTATATTTTTTCTTAATGGAAATGCAATATTATCTAGCTTATTAGGTAATTTTTTGGGTGCTGTTTTATTCTGGTTTTTCGATAAATGGTTATTTAGTAAGAAAAATAGTAAGGGATTAACAAGTAAAAATAAATAAGGATATAAAGGAGAATGTTTTAATGGGAAATAAGATTATAGTAATTTCAGGTTTCAGTTCAGCAGGAAAAGATAAAATATGTAAATATATAGCTGATAATCTAAACTATAAAATGGTAATATCTACAACTTCTCGAACTATGCGTCCTGAAGAGTCTGAAAATAATCCATACCATTTTGTAACTAAAAATAAATTTGAAGATATGATTTGTGAAAATGAATTTATTGAATTTAGAAAATACGATACTCTTGTAAATAATGTTCCTGACACTTGGTATTATGGAACAAATAGAAATAGTATTGATTTAAAAGAAAAAAGTTATGTTGATGTTTTAGATATGCTTGGATTAATAGACTTTAAGAAACATTATAAAAAAGATGTTATTTCATTTTTTATTGACGTAAATGAACAAGAACGTAAAAGAAGAGCAATACTAAGTAGAAAAGATTTTGATTTAACTGAATGGAATAGAAGATACCTTGACGATATAAAACAATTTCCTATGAAAATAGTTAGAAAAGAAGTTGATTATATTGTGGAGAATTATAATTTCTTAGATTGTATAGAAAAAATAGTGAGGTTGATATGAATAAAATTAAGATTTATTTGGCTGGAAAAATGTCAAGACTTTCATTTGAGAATATGAATTCATGGAGAGAAATAGCTACTAAAATATTTCACTATTATTCAGAAGAAATACATATTGAAAATCCATGTAAATATTATAACCCTGTTACACATAAAGGTACTTATACAGAAAAAGAAGCTAAAGAATTTGACTTATACCTTGTAAAAAATTGTGATGTAGTATTGGTTAATCTTGACTTTTCAGATAGTATAGGAACAGCCATAGAGTGCCACGAAGGACATGATAATTGGAGTAAACCAGTTGTAGGATTTGGAACAAGAGAAGATGTACATCCTTGGTTATTATTATCATTAACTAAACGGTGTGAAACTATGGAAGATGCTATAGACCATATTTTAAGTTTTTACATTCCTAATATTTAAAATATAATTATGAGGTAGTAATATGTTGATAAATTATAATAAAGTTAATTCATTCTTAGGCTTAATAGTTCACTTATTCATTGTTGGTATAGTTTGTTTTGGATTATTCTGTAGTGATGTTATTAATTTGGGATTTGAAAAATTAAAAAATAAGTCTATATAATCATTGATTGGTCGTAAGTTGAGAAAGGAGTAAAAATGGGAGAGTATACCTATAATTGTGAAAATTGCGGTTTAAAGAAATTTGAATTAAATATGAAAGATATTCCTTTAAAAATTTGTCCTATTTGTCAAGGTACTAAAATTGATAGAATTTGGGAAAATGGAATTAGTTCTGTGTGGAAAACAAATGGTGCATATTCAAAGCAAAATATAAAAGATTAATATAAATTAAAGACCTATTTGTTTAGGTCTTTCTTCTTACATTCGCATATAAACTATTATAATATTCATCTGATTCCATTGGTCTTTGTTCAAAATTACCACGATTATTTGATTGAGTGTTAGTTTGTTTTTGAATTATAGGAGATTCAATACTATAAAATCCATATTCCTCAATAGCAGAGATTAAACATTTGGCAAAATATAATTCATGATTCTGAATTTTCTTAGCACTATTAGCTTCAGAATACTTTTTAACCGTTCTTTTTATCATAACATCATTTAATTTTAATAGTTGAGATTTTATATATTCAAAAGATTTATCCAGTTTTTTAGCAAGTAACTCATCTGTATTTAATTTTGAAATAATATCCTTTATCACAATTTGAGTATCTTGACTAAAACTACTTAAATCTAAATTCTGTTTGTCAGTCGTTTGTTGATTGATTATATCTTTACTAGAACAACTAACTAACTTATTTTTATTAAGGTTTATATCTTTTTTAGTAAACGAAGTATTGATGTAATCAATACGAGAATCATTATTAGTATTATTCCGACTTTCCAAATCTAGACTATCCATAATTGGTTCAACCGTATACGGGTTTTCGGTAAGTGGATTTTCATAGATAAAATATTCTGTTATAAAAAGACCTTTACTATCCTTGGATTTAACTCTGTGAAGATAACCAAATAAAATCAGTTCGTCAATACATGAATATACAGCATTTCTACCTTCTGTAGAATGTTTTATTATATCATCAATATTTAATTTCCAGTCATCAGGTTTGCTTAATAGATACAATAAAATAGCTTTTGCTCTCCAAGATAATCCTACTACATTAAATATTTTTTTGTCGGCTTGAAAGAATGGATGGTCTTTGTCTTTTACAACCCTTGTAATAAATACTTTATTCATTTGACATTCATCTCCCGTTAATTTTATCATACGTAAAAAAAGTAAAGTTTAACAGGATATTCATATTGACTTTTATGTATATTTTAGTTATAATTAAATATACAAAAGGTAAATACAATATCACTGAATCCTGTTATTGAGAAGCCGTCTGCCAAGAAGATTACTCAAAACAGGATTTTTGTTTGTATTTGTTTTAATATGTCAAATCTTATCATATGATGTTTGACTTGGGAAGTGGATACCCTTGAATGGATGTTAATCTTAGAGACAGTAGGCTTATAAGAATTACAGCTACACAGACACCCCTTAATATTGCACAAACATAACTTATAATTACACTAATTAACCTTAATATTACACAGTTACATCTTAATATTGCACATATAAACCTTAAAATTACACAGTTATAAATTACACAGATACCCCTTAAATTTGCACATCTTGAATTATAGATAAATTCCAATGAATTCTAACTTTTTTAAATTTATAGGATTTAGAATCTACATCACAAGGAATATCAATTTTTAAAACAATTTCATCTTTTATTAATATTTCTTCAGTTCTTTTTAGATAATCAATAAATCTATTTAAATATTGTTGATATCTTGAATTAATAATTTGAAAACTAGATTCGCCCATTAAATTAAATAAACTAATATCAGTATATGGATTATCGTTATCTACATTTGTTTTACGTAATTTAGATATATAATATCCTAAATTTTTCATTGTTGGATTATTAGTGCTTGCTTGTAATAGTGAAGCAGAAAATTTATTATCTACTTGAAGGGTGTAATATGTTGACATATTTTGAATTACTGAAAGCTTATATTTAAATCCTTTCATCTTTGAATTATCATTATTATAATAAGTAATAGTATCAACATCTAGTAAAAATCCTTCAACAGCTCCTACATTAAAAGATTTAATGTTATCATATGCAAAATTATTAGTATTATTAATATCAATTTTTACACTAGTATTTCTAAGAATATCAATACATTTTCTGTAATTTTCATAATCCTCAGATGCCATAGTAGAACTAGCATTTTTACCCCTATGACCTCTATAATTAAAGTGCATATCATCAATTTCTATAGATGCATATCCTAATTCATCTTTAAATTCATACCAATGAGAAAATAAAATAGAATAAACGTCTCTTGTTAAACTATCAAGATTATCTATTCTTTCTTTAATTTTTTTAACAACTTCTTGTTTACTTGTAGTTTGTAAAAGTAATGCAGGATTATGAATTATATCATATTCAGTTATTTTCATAAGTATATCAGATGTAGCATTCTTAGCTAAAGCTTCAGTTTCCTCAGTATTCAAGTGAAACATTTCTCTATCTGTTAATAACTTACCAACTTCATATAATTCTTTATTATTAATTACAGAAATATACCTTTTAAAAGGTAGTTTAGATTTCTTAGCCATAAATACCTCCAATAATTATTCATATATATTTTATCATATTCTAAGATAAATAGTATATAATATGTATAATTAGGGAAACAATAATATAAATATAACTAACTACATCTATCTACTTTTAACTACACTTTATTGTACAAAATAAAATTTTGGTTGAATGTTAAATATATCACAAAATTAAAAATAATTAAAACTCAATAATGGCAATACTTTTAAAAATATCGCCATTTGAAAATAAAATTTTATTTTGTTCAATCAAGTTAAATTAGTTATTTTAATCCGTATTTTTCGATGTAAGCCTTTACTCCAAGTTCAATAATCATATCCGAAAACAATCCCTTATAAATTTTAGCGTCATCAACAAAATCATCAAGCAAATAACTCAAATCTTCACGCAAAGATAAAGTTGTATTTCTTCTTCTATCCTCAGAATATTTCCTTCTCTTATTTAAACGATTTATTGGAGCAGGATTATCAATTAATTTGCGAATACCATCAAGTCTATCAATATAATCCTGTTCTCGTTGATTATATATTCTAGCCTCAATTACTTCAACTTCACTATTACCAGATTCTTTTTTACCCTTTTCTTCAGAATCATCACTTGATTTCTCTTTTTCATCAATTTCTTTTTTATCAATAACTGTTACTGTTGTTGAAGATACAGGGTCAGCTTTCATACTTTCTATTGTTTTATCACCAGATGTAGATGTTTCTTGACTACTTACATTAGGTTCTTCTAATGGTGGTTCAACTTTAGTTTCTGATTGTGATTCATTCTCAGTTATTTTAATTTCTGGTGGAAATTGTTGTTCTGGAGTTTGATTCTTAGGTTTTGGTGTATTGTCTTTTTTTTCATTTGATTGTAATCCTTTAGCCATTTATAAATGCCTCCTTAATAAATTCTATATATGATTGAACTTTTTCATCATTTTTGTACCTATGAGTGGGAGGTTCATAAAAATAATCTGCTTCAGCTAATCTTATTATTCTTGGAATAACTGTATCAAATATTCTAACTTTACCATCATATTCTTTTCTAATATCTTGTAAAACTGTTGTACAAAGATTTGTTCTCGCATCAAACATAGTTGGTAATATACCTAATATCTCAAGTTTTGGATTATGCAACGATTTTACACTATTTATTGTTTCCATTAGAATCTCCAAACCACGAAGACTTCTAAATTCAGTTTGTACAGGAATAATAATATTATCGGCAGCTATCATACCCGAAATAGTAAAAATACCAAGTTCAGGAGGTAAATCAATTATAATATTTGTATATTCTTTTTTTAAATTTTGAAGTTTATTCTTTAAAATATATACAGGATTCCCGTACTTATCTTGATTAGTTAATGATTCAACAACAAAACTACTAAGATATTTATTAGAAGGTATTAAATCTACACCAAAAGATGTTTCATAAATACAATCATTAATATCTTTAGTCCCTTTCAATACATCTAATATTGTATTGTCAATACTCTCTGGTTTACTAAAACCAAAACTACAAGTAGAATTAGATTGACTATCTAAATCAATAAATAAAACATCATGATTGTACACTGTAGATAAAATATGACCAGAACAAACACTAGTAGTTGTTTTTGCCGTACCACCTTTTTGAATACAAAAAATTGTAATCAAATATATACACCTCCATAAAATAATCATACGGAAAATGTATCATAAAAAATGTGACAAGTCAATAACAAAATAGACAATTTTATAAATATTACAATTAATATTAATTGTAATAACATAAATAATAATAAAAAGAGAAAAAAATAGGGAGTATATAGAATTTAATCTATTATACTCCCTATTTTATATATCAACTTATATCATATATTTCATATCCAATTATTTAGATATAGTCTCTAATTCACTATCAATTTCATTATGTAACACTTCTATTTTTTCTGTATTTTCAGGACTAACAATTTCAGCAATTGGTGTAACTTTATCTACAATAACTTCAACTTTAGGTGCTATTTCTTCAGCTTTACTTACTACATCAGCAACTTTTTGATTTTTAATAGATTTAATAAAACTTATAACTAAATCTTTTAATTCTTGGTTAGTATGCGTAGGATTTATCACAACTCCAACAAGAGCAAACACAGCCAATATAACCTCTATAATTTTACTAATATAATCAGTATCAATAGATATACCAAATAATTTTAGTATACTATCAACTGCAAGTAATAATGCAGACAATAAAGCTGCTATAACTGGATAATTTCTAAATTTTAACATATGAATTCCTCCTAATTTTTTATTTCATTTAATATAATTTTCTTTATATTCATTAGTAAATCTTTACTTTCTTCACTAAATGTATCTTCATTTAATTTATCATCAATGTATTCCATTAAGTTAATCATCAGACGATATTTATTCACTCCTTCCATATTAATTCCTCCTTTAAGGTTATATTTATTTTAAATACTTATTTGATACAAAAGCGTCCTTAGAATTATATGTAATCTTTGCCCAATTACTACTATCAACACTAATAACTTCAACTGCATCATTTATATTAAACTTCCCAACCACATTTTTATCGTCAATGCTACTTGCTGAAGAACGTATATTAAGTCCATTAGCCGTTACTACTTTTGTAATTGTAGTTTTCTGTGGAGTGGGAGTAGGTAATATTTTAGTTATTATTTTTGTGATAATTGAAACTGGTACAACATCATATTGATTCAGTTTATATTGTTCAATAATAGATATAAGTAGTTGTGTGTAAGACGGATCAGTTGCGTAGCCACAATCTCTAATTTGTTTACATGCTTCTTTATAATCTTTAGAAGCAATTACAGGTTTATATCTTGCATTTATTAATAATTTTGCATGATCTAAAATTGATTCATCATATGATTTGTATCTTCTAAATCCAGCTTTCACAGTAATCCACTTATTATTAATAAATTCTTTTGTATCATATTCATCTGATGGAAATCCACAATCTTTTGACCATTTAATACCAAATAGATTCAAACTCTTTTTAGCTAAACCAGAACGTCCCCAATCAGATTCAAGACAAGCCTGTGCTAAAGTTAAAGATGCTAATACTCCAAATTTCTTAAAACAATCTATTGCTCCTTGTTTAATCTTGTTAATAAAATCTAATTTATACTGTTCCATTAAAAACACTCCTTTTACTTTTTAAATACGATCAAACAGCTTCCAACATGACGTTCACAACCATCAGTAGGTTTATTCATAACTTTACCATTAACCACCATTTCACTTGAGCCTCCACCGTCAAAATTTACAGCAGTAATAGCTCCTAAATCAATACATAATTGTGCTTGTTCTTTAGCAGTTAATCCAACACCAAATGATTTTTTGGCATCAGGGTCAATCAAATTACTAACAAATGTTTTAACTTGATTCTTTACCCCTCCACCTTGTACAACTACTAGCATAAAACTTCCATCTTTAAGTTGTAATAACATTGTACGTGGATTCTTATTATTAGCGTCACCTGAATAATCATCATGTCTTATACTGATTTTCCCATTTTCGACTAAAGTATAAGAAGCACCAAATACCATTTTTGAATTTAATTCGTATTGTTTCATTTGGTCTTTTGTTAATTTTTCAGCATCTAATAATAAGAGTTTATTATCTTTAGTTAAAGCAACTGTTGTACTTTTAGCACTCCATGTAAATAAATTTTCACATGAAGAATCAAAATTAAAAAATCCACAATTAATACCTGCAATTGCATTAGGTATTGTTTTATAAATAGAACTCACTGTTTCTAATTTACCTTTAATTCCAATAGTACATACTAAATCATTTATAGATTTACTTAATTCAAATGTATGTATATCACAATTATATTTATTTATCTTAAAGTAACCATTTTTACCATTCATTAAATCATCTCCTTATTTTTAAAACACAAATAGGGAAGAGGCAATCACCAAATCCCTTAAACAATGCAACATAAAAAGTTTGCAATCATCAAATACAATACATAACTGTTGTGTCATTTTCCCACAAAACTATCATTTGCACTACATTTTTACGCAACAAAAAAGACCTCCGATTTGGAAGTCCTTAATTTAATATTCTTTTATAAATTACATGTTACATCACGAATTTTTTCTAGATTATGTATATATTCTATTAAAGCATTAAAAACATCACTACGCAAATTACCAATTACTACATATTTTGTTTTTTGTTTATTAAAATAATAAAATTGGTTTGCTTTTATATATCCTTCTAGATTCATTTTACTATTTGCAATATTTTTATCTTCAGGTTCTATTGGGAAATTTCCAGGATATTTAAGTTTCTTAGCTTTATGCTCTTCACCTTTAAATGTAGATATGACATTATATACAATATCATAATCTAATCCTTTAATTTCACCAGTTTCGTCATTTAAAATTACAAATGAATGTCTACTTAAGGTTTTACCTTCATCAATATATTTTTCAACAACGATAATATCCCCAACTTTACACATTGTTAACCCCCGAAAATTATTTACTACCTTTAAATGTAACTTTCTGTTTGCCTGATAAAACCTCATCAGACCAGTCAATAGGCTCAATATCTTCCAGAGATTCTTCATATGAAATAGTTGTAGATTCTTTACTTCTAAGTATCTTCATATTTAGTGGATTATACTTATTATTCATTACAACAGCATCCATATTATTTTCCCCCTTAGATTTTAATTTTTTCTTTTTCATTCGCTTATTCATACAATCACCTCAACTCAATAGAAATATTATTAGTATATCCTAAATAAGTTGCAATATTTGCCAAATAATGATTTGAATTACAATTATTTGATTGTCGAATAATGTTGAAACTTGATAATTAAATTCTATCATGTATTTACATAAAATGCAACTAAAACCCATTGACAAGAAATCCAGTCGGTGTTAGTATATTTATTGCTGTAAAAAACATAATCAAATTTAAATGAAATTATATCATAATATATCAATTTTTGTAAACAAAAACTTTTAATATTAGGTTATAAAATTTTTAAATAAAGTCCACTCCAAAGTATTATTTGCTAGGAATATTAGGGAGACTATATTTCAAGTCTCTTAGTGAACATAATAATCCTAATCTTCATTAGTTCAAATAATTAAATCCGATTCTATTGTTACTTCGATTCCATCCCTATAAAATTTACCGTCTATATAAGAATCTCCTATATGCACAGGCAAATCAGGTTGAGGTATTAAATCATCATATACATTTTGTTTGTCAAATCTTGAAGCTACTATTGAATCTGAAACTATAATATTAGCTATTTTATTATCTTTAAGACATATATAATTCATGTTAAAACCCCCATCTAATAATAACTATTCCAGAACCCCCGACACCACAACTTCCGCCACCATTACTTCCGCCACCTCCGCCGCCACCAGTTCCATTTAATCCGTCATATGCTGTATTTGCTCCTATACCCCCAGCTCCGCCTCCTACTAAACCGCCTAAACCACCTCTTACAGTACCCCCATAATTACTTCCACCACCGCCGCCTGCGCCATAGGAAATCCCACTATTTGCATCACCAAATTCTTTTGTTGTTGTTCCTTGTCCAGTTCCCCCTGCGGTAGAAGTAGTTCCTGTGCCTGCTGTGCCATTTGCTCCATTTGAACCGCCTGCACCACATGTGTCGGTTGAAGCGTTACCACCTAACCCCCCACCACCACTTCCTCCATTACCGCCAATGCCATTACTTAATACACCTTTTCCACCTAATGATTTAGTACTATCATCATTATTAAAGCGAGTATACCCACCGTCAGCACCTACAATACCACCAGCACCTACTTCTATATTATAAGAATTACCAGATATAACGCTATATTTTGAAGTGGTTTTTGTATATCCGCCACCACCTCCTCCTCTTCCGTTAGAATTTCCACCACCTCCACCACCAACTGTAAAAATATCAATTGATGTAACTCCAGATGGAGCAACAAAAGTTCCAGAAGTTAAAAATGATTGTCTGCCTGTCACACCTCTAGATATGCCTATATCTAATCCAATGGGTTGATTTGTAATTCCTGTTACACTACCAAAATTTCTTATCATATTATCACCTACACAATCTGTTCGACTATTCCCACCGCTAGGATGGAAATATCTGTACCCGTATCTTGCTTGCTAGAAAAAGTTTGTGTTCCTGTAAAAACTAAAGGTTTTCCTGATAAATCTATAATTGTAGAAGTATTAGCAGGAAGTGTTATTGAATTTGCTATTTGATTTGATGATGCTGTACCATTCTTGTATAAAGTTACAACCCTTTGACTTGAACCAGTATTACATAACCATATTCCTGTCATTTGTGTTCTATAACTTGCACTTGTATTTGTAAAATATGTAGCTGCACTTGCTGTTAATGCTGATTGACATAATTCTGTCGGTATTCTATCTCCTAACATATTAAATCATCCCTCCCATTGATATAGTTTTTATATTTTGCTTTAAAACACTTATTCCATCGGCATTTGCATTCCATAATGCTGCTGTTGGTAGGAATGGAGCTAAAGCTGTCGCAAGTAATCCCATTACCCCATTTTCTCCGTCTGCACTTGTATATGGAGTTCCACTACTCCAACTATTAAAAGTATAGCTTACTCCACTTGTTCTTGTTGTACCCTTCATCTTTATACGCTGAAATTCTGTTAATTCAGCTACGTATGTATCAGATAAATCATATAAACTCATATTTTATAATCACTCCCTAATTTTATAAATTATATTTAATATTATACTGACGCTCCAGTTGAATCTACCCACAAACTTCCATTCCACCAAATAGGCTTACCATTCGCATTTAATGTAATATCTAAATATAAATGACCAATTCCTATATTACCTGTAGGTCTATTTGAAGTAGTTCCTTTCTTGAAATTTACCGTCATTCCCATTGTTTTATTGTAATCAATGAAAACATCATTCAATGAACCATTATTAGCTAATACTCTTACTTGGTCACCAACATTAACCAATACATTATTTCTCACTTTTACATTATGAATCACTGGTGTATCAGCTATGTTTGTTGAATTTAAAACAATATCTGCTAATCCCAAAGAAGGTATATTAACAATTATTGCTTGAATATGATAATCAAATGATAAATTTGCATTATCTTTTTGATTCATTTTTAATATCTGTTCTTTAAATAATTTTGCAAAATAAGGTGAATTTATATCATAATCTTCACTCATAATTATTTATAATACCTCCTTATACTATAGCTCTTGTTTTCCAAGCCGATATACTTTGATTTGATTTATCAAACGCACTAAAATTCACAGATTGAACATAATATCTATCTCTAATTAATCCATTATTACTATCTAAAATTGTAATAATATCACCTTCATTTATTAATTCATTATTAATGCATTCCATTGTTACTTCTTCTTGAAGGATAATTTTCTTCTGAAGTTCATATATACACCTTTGGTCATTAAGTGGTTGACTATAAATTAAATTATCTTTAATTTCAAATCTTCTATCTCCAATTAAACTAACTCTTGTAGAAGAAAAGGGGTTTACATCACTAACTACTGAACGATACAAACTACCACCAACGTTATCAGAAATTACGATACAAGTATTTTTTAATTCACTAAACTTAAAATAATGAGTTGAACCAAGATAATTTATAGAATTTGTGTCAAAGTCCCAAATACTATAATGAGTTAATTGATTTGTTGGACTTTCAAATCTTGGATTACCAAATTTATCAAAGTAGACATTGAAACTCAAAATATTAGCTAACTCTTCCAAAATGGCACTTATAGGTTCTTCTGAAGTATGAGTTATGGTATAGGGTGTAGTTCCTGTTACGCCAGAAATAATAGGCATTTTTACTTCATTGGCTTCAGTTATAAATAATGTTCTTACTGCACTTTCGATATTACTTCCAACAGGAATAATATAGTCTGCTCCAAGTATTCCTCCAATTGTTCCTGTAAGTGTTTCATATTTATCAACCAATGTTAATTCTGCATATAAATCAGAAAATTTTGATATTGTTCTTACTTCACTTATTACAAATATTCCTCTAGTTTCATACCATTTATCATTTCCTATTTGTAATCCTGTTTCTATTTTAATTTTATTTTGTAACCATATGAGATTCCTATACTTCGGAAGATATCTTAAATCATTGTTTTTAAGAGTAAGTGTTGCATTTCTTCTACTATTACTCTGTAAATTTAATGTAATATCACAACTAATAATATCATCAGTAATTGTTGTAATTACATTTTCATCCCAATCTAAGATTGATATACGACAAATAGGCTGCCTTATATAAGTGGGATTATTTAATGCGTTAATAAAGTCATTTTTTGTTATAGCCATAATTATTCACCTAACCCTATTTGTTCAAATTGGAAAGAAATAGTATAGGGCTGTTCTCCAATTTCATCATAATACTTATATGAATAACCATGCGTGGATACAAGGAAAATTTGACCAGCAGCATTTTTAAGATATTTTGGTTGTGTATCTTCAATAAAATCTTCAATAGTATTTAATATATTAACATCAATTACATAAGTAAGACCATCTGTTGAAATAGAATAGGGAATAGTACTTATTTTTCCAGTTACATATTGACGTTTACCCTTACTAGATACTGCATATTTTGTATAATTATCAAAAATTTTATAATCTTCAACTACTTGTAATGCATCTGTATTAATCTGCATATCAAATTTATAACTTATAGTATTATCTTGACTTATTAAAAACCAACCAAAAAAATCAGAATTAATAGTTTGTGTACTACTACTTCCAATTACTCCACTAATATCCTGTGGGAATATAGCATATTCATAATCAGTTTTATTTTTACAAGTATAGTCTTTAATACTTGTTATATTTGAGTCCTGTGTTACATTTTGAACTAAATTATATTGCTGTGAACCTACTAACCTTTTTTCAATGTTATAACTATTAATTGGACTAGTTAAACTAGTATAGTTACCCATTTGAAGATTATTTTCCATATGTCCTAGTAATAAAGTATTTGCATCAAATGTTTCTACACTATTCAAAGCTAATATATCACTATCCGACATTTCAATATTCCTTAAATGCACTTCGTCAATAACAGTAGAACCATATATATTTCCACTAGTAAAAGTTTGACGTGCAGGTACAACATTAGTAATTATATCGGTATTTAAACAACTAAAACCTAAAATCATATCTACACCTCCTTAAAATATTATTTCTGTATATGTTGAAGTTGAAATTATTACATGGTCATGTTTTAAAGCTACTTTAATAAATTCACCAGTATTAGGTATACTTCTTAATCTACCAACCGTAATAAATGAACCTAGCTGAAATCCCCATCTAGTACCATTATAAAAAACCCTAAAATTATTTGCTCCAACCAAAGTAACGACATCCCCTGTAAAAGTGTTAGCTAGTTTAGTATAAAAAGTTAAAGTATAATTTAATGGAATGCTTTGTGTAAATGATAAATAACTTCCTGTTGTTAAACTTAATCCTTGACCAAATTTACCAGTTACATAAGATGAACTTCCCGTTACAGTTCCAGATATCAAAATTATTTGTGAAAAATCAATTTGTATAGCACCAATATTATCTAAAGCCGTTACAATAAATAAAGGTACAGGATTTAGACTAGAATAAGTTACAGTAAAAGTATGTAAATCAAAACCACTTAAATTATTTTGGTCTGTTACTATACATTTAATCGAATATTGTTGACCCGATATTAATCCATTTATTTGATACTGAACATTAAAATCAAAAATATCTCCACTATCCTGTATTATATTTATACCAGTAGAATCATACAAAATAAATTGAAATTTTTGTATTTGAGTTGTAGTTCCAGTAGTAAAAGTAGCCGTAAATAAATAATTTTGTTGTGTACTTGGATTTGTTCCTAGGCTAACTGATGGAGCAGATTCACAATTAAATAATATATATTCACTATCTATAGTATTTGACAAAGAATCTGTTAAATGTATATACCATTTATATACAATACCATTTGCTAATACATTAGCTGGTAAACTATGTTGTC
>Ga0265336_10000968_pt1 | contig 14335 bp, 15 predicted proteins | sample 42119metaG_FD_193583 | JGI IMG/M metagenome (GOLD analysis project Ga0265336, IMG submission 193583) | Rhizosphere microbial communities from Carex aquatilis grown in University of Washington, Seatle, WA, United States - 4-21-19 metaG | ecosystem: Host-associated > Plants > Roots > Rhizosphere...
CCCGCCCATCTGCGTTACCTGACCCGTGCCGTTGCATTCCGTGCACTGCATCTGACCGCCGGTCGAGGCCTGCCCATGACAGTTGGGACAGGTCTCCTGGCGATGCACATCCAGCCGCGCCTGACCGCCGCGAATCGCTATCCAGAAGTCCACCGTAGCCTGATACTCCAGATCCGTTCCCTGCTGCGGACCTCGCGCCCGCTGCGGCTGCTGCGCCCCGCTGAAGATGCCGGAAAAAATATCCTTGAAGCTGCCCCACGAAGCCGAATCTGCCTGCGCCCCAGCAGCAGGCCCGTTATGCACTCCCGGACCGCTCTGAAAGCCTGAAAAATCAAAGCCGCCAAAGTCCACAGGCGTTCCCTGCCCACCGCCGCTCTGCCGCGCATAGGCTTCAGCAGTCGCCGGGTCAATCTGGTCAGAGTAGAAGCCCACCTGGTCGTAGACCTTGCGCTTCTTCTCGTCGCTCAGCACGTCGTTGGCCTCGGAGATTTCCTTGAACTTCTCCTCAGCCTTTTTGTCGCCTGGGTTCACATCGGGATGATAGCGTCGAGCCGCTTTGCGGAAGGCTTTGCGAATATCCTCGGGCGAAGCCGTCTTCTTCACGCCAAGCGTGCCGTAATAGTCTTTGTTCGTCGTCGTGGCCATGGTTTCTCTGAACTCGTTTCCTGTTACGCGCTAATCCTTGGCACCTTCAAACCGCTGGTTTTGGGGTCGTTCGGATGTATGCGGACTTCATTGCAAATCCTCGGCCAATTCAAGAGTGCCGTCTCCAATTCGTAATCCTTCTGGATGTTCATCCAGAATTCCGGCGACATTCGGAAGAACCGCGCCAAACGCAGGCAAATATCTCCGTCTAGACCCCTCCGTTCCTTTACGATATCAACCACACGCCCTTCCGGTATTTTAATCTTGCTGGCAAGCACCCGCGCTGTCATTCCCAAAGGGATGAGGAACTCCTCACGCAACATTTCGCCGGGATGAAGTGGCGGCTTATCCTCTGTGCCGTCCTCTTGTTGCACGAAAGGGCAGAGCCTAAGCTCCACCCTTTCGTTTTTCCTTGATGAACCGTTCTGCTTTTCCGCCGAAGGCGGGTACGCATGGACGGCCAGTCCTACTTTTTGGGTTCGACGTCCACATACTCCGCGTCGATTACGCCTTCGTCTTTCTTCGCTTCAGCAGCGGGTTCGGTTGAGCCGGGTGTCGCTCCCGGCGTAGCCGCTGCTTGCGCTGCCGTCGCTTTGTAGACGATCTCGGCGAGTTTGTGCGAAGCGTGAGTTAGTTTCTCATGCTGGTCCTTCAACTCCTTCGAGCTCGGAGTTCCTGCCAGCATCGTCTTCGACTCGGCCAGAATGGTTTCGACTTCAGCCTTCACCGGAGCAGCTTCAGCGTCTCCCAACTTATCGCCGGAGTCCTTCAGCATCTTGTCGATGTTATAGACCATGCCGTCGAGCGAGTTACGCGCATCGATCTCTTCGCGCTTCTCCTTGTCCTCGCTGGCGTGAGCCTCGGCCTCCTTAGCCATCTTTTCAACTTCGTCCTTGCTGAGACCCGAACTGGAAGTGATGGTGATGCGCGTGTCTTTGCCGGTGGCGTTGTCTTTGGCCGTCACGTTCAAAATGCCGTTGGCGTCAATATCAAAGGTGACCTCGATCTGCGGCACTCCGCGCGGAGCGGGCATAATGCCGCCCAGCTTGAACTTGCCCAGCGTGCGGTTTTGCGCGGCCAGCGGACGCTCGCCCTGGAGCACGTGAACTTCGACTTCGGTTTGCGAATCGGCAGCCGTAGAAAACGTCTCCGTCTTCTTGGTGGGGATCGTGGTGTTGCGCTGAATCATCGGCGTAGCCACGCCACCCAGCGTTTCAATGGCCAGGGTCAGCGGCGTCACGTCGAGCAGCAGAAGGTCCTTCACCTCGCCAGCCAGCACGCCCGCCTGCACAGCGGCGCCGATGGCAACGACTTCGTCAGGGTTGACGCCACGATGTGGCTCGCGGCCAAACAGCGTCTTCACAATCTCCTGAATCCTGGGCATGCGCGTTTGGCCGCCAACCAGGACGACTTCGTCGATGTCGCTCAACGAGACGCCGGCGTCGGCAATGGCCTTTTTGCAAGGCTCAAGCGAACGGTCCAACAGGTCGCCCACCAACTGCTCAAGCTTGGCGCGGGTCAGCTTGCGGACCAAGTGCTTGGGTCCGGCGGCGTCTGCGGTGACAAAAGGCAGATTGATCTCGGTCTCGATGGTTGTCGAGAGCTCGATCTTTGCTTTTTCCGCCGCGTCCTTGAGGCGCTGCAACGCCATTTCGTTGCCTTTGGAGCCGAGGTCGAGGCCGTTCTCCTGCTTGAATTCGGAAATCAGCCACTCGACGATGCGCTGGTCGAGGTTGTCGCCGCCCAGGTGCGTGTCGCCGTTGGTGGACTTGACTTCGATGACGCCTTCACCGACTTCTAGAATCGAAATATCGAACGTTCCGCCGCCGAAGTCATATACGGCAATCGTCTCGTCCTTTTTCTTGTCCAGCCCGTAAGCCAGCGCGGCAGCCGTCGGCTCGTTGACGATGCGCTTCACGTCGAGGCCAGCGATTTTGCCCGCATCCTTGGTGGCCTGGCGCTGAGCGTCATTAAAGTACGCCGGAACGGTGATGACCGCCTCGGTGACCGTCTCGCCCAGATAGGCTTCGGCAGACTTCTTGAGCTTTTGCAGGATCATTGCGGAGATTTCTGGCGGGGTGTACTCCTTGCCCTGCGCCATGACGCCGACGTGATCGCCCTGCTGGATGACTTTGAACGGAACCATCTTCATCTCGTCGTTGACTTCGTCGAAGCGACGGCCCATGAAGCGCTTGATGGAGAAAATGGTGTTCTCCGGGTTGGTAATTGCCTGGCGCTTGGCCACCTGGCCCACGAGGCGTTCGCCGCTTTTGCTGAAGCCCACAACCGAGGGGGTGGTACGCGCACCCTCTTCATTTGCAATCACTTTGGGCTCGCCGCCCTCCAAAACCGCGACGCACGAGTTGGTGGTGCCCAGATCGATGCCAATAATCTTTGCCATGAGTTGAACCTGCCTGTTGAATAGAATTTCTGACTCTCCAAGAATGCCACATTGAGTGACTTGTTGTCAACTTTATTTGACTGGAAAGCCATAAGCAATGTGACCGACAAGCCTAAGATGAGAAAGCCTTGCATTTTATATCGGACTTAATTAGTCTTAATTCAAATATGCGACTATTTCTGTCGTAATTCCTTGGAGGTATTTTTGATTTTATCGTTGCCATCAACTTCTCGCGGCCGCAACTTCTGTTTTGCGTGTGCTTTGGCGCTGCTTATTCTTCCGTCTGCCAGCGCCCAGGACAAGCCGTATTTCGTCACCTACTCTCACGATCTGGAGGAGCCGAGAAATTTGGAAATCGAAACCAAGACTGCGCTTGGCCAGCCTAATGGCGGCAACCGCTTTGGAGCCACCGCGATGGAGTTTGAGTACGGCACGCGCGCCTGGTGGACGACCGAGCTCTATCTCGATGGGCAGGCCACCGGCAGCGATTCTACTGTGTTTACAGGCTGGCGGCTGGAGAATCGGCTCCGCCCGCTGATGCGCAACCATGCCGTCAACCCGGTCATTTATGTGGAGTACGAGAACATCTCCGGTGCCGACAAGACGATTCTGGAATTTGTGGGCCACGACAGTCAGGCTGACCTTGCGCCACCCAATGGCGAACTGCGCGGCGAGCATGAGCACGAGGCCGAGCTTAAGCTGATTCTCTCCTCCAACGTCAAGGACTGGAACATCAGCGAGAACTTCATTGCCGAAAAGAATCTCGGACATGAACCTTGGGAATTCGGCTACGCCGTCGGCGTAACGCGTCCGTTACGCAGTGCCGGAGGCAGCCGGGAATGCACCTTTTGTCGAGAGAAGTTCATGGCAGGCGCGGAGGCTTACGGCGGCCTGGGAGACGCCTCAGCCCTCACCCTGCGCGATACCTCGCACTACGTCGCCCCGCTCCTTGGCTGGCAACTGCCGCACGGCGTGCGCTTCAGCTTTTCCCCCGGCTTCGGACTTACCAGTTCCAGCATCGCTAGGGTCTACCGCGTCGGCCTTGCCTTTGAATTCGAACAAGTGGAACGGTGGTTTCACAAGTCCAACGGAGGTGGACTATGAAGCGTTCGAGCTTGGCTATTCTAATTATGGTGCTCTCCTCCGCCATTGCATTGGGCGCTGCGTCAACCTCGCATTGGCAACATGTTCCGCCCAAAGATCATGCCCGCACCAATCCGCTGGCCGGAGATCCCGAGGCCATCCACGCCGGTGCGCTGGTTTATCGCGACCATTGCCTACAGTGCCACAAAGCCAATGGCGAGGGCGACGGCCACAAACACCCATCTCTGCATAATGACGCAATTCGCGCGGCGAGCGATGGCGATCTAGAGTGGTTTCTGCGCCAGGGCGACCTGAGCCACGGAATGCCGTCATGGTCCAGCCTGCCAACTGCGCAACGCTGGCAGGTCGTGGCGTATCTCAAGTCCATCCAATAATGTGTGAGATTACATCCTGGGGTCGGCTCTGTTATGGTCACAAAAAACAGATTCGCGGCCCCGGTCCGGGCTGTAAATGAGGCAAACCATGGCTTGCAATCCCGAAGAATTACGTCACGTTCCACTCTTTGAATTGCTGGATGACTATGAAGCCGCGGTGCTTGCGGCGCAGGTGGAGATTGCGAAGTTCTCTCCGCGCCAGCGCATCTTCAGAATCGGCGAACCGGCGGTTCACGCCTATGTAGTCATGTCGGGCAAAGCGCAAGTTGTCACCACCGACGAAGACCAGCAGGAAGTCGTGGTGGACGAGCCCACGCACGGTGACTTTTTCGGCTTTGCGTCGATGCTGCAGGAAACTCCGCACCAGACCTCGGCCGTTGCGCTGGAAGAGACAGTTTGCCTCCAGGTAGACCGAGACGACATTGCCGAGCTGCTGCGCCACCGTCCGATGGCTGGCCTGGATATGCTCACGGTGCAGGCCCGTCAATTCCACGCCACGCAAAAGCTGGTGCAAGCCAGGGCAAACCGCAATCCCAACGAAGTGATCGAACAGCAACTAACCTTCGGCGAACGCCTTGCAGACTCGGTCGCTCGCTTCGGCGGCTCCTGGTACTTCATTATTCTTTTTGGTGTGATTCTGGTGACGTATTCCACTATCAACACCATGCTGCACAACCGCGCCTGGGATCCCTATCCCTTCATCCTGCTCAACCTGTTTCTTTCCATGCTGGCCGCGATTCAAGCGCCGGTCATCATGATGAGCCAGAATCGTCAGGACGTGAAAGATCGCCTGCGCAGTGAGCTGGATTTCGACGTCAATCGCCGCGCCGAAGCGGAGATTCAATCGCTAACGCATCGGCTGAGCCTACTGATGGATAAGGTGGAGGATGTGGAAGCATTGGTACGACCGATTGCAAATCGCAAAGAAGGAAAGCCTAAAAAATCCTAAATTGGAAGCTCGACAGTTTCAAGACACAAGGGGTGAACAAATCCGCCATTCAGCCGATACCACAACTACCGCCCGATTTTTGGCAGCAGAAAGCAGAAAGGTGATTATGAACAGATTTGCAATGCTCACGGTTCTTGTTGTCTTCCTTGCCTTCTCTGCCGCGCAGATGGCCGCCTCCACACCCGTAGCCCAGCCCACCGCACCTGCTCCGGCGGGGAAACTCAACGCGGCTTCTCCTAATACGGTTTACAACTTCGCGGTCTCCGATGCGAGCGGGGTGCTGTTGGTATGCGCCAAACAGCAACGTGATACCGACACATTCAGCGGTTGCACGCTGGCGCAGGGCCGAACTCTGGACGACCTGATGACTTCTATTGTCAGGACAATCCGCGCCGTGCAGCAGAAAGTCAATGACGCGGAGAAATAACGACGAGTGGAGGTTTCGAGATGCCTATTCTTGCCGCAATGAATCTGCGACAAGAATAGGCATCCGAAACTTGAGATCCCGCGCTGCCTACGTTGTTAGTTGCAGTTGTGACTTCGCGATTTCTTCCACTTCTCCAGCCCCCTTGGCATAGAGCCTCTCTTCATCGGGAGCAAGCGCGTACAACAGCCTCAGAAACTCTCCTGCGTGAACACGTTCCTCGTCCGCAATGTCTTTGAGTACGGCCACGGCGAGTTTGTTGCTGGTTGATTCGGCAAGCTGCACATACATCTGAGTCGCTTCATACTCAGAGGCGACCATAAACCGAATCGCTCGGACAAGTTCTTCGTCCGTGAGCTTCCTGCCGTTCGCCAACTCTGAAAAGGGTGACCCGAACTGTGGCATATTATTTTCCTCTGCTTTCTGTACGTTGAGACGTTCAAACTTCGTTTGCGGATTGGATTGCTATCCCGTTTGTAGTTCCGTCTCATTCTCAGGTCTGAGCGGGATTGACCATCGCGGCAATCTCCGTCTGTTTCCGCCGAACAAACGGAACCGTGTGCCCCATCATTTATCCTGAAAGAGTTCCCGCACCCATGCCCACCGCCGCCGCCCAAGCCCGCTACCCGCTCACACAGGGCGTGAACCCGTGGCTGGTGACCGTCTCCGTAATGCTGCCCACCTTCATGGAAGTGCTGGACACGGCGATTGCGTCGGTGGCATTGCCATACATCGCAGGGTCGCTATCAGCCTCAAACTCCGAGGCGACGTGGGTACTGACCAGCTACCTGGTAGCTAATGCGGTAATTCTGCCTGCCTCCAACTGGTTTGCGCGACGCTGGGGCCGCAAGCGCTTTCTGTTGATTTGCGTCTCCATTTTCACCATCGCCTCGTTTTTTTGTGGCGCGGCTCCCTCGCTGGGAATGATTCTACTGGCCCGCGTGATGCAAGGAGCGGGCGGCGGCGCGCTGCAACCGCTTTCGCAATCGATTCTGCTGGAGAGCTTTCCCATCAATAAGCGATCCATGTCGATGGCCGCTTATGGCTTGGGAATCGTGATGGCTCCGGTGCTTGGACCGACGCTGGGCGGCTGGCTGACGGATACATTTAGCTGGCGCTACGCCTTCTACATCAACATTCCCTTCGGCATTTTGGCCTTCATTCTGATTACACGCTTTGTCCACGATCCGCCATACATCAAGAATGCCAAGGTTGGCGCATTCGATAACATCGGCTTCGGCCTGCTGATGGTGTGGACCGGCAGCCTGCAAATTGTTCTCGACAAGGGGCAAGAGGACGACTGGTTCGGCGCAGCCTGGGTTCGCTGGGCCGTGGCTGCGCTGGCCACTTCTCTGGTGCTCTGGATCTGGCACTCGTGGACGCATCCCACCGGGCTGGTCGATCTGCACGTGCTGAAAGATCGCAACTTCCGCACCGGCTGTTTTCTGATCGCCATGCTGGGTATGTGCATCTACATTACGATTGCGATTCTGCCGCTCTATTACCAGGAGGTGCTGGGCTACACAGCCTTCACTGCCGGTCTGGTAGTTGGCCCGCGCGGCATTGGTTCATTTATTGGCTCGCCGATCATCGGCATTCTCGGCTCTCGCATCGATAACCGCAAGCTGCTTTCCGCGGGCTTCATCGGTTTCGGCATCTGCTCGCTGATCTTTGCGCAGGTTAATCTCGACATCGGCCCGTACACGCTGCTGATTCCGATTTTGCTCACCGGCTTTGCGCTGAGCTTTGTTTTTGTGCCGTTGTCCACGATGATGGTCTCGACGATTCCGAACAAAGAGATGGGCAATGCCACAGGGCTGGCCAATATGCTCCGCAATATTGGCGGATCGATTGGCATTTCGATGGCCACCACCGCGCTCATCCGCCGCGCCGCGCTGCACCAGAACGATCTGGGCGCGCATCTGGGCACATCGAACATGGTCCTGCAGCAGAAGTCGCACGCCATCGCCACATACCTCGGTGGTCATCTTGGCCCCAACGCAGGTGGCCCCGGCTCGATGGGTTTGATCTATGGCTTAATGCAGCAGCAATCCGCTCTGATGGCCTACACCGACGTCTTCCGCTGGACGGCGCTGCTAGCCTTCTTCTGTGCTGCCGCCGCATGGCTTTTCAAAAAGCCCGCAAAGCATGTTGCGCCACCGCCGGGGGCGCATTAAGGTGGCAAGCTCAGCGTTGTCCTCGCAGCGCTTTCTCAATAGTGGTTTTCAGTTCCGTAAGCATCTCGCCTGCGACTCGTTCTGCAAACAATGCGATGCGTATCTGCAGAACTCCAGAAACAGAAGGAACAATGTCATTGACTTGGGCGACAAATGAATCCTCGCTGTCCGCACGTTCTAATTGAATATCGTCGTCGACGTCCGCATCTATCGGTAAGAATAGATGGTAGGTTCGCAACGAGGTCGCCTTGGCTCGCTGGATAGCAGCAAGGCGAACCTCAAGTTTTCGGGCGCCACTGATTGGCGGTCGATGTGCCGCATCAGACGTCCCTTTACCGCTGTCAATAAAGCGGGCCTCATAGCGCACGTTTGATGAGGGTATCCTAGAGAATACTTTCGTCAACTCATCCCCAACTAGCTGCAGGAGCTTTGCTCCGCCCGCGTCGACTTCCTCCTGCCTGTAGCCTCCTTTGGTCGTATATAATCTGTCAATCGCTTCGACACCCTGCTCGGGAGTTGGCGAGAGCGCGCCACGCACTCTTTCGTTCACAAGAGAGATCGTATCGAGCGACCGAACCAACATGAAGTCCACAAATGATTGGTAGTCACCGCTGTCTGCGGCCTCCAGTGCGTCGAGATACGGCTCCTTGTGTTCTGACAGAATCACAATGGGCATCGAGATCGCCCGGTAGGTAAAGGCCGAAGCCAGTGCGCGGGCCACGCGCCCATTCCCGTCTGCAAACGGATGAATTACAACCAACCCGTAGTGCGCGTAGGCAGCTTGAATAATAGGGTGCGCCGCAAGGAAGGCATTACTTCGCAATTCACCGACGAGCCGGGCCATCTCAGCCGGTGTTACGTCCACAGGAGCATAGGAGTGATCAGATCCATCCCTAGTGCGAACGTGATTGGGCAACACTTTGTACCGTCCCTTTGTCAGCGCTTGCTCTTGCGGTCCAACAGCCGTCATGACGCGATAAGTCTCTTGGGCACGGCAGACCTCTTCATGCAAAATGCGAATCGCAGCCTCGGAGATCGGCTCGGACTTTGTGGCAAGCGAAAGTACGTAATCGTATGCGTGCAGTTGCGCCTCGAAGAGCGGCCGAACATTCTCGCCTTTTTGGGCTAGCTCAACCTCCCATGCCGCCGTCTCAAATGCCACGGTGTAGGTAAAACCGCGGTCAACCTCGTACAAACCCTCGATCGCCCCGGTATCGAGTGCCGCCGCTCGCTTGGCAATCTCGCGCGCCCGATTTAATACCTCGGGAGAAAGCCCCGCACGTTCCTTTAACGATGCGTTGTAACGATCCCACCGCACGGTATCAACCGAGGTTCTACTCGCCCATTCAGCGAACGTGGGGAATGGCTTATAGGCCGCGTCGAGTACATGAATATTGGTTTCCGCATCGCTCATAATGACTCCAAACTTACCTTCAGAGTGATGATATATCAGCAGATAGTGATCTGGATGCTCCGCAGCCGGACGTGCATTGAGGGGAATCGGTGCTATTGCTTTTCCACGCTGGCAACTCAAACCTTGTATCGATGATTCCAAGGTCTGCGATGGCAGCTTTTTTTGTTAACCATTCGCCCCGCCCATGTGTTCTACCGGTGAAATCAAATCTTTAGCCTGGAGGCGGTTATGGAAGTATGGTTGGTTCCTTGTGTAGTATTCACAATGATTGGCTTCGTTGTGTGGGTCATCTTCTCATCCGTGCGGCGCTACAAAACGGCCTGGGTGCAGGGCGAGGTGGCGAAGGTGATGCTGGCGCGCTTTGACTCGGCGCAGTCGATGCTGGCCTACGTGGAAACCGAGGGCGGCAAAAAGTTCCTTTCCTCTCTGGCGCAGGAGTCGGGAACGGCTTATGGCAGCATCCTGGACTGCATCCGGTGGGGGCTGATTTTCCTTATCATCGGCGGAACACTTTGCTGGATGCACGCTTCCGGGATTGTTGACCACGATGTGCAGGTGATGGGAATTCTGGCGGTAGCGCTGGGTGTGGGACTGGAAGCGGCGGCGGTGGTTTCCTACTACGCTTCTCGCGCATTGGGATTAGTGGGAACGGAACCGAAGGCCTGAACGTAGGACATGGCATGGAAGATACACGCATGATTGCGGCCTGGGTCACAGCTGGGCGCGAGCAGACAGCAGCGGGCGAGGAAGGCTTCAGACGACTCTATGAAGCGACTTCCCGCCCGCTGTGGGGCTATCTGCAACATGCCAGCGGACGCCCCGACGTGGCCGACGACCTGCTCCAGGAGACTTACTGCAAGTTTCTCTTGCACAAAGCGCCCGCGATGGATGAGGCGCAGACCCGCTCTTATTTATTCCGCATCGCCACAAATCTACTGCACAACCGGGTTCGCAGCCGTGATGACTCCGCCCTCGAAGAGCCTGCCGAATGCAGCACTGAAACAGACCAAGAGACTCGGCTGGATGTGCAGGCAGCGATGCGGCAATTGAAGCCGCGTGAGCGGGAGTTGCTGTGGCTGGCCTATGTTGAAGGGATGAGCCATGCGGAGATTGCCGCGGCCACCGGGTTGGGCGCAATGAGCATTAGGATTCTGCTCTATCGCGCACGGCAAAAAGCAAGCAATTTTCTTGGTCCGCAGAGGATAAAATCATGAAGCAAATGGGTTGCGAGCACGAGAGTAGCGTCATACGGGCCTTGCACTCCGATGAGTGGACGAAAGAACTACGCCTGCACGCGGCTGAGTGCCAGGATTGCAGCCAAGCGCTGTATCTTGCCGAGGCGCTACGCGAAGGGGCAAAGCGTGCGGAAATCCACTGCAATCCGCCCAATCCGCATTGGATTTTGCAGCGGTCGCGCCGAATGGCCCGCGAAATTGCCATGCAGCGCATGGCCGGGCTGCTCGCTGTCATGCGTACTCTGGCAACGGTCTATGTGGTTGCGGTAATCGGGTGGCTTTTGCGCGGCTACGCGGAATCTCAGTACCGCGAAGTCGCCCTGGCAATGCGCGGAACGTCCAGTTGGTTTGCCTTGATGGGAGCCATGGTTGTCGCAGTGTCCGTGCTTGCCGGTCTATGGCCGATTCTGCGCGAGGGCTCTGAACTGCGTGGCAGGTAGCTTGTCAGGGCATTTGGCCGCCGCTTTTATGCAGTGGTGCAACTCCTGAATTGGCGACCAACCGACCGGAATAGCTCTCGTACAATGAGACTTAAGAATGGGGTTTGGAAGTGCTCGACTTCGGTATCTGTTCGCGAGTGTTCTCTTCTGGATTCGATATCAAGACTCCGGCAGGAGTCTTTTCAGTGAAAAAGGTCCCGCTTTCTCCGACCGGGGAGATTCATATTCTTAACGCTTCAGATAGCCAGATAGCAAGATTAGGGTTGGAGAGCTTCTTTAGCAGCGTCTATAACGTTATCATTACTGGCGGTGGTTTCTATCAGTTTGGACGCGACAAGAGTTCAAGCCGAACTTGGACCTGCACGGGAGAGGGGAAACTTTTCCGCGTTTCGGAAAGAAGTAACCGTAGGTTCTTCGTGTCTGAGGAGACTCAGCAAATTGCTGAATGCTCGAAATCCCGTTTCTTTAATGACTACGAGATCAAGGTGTTCGACGATGCTGATTTGAAGCTTGTTATGTGCATATTCATCGCACTAAGCCTGTTGGAACATCAATCCACAGGCACCCCAGACTAGATATGGGCGGCTGACCGTCTAACCGCAAACTACTCCGCTACCGAACTCCAGAAACAAGACGCTTGAAAACGCTCACACCACCAGCGGCAAAAACCGCAGCATCTCTTCGTCGTATCGCTCAATCCGTCCCGTGAGAATGTCGTAGTACCAGCCATGCACCGTCAGCCGCCCCTCTGCCACCGCTCGCGCCACAGACGGCTGCGCCTTCAGATTCAGCAACTGCACCACGACATTGCCGCGAATCAGCGAGGCCAGCGCCGCGCTCTCGCCGTCCGCCGGATTCAGCGGCTGACGATGGCTGAATGCCGCCTCCACATGGCTCAGCCAGCGCCGCGCGTGGGGCAGGTTTTCCAGACTCGCGTGATCCAGCGCGGCCTTTAGCGCGCCGCAATCTGAGTGGCCGCACAAGATGGCCTGCTTCACCTTGAGCACTTCGACAGCGTATTCAATCGTAGCCGTGACGCCATCCACGTCGTTGCTGGTGATGGGCACGACGTTACCGGCGTTACGTGTAATGAACAAATCTCCTGGGCCGGTGCCCAAAAACAAATCCGGCACCACGCGCGAGTCCGAACAAGTGATGAAAAGCCACTCCGGCGCCTGCATCTCCGCCAGCAGATGAAACTGGCTTCGCCTGGCGGGAAAAACCTCAGCCAGAAACCGCCTGTGCCCCTCGATCAAACGTTCCATCTACCCTCCCGCTTTTTAGGCTGCGCCTACCCGCCTTTCGCACCTGCGACCGACCTGATATTTTGGTGCGTGATAGCTTTTTGATGTACAGATCCCCAAGGAGATGCATGGCGATGAATCAGGCCGCGAAAATATCGAGTTATTTAGGCATCCTTTTCTTGACGATGGCGACCGTCGCACCAGCGCAATCGGTCAACGCGCTCGATCCGTCCATGCTTGCTCGCATCGACCGCATCGCCGCGCAGGTGCTCGAACAGACCGGCGTACCCTCGGCCTCTGTGGCCGTGGTCCAGCGCGGCAAGCTGGTTTACACCCAAGCCTACGGCAGTGCACGACTCGCCTCCGGTACTGCCCCCGCTGTCGCCGCCACGCCGGAGATGCGCTACTCCATCGGCTCGATTTCAAAACAATTTACGGCGGCAGCCATTCTCCTTCTTCAAGAGGACGGCAGGCTCTCGCTCGACGACGCGGTGGGCAAATACGTTCCCGATCTGACGCGCGGCAACGAAGTCACCATCCGCCAGATACTCTCTCACACTTCCGGCTATCAGGATTACTGGCCAGAGGACTACGTGATGACCACCATGCTGCCCAATGTGACCGCGCAGCAAATTCTTGACGGATGGGTCAAAAAGCCTCTGGACTTTGAGCCGGGAACGCAATGGCAGTACTCGAATACGAACTACGTCATCGCTGGTCGCATTGTAGAAACTGTCACCGGCCAGCCGCTGATGGAGTTGCTCACCCGCCGCATTTTCCGCCCGCTGGGCATGAATTCTGTGTGGAACTCGGACGAAACCAAGCTCACCCAGTCCGATGCTGCTGCATACTATCGTCACGCCCTTGGGCCTCTTCGCCCAGCGCCCAAAGAGGGGTGTGGATGGATGTTCGCCGCCGGTGAGCTGGCCATGACCGCGCACGACCTAGCGTTGTGGGATGAAAGCCTGATTGCGCAATCCATCCTCAAGTCCGAAAGTTACAAGCAGATGTTTACTGAGGTCAAGCTTAAGGACGGCAAGGGAACGCAGTACGGCCTCGGCGTCGATGTCATTGACCGCGACGGCCATCGCGCCATTGAGCATTCGGGCGAGGTCTCAGGCTTTGTGGCCGACAATATTGTGCTGGTGGATGACGGCGTGGCCGTAGCCGTACTCACCAATCAGGATGCCGTAGGCGCAGCCTCGATCATCGTTCACCTAGCCGCCCCAGTCGTCGCGGGCTATCCGCCCACCGACGCTGAAAAGCAGGCCATCGCGATCTTCCACGATTTGCAACAAGGCCGTATCGACCGGAGTCTTTTAGCTCCCAACCTCAGCGACTACTTCACCGCCGAGGCTCTGGCTGACTTCCGCGAAAGTCTCGCGCCTTTGGGCGAGCCGCTCATCTTTCGCCAGAGCAAAACCGAACTGCGCGGAGGCATGACCTTCCGGGCTTTCCAGATTGTCTATCCCGGCAAGCATCTGCGCCTCACCACGTACACATACCCCGACGGCAAGCTGGAGCAATACCTCATCGCCCCGACGGAGTGAACACTTCACGCCGTGAACCAATTCCAATGCAGGTGACCACTCACTTTCCGCTTTTATCTGCGGAAAGAATGAGCAGCCGCGAACCCCCTGCGAGCGAACAGCAAGCGGCTGGCCCTACCGCAGGTGGCGAGATACACTAAGAGAGAATATGTTTGAAAACCTCACAGACAAACTCCAGCGCGCCTTCAAATCTCTTCGTGGCCAGGGCACTCTCACCGAAGAGAACATTACCGAAGCTCTGCGCGAAATCCGCGTCGCCCTGCTCGAAGCCGACGTCAACCTCAACGTCGTCCACGACCTGATCGAACAGATCCGCGTCAAAGCCATTGGGACAGAAGTGCTCACCGCGCTCTCGCCCTCCGAGCAGGTCATCAAAAT
>Ga0265336_10000970_pt1 | contig 14310 bp, 11 predicted proteins | sample 42119metaG_FD_193583 | JGI IMG/M metagenome (GOLD analysis project Ga0265336, IMG submission 193583) | Rhizosphere microbial communities from Carex aquatilis grown in University of Washington, Seatle, WA, United States - 4-21-19 metaG | ecosystem: Host-associated > Plants > Roots > Rhizosphere...
GCCCGGACTTCTGGAAGCGTCCGGAGCTGCGCCTGTACGTGACCTACGCCGACTTCAACAAGGCGGCGGCGCAGGATGCGCAGAACGGCCTGCCCACCAACAAGACCAACGCGGTGTCGTACGGCGCGCAACTGGAGGTCTGGTTCTGATGCCCCAGGCGAACATGACCCCCGCGTTCATCGGCATCGACTGGGGCAGCACGCATCGGCGCGCCACGCTGCTCGGCGCCGATGGCGCGCCCGCGTCCGCGCGCTCGGACAGCGAGGGGGCCCTGGCCTGCGCGGGCCGCTTCCGCGCCTCGCTGGAGGCGCTGCTCGGCGATTGGCCGGAGGCCGGCGGCGCCTCGACCGTTGTCATGGCCGGCATGGTGGGCTCGGCGGCCGGTTGGCAGCCGGTGCCCTATCTCGAGGCCGACACGCCCCTGTCCGCGCTGGCGCACCACCTCGTGCGCATCGGCGACGCGCCATCCGGGCGCCGGTGCTTCATCGTGCCTGGCTATTGCCTGCACGACGAGCAGGGTGCGGTCGACGTCATGCGTGGCGAGGAGACCCAGCTGTTCGGCGCGCTGCACCACCTGGGCCCGGAGGCGGCCGACGGCTGCTACGTGCTGCCCGGCACCCACAGCAAGTGGGTGCGCCTGCGCCAGGGCCGGATCGTCGAGTTGCGCACCTACATGACGGGCGAGTTGTTCGCCCTGCTGAGTCAACACGGAACCCTGGCCAGCGCCATGCGGGGCCCGGGGACCGCGGCGGGGATGAGCGACGGTGTTGACGCCGACCGGCATTTCCTGCGCGGTGTCGATGACGCCGCCGCCAGGCCCGCGCTCAGCCATTCGCTGTTCGGCGCGCGGGCGCGGGTGGTCACCGGCGGGCTCGCCCCTGCCAACGCGGCGGCCTACGTCAGCGGCTTGCTGATCGGCGCCGAGTGGGCCGACGCGCAACGCCTGGCGTCGCGCGACGAACCCGTGCGCCTGATCGGCGAGCCGGCGCTCGCGCGCCTGCACGCCTTGTGTGCGGCACATCATGGCAGGCACTTCGAATCCCTCGACGCCCGCCAGGTCCAGCTCGCCGCCTGGCGCGCGCTGGCCTCGGAAAGCCCGACCTCATGACTGCTCCTGCAACAAGCCCTTCGCCCTCTGCACCCGTCGCCCCCTGGCCGCCCCGCGTCCCTCTGGTGGCAATCCTGCGCGGCCTCCAGCCCGAGCGTGCTGCCGAGGTCGGGCAGGTGCTGTTCGAGGCCGGCTTCCGTGCGCTCGAGGTACCCCTCAACCGGCCCGGCGCGCTGGCCGCCATCCGTACCCTGGTGGCGCGAGCCCCCGCCGATGCCTGGATCGGCGCCGGCACCGTGCTCGAGCGGGCACAGGTCGACGCGGTCGCCGACACCGGTGCCGCCCTGATCGTCTCGCCGCATTTCGACCCGGCGATCGTCGCCCGCGCGCGCGAGCGCGGCCTGCGCACGGTACCGGGCGTGTTCACGGCGTCCGAGGCATTCGCGGCCTGGCGCGCCGGCGCCGATGCGTTGAAGATCTTCCCCGCCGAGGCCATGACCCATGCCGGCCTCGCCGGCCTGACGACCGTCTTGCCCGCGGACTTGCCGCTGTGGCCGGTCGGCAGCATCGTCCCGGACAACCTCGCCGCCTGGCGTCGCGCCGGAGCCAGCGGATTCGGACTCGGTGGCGGTCTGTTCAAGCCCGATCTGCCGGTCGCGGAGATCGCCGCCCGGGCACGCGCCTACATGATGGCCTGGAGCTCATCGGCGGGCTGAACCGCGCGCCGAGTGGCCGCGCGTGGCGGGCGAACATATCAAATCAAATATGGGTTCATCCCATAAAACGATTTGCCTGATATTGCTCCGCTGCCTAGCATCCGGCCCACTGGTGCTGCATCGGCAACTGCTGCGCGTGCCAGGGACCGCTTCGAATCGAGGCGGCACTCGAACGACAGGAGACAAGCATCATGACCATCCAACGACGCGCGGTCCTCGCCACGACGCTCGTGGCCGCGGCCTTCGCCATGCCTTCGATCGCGCTCGCGCAGAAGAAGATCGTGCTGGGCTTCAGCCAGATCGGTGCCGAGAGCGAATGGCGCACCGCCAACACCGAGTCGATCAAGCAGGCCGCCAAGGACGCGGGCATCGAGCTGAAGTTCTCGGACGCGCAGCAGAAGCAGGAGAACCAGATCAAGGCGATCCGCTCGTTCATCGCCCAGAAGGTGGACGTGATCGGCCTGTCGCCGGTGGTCGAGACGGGCTGGGACACGGTGCTGCAGGAGGCCAAGGCCGCGCACATCCCCGTCATCCTCACCGACCGCGCGGTCGATTCGAAGGACAAGAGCCTGTACGTCACCTTCATGGGCTCGGACTTCATCGAGGAGGGCCGCAAGGCCGGCCGTTGGCTCGAGGACCACGAGAAAGGCAAGCCGGGGCCGATCAACATCGTCGAGCTGCAGGGCACGGTGGGCTCGGCGCCCGCCATCGATCGCAAGAAGGGCTTCGAGGACATCATCTCGAAGGACAGCCGCATGAAGATCATCCGCTCGCAGACGGGAGACTTCACGCGCGCCAAGGGCAAGGAAGTGATGGAGGCCTTCCTCAAGGCGGAGGCCAAGAACATCAATGTGCTCTACGCGCACAACGACGACATGGCCATCGGCGCGATCCAGGCCATCGAGGAGGCGGGCCTGAAGCCGGGCGTCGACATCACGATCATCTCGATCGACGGCGTCAAGGGCGCGTTCGAGGCGATGATGGCCGGCAAGCTCAACGTGACGGTGGAATGCTCGCCGCTGCTGGGCCCGCAGCTGATGCAGGCGGCCAAGGACGTCGTGGCCGGCAAGCCGGTGCCGGCGCGCATCGTGACGACCGAGAGCATCTACCCGAAGGAAGTCGCCGCCGCCGAGTTCCCCAAGCGCAAATACTGAGCCCATGGCGAGCCTCGCGGGCGCGATCGTGCGCAATCATCGGCGCATGACGCGTCCCGGAGCCGCCCCATGTTGAAAGCCACCGGCATCGGCAAGCGCTACGGGGCGGTGACGGTGCTCGAGGGCGTGGCCCTGCACCTGCGCCCGGGCGAGGTCCATGCGGTGATGGGGCAGAACGGCGCCGGCAAGTCCACGCTGATCAAGATCCTCACCGGCGTCGTCGCGCCCGACGCGGGCGCGCTGGTGCTCGACGGCCAGCCCATCGCCCCCGCCAGCCCGCTCGCCGCGCAGCGGCTGGGCATCAGCACCGTCTACCAGGAGGTCAACCTCTGCCCCAACCTGACGGTGGCGGAGAACCTCTTCGCGGGCCGCTACCCGCGGCGCGGCTGGGCGGCCCTGAAGGCCATCGACGGCCCGCGCATGGTGCGCGAGACCCGGGTCCTGCTCGCGCGCCTGAACCTGGACATCGACCCGACGCGCCCGCTGGGCACGTTGCCGGTGGCGGTGCAGCAGCTCGTCGCGATCGCGCGCGCCCTGAGCGTGCAGGCCCGGGTGCTGATCCTGGACGAGCCGACCTCCAGCCTGGACGACAGCGAGGTGGAGAGCCTGTTCGCCCTGCTGCGCGGCCTGCGCGCCGCCGGCCTCGCGATCCTGTTCGTGACGCACTTCCTCGACCAGGTCTACGCGATCGCCGACCGCATCACCGTGCTGCGCAACGGCCGCTTCGTCGGCGAATGGACGCCGGCCGAGCTGCCCGCGCCGGCGCTGGTGGCCGCGATGGTGGGACGCGATGTCGCGCTCGCGAGCGCGACATCGGGCGCCGCCGACGCCGACGCGGGTGCGAGCGCGCCGACCGGCGCAGGCGCGCCGCCACGCCTGTCCTTGCGGGACTTCGGCGCGCGACGGCGCCTGCATCCGCTGGATCTCGACCTGCATCCGGGCGAGGTGGTCGGCGTCGCCGGGCTGCTGGGCTCGGGCCGCACCGAACTCGCGCGCCTGATGTTCGGGCTGGACGCGGCCGACTCCGGCACGCTCGCCGTGCAGGGCCGCGTGGTGCGTTTCACGCATCCCGCGCAGGCCGTCCGGCTGGGCCTGGCGTTCTGCCCCGAGGAACGCAAGGCCGACGGCGTCGTCGGCGCGCTGAGCGTGCGCGAGAACATCGTGCTGGCGCTGCAGGCGCGCACCGGCCTGTGGCCCTGCATCCGGCCTGCGCGCCAGCGCGAGCTGGCACGGCACTACATCGCGCTGCTGGGCATCCGCGCCGCCGACGTCGACATGCCCATCGCGCTGCTGTCGGGCGGCAACCAGCAGAAGGCGCTGCTCGCGCGCTGGCTGGCCACCGCGCCGCAGGTGCTGATCCTGGACGAACCCACGCGCGGCATCGACGTCGCCGCCAAGCAGGAGCTGATGAACGAAGTGATCCGGCTCGCGCGCTCGGGCATGTCGGTGCTGTTCATCTCGTCGGAGATCGACGAGGTGCTGCGCATCTCGGACCGCATCGTGGTGATGCGCGACCGCCGCAAGGCCGGCGAACTGCCGCGCGGCGCCGGCGAGGCCGAGGTGCTGGCGTTGATCTGCGAGCCGGCCGCATGACGACCCCCGACATGGACACGCCCGGCCCGCTGCCGGCGACGCCGCCGGCCGACCCGATGTGGCTGCGCGCGTCGCGCCACCCGCTGGCCTGGCCGCTGGCGACGCTCGCGCTGATCCTGGCCGTCAACGCGAGCCTGAATCCCGGGCTGTGGCACCTGCAATGGCGCGACGGGCACCTGTACGGCAGCGTCGTGGACATCGTCAACCGCGCCGCGCCGCTGGCCATCGTCGCGCTCGGCCTGACGCTGGTGATCGCCACGCGCGGCATCGACATCTCCGTGGGGGCGGTCGTCGCGATCTCCGGCGCGGTGGCCGCGCTGATGATCGGCGGCGACCTCAAGATCGTCGACGGCCAGCCGGTGCACATCAGCCACTGGCCGCTGTCCGTCGCGTTGCTGGCGGCGCTCGGCGCGGCCGCCGCGTGCGGCGCGTGGAACGGCCTGCTGGTCGCGCGCGCGGGGCTGCAGCCCATCATCGCCACGCTGATCATGATGCTGGCCGGCCGCGGTGCCGCGCAATTGCTCACCGGAGGCCAGATCATCACGATCTACTACCCGCCCTACTTCGCCATCGGCAACGGCTTCCTCCTGGGCGTGCCGGTAGCCGCGCTGATCGCCGGGGCCGTCTGGCTGCTGATGACGCTGCTGCTGGAGCGCAGTGCGCTCGGGCTGTTCATCCAGGCGATCGGCATCAACCCGCGCGCCGCGCGCGTGGCGGGCGTGCGCTCGCGCACGATCACGATCTGCGTCTACGCGTTCTGCGGGCTGTGCGCGGGCATCGCGGGCCTGATCGTCAGCTCCAACGTGAAGAGCGCCGACGGCAACAACGCCGGCGTGCTGATGGAGCTCGATGCGATCCTGGCCGTCACCGTGGGCGGCACGCTGCTGACGGGCGGCCGGTTCACGCTGGCCGGCACGGTGATCGGCGCGCTGATCATCCAGACGCTGACCTCGACCATCTACGCCATCGGCGTGCCGCCCGAGATCAACCTGGTGGTCAAGGCCGTCGTCGTGTTCGCCGTGATGCTGCTGCAATCGCCCGAGTTCCGCCGCCAGCTGCGCGCACTCGCCGTCCGGCCCGCCCCGGGAGGCCCGCGATGAGCGCCGCCCGGCCGCCCGCAGGCGCTCGCCCCGCCGCCGCCGGGTGGAGGACGACCCCATGACCGGCCGTGGCCTGCGCATCCCGCCGGTGGTGGCCAGCGTGCTGCTGCTGCTGGCGATGGTGACCTTCGGGAGCGTCATGTACCGGGGCTTCTTCAGCGCCCAGGTGTTCCTGAACCTGCTGATCGACAACGCGTTCCTGCTGGTGGTGGCCGTGGGCATGACCTTCGTCATCCTGGCTGGCGGCATCGACCTGTCGGTGGGCTCGGTGGTGGCGTTGACGACGATGGTGGCGGCCGCGCTCGTGGAGCACCGCCACTGGCCGCCGGCCCTCGTGATCGCGCTGGTGCTGGCGGGGGGCGCCGCGTTCGGCGCGTTCCAGGGCTGGCTGATCGAGCGCTTCCGGCTGCAGCCGTTCATCGTCACGCTGGCCGCCATGTTCCTGGCCCGCGGGCTCTGCTACGTGATCAGCATCGATTCGATCAGCATCACCGACACGACGTTCAGCACCATCGCCCAGGCGCGCATCCCGCTGTTCGCCGACGCGGCGCTGTCCGTGGGCTCGCTGGTCGCCCTGGCGACGTTCGCCGTCGCCGTGTTCATCGCCCACGGCACGGCCTTCGGCCGCAACGTCTACGCGATCGGCGGCAACGAGCACTCGGCGCTGCTGATGGGGCTGCCGGTGGCGCGCACGGTGGTGGGCGTCTACGCGTTGAGCGGCTTCTGCGCGGCGCTCGGCGGCGTGCTGTTCACGTTCTACATGCTGTCCGGCTACGGTCTGCATGCCACCGGGCTGGAGCTCGACGCCATCGCCTCGGTGGTGATCGGCGGCACGCTGCTCGCCGGCGGCGTCGGCCTGGTGGCCGGCACGCTGTGCGGCGTGCTGATGCTGGGACTGATCCAGACCCTGATCACCTTCGACGGCACGCTGAGCGCCTGGTGGACCCGCATCGTCATCGGTGCGCTGCTGCTCGCGTTCTGCCTGCTGCAGCGGCTGACGCAACGCGCCGAGCCCACCTGAGCCGCGGGCGGTCCCGCGCCGGCGGCGCCCGAAGCCCAGGACAGGCATTCCATTCCTGGGATCATACGGGGGTGGGTATACAAAGCCTTCCGGTCGAGGCGTCAGACGAGCGCCGGTTTCGACCCATCGACCGAGGCTGGCCATGGCTGGTTTTCGGCGACGCCAACGACAACCGCAAGCCTTCCAGGCCGGGCGGGGGGCGCGCCGGCATGCACCCGGTGCCGCGTCGACCGTCAGTGCTGCCCCACCGATCCGCCGGGCAGGGGGCACGTGCCCTGGTCGAAGTCGAAGCAAGCCGGCTCACCGACTGCGCTGGCGATTCCGGCAAACAGGATCAACGCGGCAACGCCTGCGATCGCGATGCGGCCGAGTATCCGCCGCGAAGGCGACCGATCGCGGTTCCTTGATTCCATTCGATTCCTCCGTGCGGTCTCTCGTGGCGCCGCTGAGGTGAATTCTGCTGGCCTGGCCTTTCAGTTCACTATCGAGAACCGGAAGCGATTTGCGGCTGGTCAGTTTGAATCAACCCTGGGCGCGGACAACCCTGCGAGCCCTAGGCCGGGGGCAAGTCGAATGCCTGCCGGCGGAGAGCGGCCGCAGGCTTGCCGTGCAGGTTTCGGTGCAGGAGGGTCGGGCGCCAGGATTCTCTGGCGGACAAACCAGGCCGCGCCGGCGCAGAGGCGCTCGGCGGGCACGGGCCTACGCACCAAGGTTGCTGCCAAGTATCGTCACCAAGGTCTGCTACCGGCGTACTGTTGTCGTGAGTGGGCATTGGCCGCCACAAACTGGCTGTCCAACCCGTTGTCGCGAGGGATCTGCAGCGATCCGGCGGCGCGAATCCGCCGAACGACTGCTCCTGTGCAGCGCGACCGGCTCCTATCGCCACCAATTGCAGTCCGATAGGGATGGGCCGGCCATGATCGGCCCAACGTTTCGCGAGGCGCAGCCAAGCTCGCTCTCGGTGCGCCCGCACCGACGGCTTTCCCAAAGCAGCCGATGCGATCGTGACGCTACCCATCCAAACCCGACCCTTTGTGCTGATGCCAGCCCCCGGAAGTCGAACGCACGGCCTGTCGATCAGCAGCCGGGCAGCTGGTACCCACTCGTCGCTCTTGACGCGCGTGTGCGAGGTCAGTCCGGCGGCAAGTGCGCCATGAAGAACGCGACGACCTCCGCATTGAACCGCGCGTGGAACGCCACGCGGTCGAAGCCGGCCTTGTCGCGGCAAAGTTCAGGCAGCGCGTTGGCCATCTTAGGCGGGCATGGGGCGAGAAAGGCAAAGTGGCCCGCACCGACCACGAGCTGCCAGTCGGGCGCGGCAGGCAGGTCGCGCCGCACTGCCACGACGCTTGCGGGCGTCACGCCGTCGCCGCCGAATTCGGAGGACCACAATTGCACAGGCACGCTCACGTTCTTCAGACCGGCGGCGTCGAACACGCTGAGCGGATCGACAATGACAGCGGCCTTGATGCGGGGGTCGTGCATGGGCGGCGGCGGGATATCGCCGCGGAGGAATTCACTGCACATGGGCAACGTGGAACCGGCTGGGCACAGTTCTTGGCGAAGCGCGAAGTCGGGCACTGCGCCGATCGCCACGAGTCCCGTGTAGCCGCCACGGGAGAAGCCGAAGGCGCCGACGCGGTTCGCATCGACAGACGTGCGCCCGGCCCACGACGACGTCATGAAGTCGACCAGCCGCCGCAGGTCGACCGGGCGCGTCGCGAAGGCCGACAGGTGCTGCTGGCGGCTCAGGTCCTGAAAGTTGTCGCCGGGATGGCTGATGGCCGCGACGACGAAACCGGCGTCGGCCAGGGCTTCGGCGGTGTCGTGGTGGCCGACATTTGCCGGCGAATGCAGCCGCTGCTGAAAAGCGCGCGGCGACTGCCCGGCGAACTGGCCGAACGCGCGGCTGAACGCCTGGGGGCTGTCGTAGCCAACCGACTGGCCGACCTGCGTGATGCTTTCACCGCCCTGCGCCAGCAGGCTCGCGGCGCGCGCGAGCCGCACGCGGCGGATCGTCGAGCTGACCGTCTCGCCGACGACGCTGGCGTAGACGCGATGGAAATGGAACGGTGAGAAGTGCGCGATCGCGGCAAGGTCTTCGAGACGATGCTCGGCAGGCGGATCAGCGACGATGGCCGCGACGACGCGGGCAACGCGGGCGCGGTAGTCCTGTTCGGTCGAGCGGAATGGCATACAACCAGTGTGCCGCCAAGGGCCCGCCTTGACTTAGCCGATATTGCTATTCAAGGAAGCGCGCTCCCGATGCAATAGGTCAACCATCACCCATACGGTGGCGTTCAGCGGCTGCCGGAGGCAGTCCGCTGGAACGAAGGGCTACTCGTCTGCGCCATTGCCAGCGCCTTTGATTTGCGCGACGCACTCCTGGCATACGCCCTCTCACCCATTTTTTGGGTCAACACCCAAATGAATGCCCACCAAGGCATCTTCGCAGTCCAGCGTCCGAATAGTCGTGGAACTAGCTCCATCTTCTTACGCTCGGGCTTGAGGTGAATGGTTCCGACCAAGACTCCCTGGTCGCCCGGACCGAGTTGCCCTAAAAGTACGCCATCGCTGTCGGCGATAGCACTAAAGCCAGGAAACTCAATATCCTGAGGCGGAAATCCTGCCGGAAGAGTACTAATCAAACGGCCGACCTTGTTAGCCATGATAACAGGAATTCCCATCAATTTCGCCGTCTCCGCCGTGCCATCGCGCAAGGCCGAATTGAGAACGTCTGCGTCGCGTTGCCGCACCGGAAACTTGGCTTCAAAGGACGCCCCAGAAAACGGTCGAAGAAATAGATCAATCCCCGCTTGATGCAGCTCCGCATAGCGTTCATACAAAGCGTTCTCGAAGCAAATTCCAACGCCAATTCGACCTATCGGCGTATCAAACCAATGGCAATCGGAACCTCCGGCAAAGAAATAGGCCTCAAAGGAGGCAGGAGGGCATTTTCTGACACGTGAAACGATTTGGCCTTCAGCGCCGGTGAGGACAAATGTGTTGTAGAAATGCTCCCCATCCACCTCAAGAAAACTGGTCCCAAGATAGATACCCGAACGACTGGAAATATTTCGCATCCACTGCGTAGATGGGCCATCAAAGGGTTCCGCTGTATCCCAGATTGCCTCGTTGAGCGTATAGCCACCAGGCATCATCTCGGGCAAGAGAACCAGCTTGGCGCCCTTTTGAACCGCCTGCAATATGTACTTCTCTGCGTTCGCAAGATTGCCCGTGCGGTCGCCAAGCTGACAGGCAACTTGAACCGTGGCGACGGTGAGATTTTCTGGCTTCATACGAATGCTCTCTTAACGTGCCCATCGTCCGAGGCAAGGGGCGCCATGGAGTACGCGACCGCGAGGTGGAACACGCCTGCCTCTCGGCTGTGTGCGCAAATGCGTTCCTTTGACCACAAGATTGGGCCTGCATGCGAGTTTTTGCATGTTGACATCGCTGCCTCAAACTCAAAGGGTGCGGCCTGTGCACTGGGCGAGCGGCAGACTGCATATTCGCCGATCTTCGGTCAGCTGCGGCCTGAATTCTGCGAACAGGAACCAGGCCTGCCGCTGGAACCTGAAGGCTGATCCGCGCCAGCTTCGCTGGCCACAACCTCGCTGTTCATGTGAACAGAAGAGGACGCGCTTCAAGTTCGCACACCGAGGCCCGGCCATTTGGCATTCGATGGCGCTCACGGTCCAACATTCGAGATAAGGAGCGTCTTGCGGCTTGCCGCAAGCCGCCCCCTTGACTGAGGGGTTAGGTGTGGCGCGGAACTCGGCGCAGAGGTGGCGAACGCTCCGGCTCATAGCCTACCAGCCTGAGAGGCTCGCTGAAGTAGGCGCTGCACGCCCCACTTGTGAATCGGTGAAATGGCTCGAAGGTACACACGACCGAACCGATTGTGGGTACGGCAGACTGTGGAAACCACTGCAGATGCTGATTGTCCGCTGCCATGTTTGAGAACTGACACCCGGAAATCAAGATGCTTGTTGTCTCGACCAGCCACAAGCTCACGCTCGCACAGGAAGTAGATTGGCCATGGGCCAATGTGCTGCCCGACACAATAGCTTGCTGCTCGGCTCGGACGCATGACCTCGGCGGTGCCAGCAGCCTGGAGGCCAAGCCAGGCGCCAACGCGATGGCGGACAAGCAGAGCAGCCTTCAGCCACGCCGGATGATGACCAAAGACAGCAAAGAAGATGTCGATGACGGTTGCGCTGCCCTGCGTGAGAGAGACCTGATACGAGTCGGTGAAGAACGCCATTTCGACCAATTCGCGGTCAAGAGCGGTGTCCGTCGGCAAGGGGCAAGGAACGACGACCATGTAACTCCCAATGTCCGAGGCAAGGGGCGCCACCCCTCTGATCCGATTGCACTGCAACCATGAGGCCCTCTGCGCGGCCCGCAGGGGTCACCTGACGTTCGATAGAGCCCGTGAAGGTGGCTCACCTTTCGCCCCGCGCCAACACTCAACCATCAATTCGTTGCACTGCCAATGACCGCCCCTGGCCTCAATGCGCGATGCGGCGCGCCTCGTAGCCTGACAGCATCAGGCGCTCTTCGCCGTCGACCATTTTCACGCGCACGGTCTCACCCGCATCGCTCAACACGCCGACTGCCAACGCCTCGGTATCCGACAATGGCATCATCACCGTGCGCCGCAACTGGACAGGCGCATCGGACATCGTCAGCTCCGCGACCAGAAAGCCGTGGTCCTGGCTCAAGCGAATTCGATCGATCTGTCGGCGATCCTGGCCCAGGTTCGTGATTTCATAGTCACCAAAGCGACCTTGCCAGGCGCCCAGAGACTTCGGCGGGGAGATCTTTTCACCAACCAGCATTGCTTGGGATCCGATGCGCGCCACCAGTACGTCGTGCTTGCCCACTTGCTGTCGAGACAGTCCAACGTCTTCGAGGCTTCCAAGTTCAACGTGAAGGATTCCGAGCAGCTTGTAGTCGAGTCCGAACTGCCCATCGCTGCGTAGCACAAGGTCGAACTCGTGGCCCGCCAGCTCGGCGTGCAGGTCTTTGCCGTCGCGCCAGACCCTGGCCAGTCCTGCGAGTGTGGTGTAGTCACCCGCAAGGGCATTCAGCGTGTCATCGAACGCGGGCTGAGGCGCCGGCGGGCTCGTGACGAAGGGCTGCTGCCGGATGCCGGTCTTCACTTCAAGGGCCAGTGCCAACGCTTCGGTGGCGACACGGTCGACGACCTGCGTCGCTGCGCTTGAGTTGGCCAGGACGACCACTCCCAATTTGTGCTCTGGCAGTATGTAGACTTGGCTACGAAACATGTCTGTGGCGCCCGCATGGTGTGCCACGACGCCACCGCCTTGAATGGTCGAACGGCCAAGTGTGCTCAGCATCCAGCCCAGACCCACTTGGAAGTTCAGATCCAGAGGAACATCGCTGTTCTGAGGGCGCAGCATTTCCGCCACGGTCTCCGGGCTCAAGATTCGATGCCTGCCCGACATCCCGCCTGCGAACACCATCGAGATGAAGTGACTCATGTCCTCAACGCTGGAATTGAGCCCACCGGCAGGAACGTCGCGGAGGTGAGGCTCAATTCCACTTTCATGCCCACGGTAAGCGGCTGCCATCAGCGATGAGGACGAAACACCGGTCTCGAATGACGAGTTCGACATGCCAAGCGGAATCAGCAACGATTGCTTGAGGTATTCTGAAAATGGCGTGCCGCTCACATTCTGGATGGCGACGCCAAGCAGGCTGACACCCAAGTTGGAGTACACGAAAAGGCTTCCCGGCGGGGCGTCGGCGCTTTCGTCACGAAGCTGGGCAATCACGGACGTGAATGGCTCGGGCTCGGAAGTCATGAACCCCTTCAAGCGGTCGCGTGGCAAACCCGAGTGGTGGGTCATCAGTTGACGGAGCGTGATGCCGGAGGGTGTGTATTCCCGCTCCCGGATCGCGAAGTCTGGCAAGTAGGTTTGCAATGGGCGATCGATGTCGAGCTTGCCCTGTTCGAAGAGTTGCATCGCCGCCGTATCGGTAAACAGCTTGGAGAGCGAGCCGACGCGGTACAGCGTTTGTGCAGAAGCGGGAATCTTGCGCTCGAGATTTGCAAAGCCGAAACCCTGAGCCCAAACGATGCGCTGGTCATCAACTAGCGCGATGCTCAGGCCGGGCGTCGAAGTCTTCTTCATCTCGTACGCAATGAGCGCTGTGACGTAAGTCTTCGCTGCTGCTTCATCGCCGCGCCCGATTCCGCTGGGGCGGGTGGGCGCTGCTGCGCAGCCAGAGACAATCGCCACTGCGATCAGGGTTGACCAGATCTTCATGGGTTCAAGGCGTTGGCACGACCGGCGCCAGCGCGCCATGGTTCAGATCGGAAAGCCTGTTCAGATTGATGACAAAGTCGGTACCCCAGTCGAGCGGGCCGTCGACTGCACCGATCAGAAAGCCGCTGTGCGATTTCAGACAAGCGCCGTGGCGAACCAAGGCCAGCATCGAGTGAATTGAACGGATTTCCTGGGCTGCTTGTGTCATTGCTTACTCTGTTTTGCAGAGTCTATGATTATGCTTGGCGGAATGTCAAGCATGCTATGCGTCCGGCTCGGAGTGCGGAACTCGCGAGCCTGAGGCAGTCAACGCTTCGCGTCGTACCTCGCGGTACGCCACGCATGGCTCGGGGTCAACATGAATCGCTACGTCATTGCTGCCAGGGACTTGCGCCCTTCACTCCTTGCCGGTCTCCCGGTGCACCGGATCCAGAAGCGAGCCAATGGAACCCGCCCGAGGCCTGCGTGGCCGGTGGGAAGACCGCGGGCAGATGTGGCGCACTTGGTGATTGGCAACAGTGGTTCATTTCGGCGTCGACGCCAACACACGAAGGCATGCGCATGCGCGAGGCGAGTACGTTCTTGCCCCGGGGGGTGATCTGCGACTTCTGGGGTTCCACGCCCTAACCGCCAAAACTTTCCGCCGGTAGCGGTCCGGCGCGTCTCAACGCGTTGGCATGCCAAATGTCGCTGCCAATTGGCGGACGCGCTTTCTGCCACGGGCGGCCTGCGCCTCAGCGGGACAGAGCGCCCGTCAGCGTGAAGTCGATCGGCCGATTGCGTTCGGGGAAGGCGCTGGCTCCGTCAAGGCGGCGCACATTGGTGGGGTCCAACGTCCAGCCAACCGCCTCGCCGTTGTGGCGCAGCTGCGCTTCGCTGCTGACGCCGATCACAGGCTGGCGACGGTGGTACGCCGCAGCAGCCAGTTGAGGGCGATCTGGATCTCGCTGCGCCCCGGACTCGGCGGCGACCGCGGCCAGCGTATCGACCAAGCGCTCCCGTAGCGCATCGTCGACGCGCGGGGCACAAATGGGCGTCGCCGATTCGTGGCGTCCGGCCTGCTCCCGGCGCGCCCCGGCTTCAGCCGTCTCCAGCCGAGCGGGCTCCAAACGAACACCGAGACGTCCTGGTCGATCCTGAGTGGTATCAGCTCCGATTCTTGGTCGCCGCCCAAGCGTGAGTAGTACACCTGGTGAGCGACGAAGCGTGTGCACCCGTACTGGCGCGCCGCGGCGATCGACTTCTCAATTACGGCTCTCTGAAAATTCGAGTGGGTAAGATTTCGGTTGGTTGAACGCTGAAACGGGAACAGGCATGACGGCCAAGGTGTTTGAAGCGGCGCTGGGGATCAGCGCTCCGTGGTCGGTCGGCGCAGTCGA
>Ga0265336_10000975_pt1 | contig 14208 bp, 14 predicted proteins | sample 42119metaG_FD_193583 | JGI IMG/M metagenome (GOLD analysis project Ga0265336, IMG submission 193583) | Rhizosphere microbial communities from Carex aquatilis grown in University of Washington, Seatle, WA, United States - 4-21-19 metaG | ecosystem: Host-associated > Plants > Roots > Rhizosphere...
ACCGGCTACACCTTCATTGCCTTTTCCGCCTAAACCAATAGGCCAATCAACGGAGGTGCCTTTGCCAACCTTCCCGTGCCAAGCACTGCTGACCTTGCTTAAATAATCAGTGAAGATATACGATGTCCCGCTGCCATCAGAACGATGCGCAATGATGATGGATGTAGAAGGAAGATTGACCCCGGGATTTTGTTCAGTGATACGGGGATCATTCCACTGGGTGATCTTGCCTAAATAAATATCAGCCAACACATCGCCGCTTAACTTGAGGCCCTTATCTACTCCGGGGATATTATAAGCAATGACAACCGCTCCCATGACTGTCGGGATATGGTAGATACGTCCGGGTGCAGATGTCATTTGGTCCATGGTCATAGGACCATCGGAAGCCCCGAAATCCACGGTTTTGGCTGTGATCTGCTTGATGCCGCCGCCTGAACCGATAGATTGATAATTAAACATGACACCGGGATTGGCCTTGCCATATTCATCGAACCATTTGGAATAGATCGGATATGGGAAAGTCGCCCCTGCCCCATTAATAAGGACTGCATCCGCAAAGGCAAAGGATGTCATCATTGCCATTGCTGTTATTAAGGCCAAAATTTTTTTCATATTGATCCCCTTTCTTTCTCTAAATATGTCAACATGTCATTCCCGCGAAAGCGGGAATCCATTAAATCTTAAAACTTAAAATTCAAATCCATTTGATACAAGCTTTCCGGACCTGAATGGCTGAAAGCTGACGTCGGAGTTAAAGTACTTACCGTAGTATAATCTTTAAATATGTTGGTTCGGAAATAGGACATAGTAAACCAGACATTTTTAGCTAAACCAATGTCCAGCTGTGTACGCCAGCCTTTGGTATTGGTATCGCCGGAATAAAAATCGTCATCCGGAAAGATATCAAGCCAGGAGTCTCTTTCAAGGGTTTTATAATAAGATTGGATCTTCCAGGTACCCCAGCCATTAATAGCGGAGTTACCCATATAAGCACCCATTTCCCAAGCTTTATTCTGATCATCCCCGGTATCTTGATTTTCAGCATAATCACCAAAAACACCGATCTGAGCGATATAAGGATGAGGCAGATAATCAGGAGTTGGAATATTATCCAATAATTCTCCGAGCGGATCATTCATACCGAATTCCGCACCAACTACGATCACATCCCTGAAATTATATTTAAGTGCTGCAGATCCTGAAGCACTTTGGGCTGCTGTTATTTGTGTATTAGTCCCTAAAGACTGACCAAAAACAAGGTGGGATGGATTGTTAACATCATACCAGGAAGCTGCTGCCTTATAATAAATCTTGTCAGTCAGATTTCCTTTAGCCCCACCTTGAAGAACCATCATAAATGGATCTGTTTTTGTACCATTGGTAGGGGTGGCATCATGAAGATCAAATACATCAGCCTGGACCCAAGGAGTAACATAATCATTGATCTTCTTTTGAAGTTGAAGTGAACCGCCTTCAGGGGTGATATCCGGATCCCAGAAGAAACTGGCATTAGCAGGCTCCCAAATAGGATTATCCATTTTACCAACTTCAGCGGTGATCATGCTATTAGGTGTATAAACAGCATAGGCCTTGTTCAGGATCAAGGACGGCTTGCCAAAACTGTCTGAGAATGTAGCGTTATCCTTGTTGGTACTTGTACTGCCGCCAAGGGTATAATTATTGCTGCGGGCAGTACCGCCATCGGTTGCGATACCGACAACGACCTTGAATTGATCATTGATCTGGTCTTCAAAATTGATACGGGCACGGATACGGGCACGATTTTGGTGAAGGTTTCTGGTCCCAAAACCGGTTCCTGTTGTCGGTGAAGAACCTAAATCACCTCCAGGAATTTTTCTTTCCTGAATTTGGTCACGGAAACGGAAATCACCGGTAAGTTTTATGTTATTGACCCAATCCGGGAGCATGCTCTTAAATGTGGATTGTTGAGATGCTTGCTCGTTCTGGGATATCTCACCCTTGAGCTGGGCAGCATCCTGTTGGGTCAAGATCCCCTTATCCTCTAATTTCTGGATAAGCGAATCCACTGAGCTCGCGGCAAAACCCATGGCTTGCCAACTAAAGATCATTGCGGCGGTTAAAGTTAATACGAGTTTTTTCATGATCCCTCCTCTTTGGGTTTTAAATTAACGCACTAATTATGAGTTGTGATTATTAAGATAATATTAAGGACATATTAAGAGTTAGGACGCATCAAAAGCCTTTAAAATCAGGGCTTTATTCCCCTGCTTTAATAGATAGTAACGATGATTTAATTATAGGCAGCGAATATAAAGAGGAAATAAAGGAAGAGTTAAGCTTTAGCGGGAAGTTTTGGTATTTAAAGCATGAAAGGCAACAGCCCTATTGATATAAGCATCCTCATACTTAGGGTCTAAATGAATCACTTTACTGTAATCAGCAATCGCTTGGATCAGGTCCCCTTGAACATAAAACCCAAGGCCCCGGTTATAATAAGCATCCGCATAGTTTGGGTCAATTTCAATAGCTTTGTTATAATCAGCCATTGCCTGGGAGACCTTCCTTTGATGGAAATTAAGTATACCCCGATTGTTATAGGCCTGCGCATAATTGGGATTGATCGCAATGGCCCTGTTAAAATCCGCCATTGCCTCAGCGGCCTTCCCCAGGCGAGAATTAAGAATGCCGCGATTATTATAAAATTCTTCATGATCAGGGTTGATTTCAATAGCATTGTTTAGATCAGCCGCCGATTGAACTAAATTACCTTGATCATAAAAAACCAGTCCTCGATTGTAATACGCATGCGCATCGTAAGGCTTTAAATCTAATGCCTTGTTATAATCAGCAAGCGCCTGAGTGTTTTTGCCCAGATGAAAATATAGAATGCCCCTGTCATTATACACATCCGCATCACGGGGGTTTAATTCAATGGCTTTGTTAAAATCAACGATCGCTTGAGAAGAGTTGCCTTCTCTATTATAGGCATTAGCCCTATTGACATAGGCATTCTCAAATTTAGGGTCTATTTCAATGGCCCGTTTTAAATTGCTGATAGCTCCCTCGTAATCGCCTTTATTATATAAAGCAAGTCCAAGGCCATTGTACCCGATTGCTTTACGCGGAGACTTACTGACCACATCACCCCATAACGTACGATCATCCATCCATACTTTATTTCTCTGATAAGTCAACATGGAATAGCAAACGATGATAATTGCCAGGCCAATAACCATTGCTTTAAAATTCTTCTTCCCTATAAGATAGTACCCGCTGCTAACCAAAAACAAACTATATCCCACCATAGGCAAATAAAGCCTATGTTCAAATATCACGTCTTTTTGGGGTAAAAAGCTTGATTCAGGCAAAAGGGTCAGGAAAAACCAAAGGATTGAAAATGAAACTAATCTATATTTCAAAAATAAACGCTTGGTAAGAATAAAAATAGCGCCCAAGAATAAAAAGCTGGCTAACAGCGGTAATTCAAAAATACTTTTAAAAATGGGATAATCATATTCCAGGTTTTGATTGAACGGCAAAATAACTAATCGGATATAGGTCACAACTACCCTGCCTTGGGTCAATAAATATTGCAAAGGAGAAATCCCTCCGGACCCACCAACAACATTTTGAAATTCTTGATACCTCGCTTGGCCCATGTGGGTCAAGAGCATTGTCACGGGAATAATTAATAAGGTAAACAAGAAGGGTAAAAAATATTTAATACCCTGCTTTACTTTAAAAAAACTAAATTCATAAAGTACTATCATCAATGGCAAGGTTATTACATTTTCCTTGGTGAACATGGCCATGATAGCTGTTACTACGGCGCCAATATAATAATATTTGGAGTTGATACCTTGCAATAACCTTGATCTAACATAAAGGCATAAAGACGCCAGATAAAATAAGGCCGCCATCGACGCGGCCCTTTGCCAAATATACGTTACTGCTTCGGTCTGGACAGGATGGCTTACAAATACCAGCCCTGCCAATAATGAAATTAAATTGGCATGCCGGGTGATCTTCTCCTCTTTCATCACCGGTGTCGAGAAAGTTAACAAAGCCAGCCAGTAAACTAAAAAGGCCGCGCTCACATGAACGGCCAAATTAAAAAGATGATAGCCGAATACATGAAGCTGACCAAAATGATAATTTAAAGCAAGGGAAAGAAAGGTGATAAAACGGCAAGGACAATATTCCCAAATATTGGACAGATCATGAATGTTCTTTATAAACGGATTATTAACAAAGGCGGTTATATCATCAAAATGAAAGGAACAATGAAAAGAATTTAAATAAGCCAAAATCCCTGTACATGAAATTATAATTATTGAAAGCATCAAGTGATCAGGTATTTAAAGATAGTGGATAGAATATATAGGCAGACCAGGCCTGCCTAAGGCTTTATCAATTCACGGCTTCCAGCAGATGTGTGTGTTATAAATCTTTATATTTCTAAGACTCTGGCAAATACGGCCCACCTATTTCATTCCACCTGCCCAAATTGATCCTATAAATAAATTAGCAAAGGCCTTCAAAATAAGCCCTTCAAAATTGTTGGATTTTTAAGACGAGAAAGAAATCTTTAAATTCTTACGGAATGCCCTGGCAATTTTAGCCAATGTCCTGACGTTGAAACTTTCATATTCCCCGCTCTCATACCTTGCAATGGCCGTCCGGCTCGTATTCACCTTTTTAGCAAGCTCCAACTGGCTCATCTTTGCCTTATGTCTTAGCTCGGCAATTTGTTCTCCAATACTTAATTGTGTAGCAACCTCATCATAGATGGCCTTGAATTTAGGGTCTTCCATTTTCTTATCAAAGATTGATTTTTGCATTTTTAATTACTCCTTATGGATATTGTTTCTTTATATTTATGGCTTTCTCAAGTTCTCCGCGGTCAAGTTTTTGTTTCTTTTTGGGATGCGCTGAAATAATAATTATTTTCTTTCCTGTAAAAAAGAAACAAAAGAAACGCTCACTTCTTGGCTTAAAACAATATATTTTATTCTTCTTGTCTTCAATACGAAATTTAGTTTCATCGTAAAGCCTGCCTGTATCAGAAATTACTTTTGCGAAGAACAATAGGCTTGACTGCGTTTGATAATCACAAGCCTCAAAATAATCATGAACACTTGAAAATTGGTTAGTTTCAGCATGGAAATATACTGAATAATGTTGCCCTGAATACAAAATAAATTTTTCGTGATCATTATACATTATTCTTTTCCATCCCTAATTAAATGTATCATATTTGAGACATAGCGTCAAGCCTAACAAAATAAAAACCAGCCTCTAAACGAAGTACATGGGCGGCCAAGAAGTTGGAGAGATCAGGAAATAAGGTATTTAAGGATAGTGTGACGGGTGAGGATGCCGCAGGGATGATTATGGTCATCGACAATGGGGATACAGCCGAATTTGTAGAGGATCGTTGCCTGGATCGCTTCATAAATGGTGTTCTCAGGTTTTAGGGTGAATGGCTTGGGTACCATGACCTTCATCAGCACAAATTCATTCAATTCGTCATCATCATAAAACCAGGTGCCGTCTTCCAATCGCCGGGGTGAATGGATCTGATAAAGGTCACGCTGGCTGATAATGCCGACAATACTGCCGGTTGAATCGACCACCGGCAAATGCCTGATATCGTATAAAGCGATCTTCTCCTGTACTACAGCAAAAGGATCGGTCTCCTTGACGGTGATGACAGGCGAGGCCATGACATCCGCGATCTTGGTGTCCATGAGGAATTGCTTGATGGTTGATTTGGGGACCGGCATTATTCAAGATTGTAACATAGAAAACATTACAACAAAACACAGAACTAAGTTTGTTTATGTTAAAATGATTCTGATATGTTAGACCAAATGAGCTTAATCTATTGGACGTCGCTGACCGGTATTATCAGCTGTTTGGTCACGGGTTTAGGGGCCATCCCTGTCCATTTTATCAAGAACGACTCAAAAATGATGCGGGCCCTTTCTTCCGCGTTCTCTTCGGGCATGATGCTTTCGGTGGCGGTCTTTTCCCTGGCGCAGGAAGGGATCTCATTCAAGTCCAAATACCCTTTAGCGCCTTACGAAGTGATCATAGGACTTTTGTTGGGTGCCGGGTTTTTATGGTGGGCTTCCCGGTTTGTCAAACACCATCATATTGAAGATCACCACATGAGCCAAGGGGTCTCCCAAAAAGGCATCCTTCTTTTTGTGGCGATGTTCATCCATTCCATCCCTGAAGGCGTTGCCATTGGTGTCAGTTTTGCCACCGGTAATTTCCATTTCGGGCTTATCATGGCCATTGCCATCTGTGTCCACAATATACCCGAAGGTATAGCCGTCTCACTCCCCTTAAAAAAAGACGGAGCATCAACGCTCAAATGCGCCTGGGCTTCCATCCTCACCAGTTTGCCGCAGCCTCTTTTAGCCACACCGGCCGCGCTGTTGGGCTGTTATTTTGAACCGGTGCTGGGACTCGGATTGGGATTTGCCGGGGGTGCGATTATTTATCTGGTGATCGCGGAAATGATACCGGATGCGATCGAAGAAGGCGGAAATGTTTTGACCGCATGGGGCGTTATGCTTGGGCTTTGCACCATGCTCTTGATCACCAATCTGATCGACTTGATCCCTACCCCTTAATTATTGGACGGTGGCCACGATAGGCATGGCGGAAGCAGGGGCTTTTTCAACATTCAGGACCTTCACCTTGAAGACCAAGGTCTTGCCTGCCATGGGGTGATTGAAATCGATCGTTACCTTATCGTCCTTAACAGCAAAAACCTTCACCGGAAATCTCATCCCATTGGGGGTCGTTACCCATAAGGTGGCCCCAACCTTAGCTTCAAAACCATTTTTAGGCAGGGAACTTTTGGGATATTCTTTATAAGCTTTTGGGTTCACTTCGCCATAAGCATCTTTAGGGGCAACCGTGATGGTCTTTTCTTCGTTCACCCGCATGCCGTTTAACTGAGCTTCCAGACCGGGGATGATCTCATGGGTGCCTGCCACATAACTCAAAGGTGTTTTGCCTTTCGAAGTCTCAACCTGGACATTATCAACGGTCAGGGTGTAATCTAAAGTCACTTTCTTACCAGGCCCCACGATCGCGTCATCGGCGTAAGCTGAAAGATTGAACATCCCAACGGCTATTAAGATAGTATTGGCTAACAAGAAATTTTTCATAAGGCCCTTTCTATTAAGTTGAAAAACAATGATTTGCATTGTAACGCAGGATCGATAGGTTGACCATTTTCTTTATTTAAAATCTTTTTTTATACTGCATATAGATCTGGGTGTCTGCTTGCGGCCTGACGACTTGAGTGCTTTGGGCGGGATAATTGTCCTGAGGCATGACTTCCTGGGAGATATTAAGGCTCATATAATCATTCATATCCATCTCCCCGTTGATCTTACGGGAATAGTAAATATTCGTCTCTCCGGGGGCCGTGGGCATCGGGTCCATTTCCGCACCAAGCTTTAAATTATCCGTCAATTTGGTCTTCATCCCGATCTGCTGCTGTTCGTTGTTGCCCTGGAAGGAATAATTCAGGAAATTCTGGGCCAGATCGCTCGAGGATGACGTATTGAAGGGAGAAGTTGAAAAAGCAACGGCATTACCACTAAAGAGCACATTGAGCGCATCTTCAGAGTTCATGGGCGGGTCTGAGCTCACAATCATTTGCGGATGGTCAATACTCCCCTTGATCGTCAAATGAAAATCCATATCCTCGACCTTGGCCCCTAAATTGATATCTAAATTGGCTTTCATCACATCTCCTTGAAAAACAAATTTACTTTTTTGTAATTCAAGGTCTTTCTGGTGGACATTGACAGTACCGGAATCAACGAACACGATCCCCTTCATCTGAAATTGATGGGCATCAGGCGATAAGATCAAATCCACCCTTGAAATGCCCTCTGACAAGTAAACAGACTGGTATCTGATGCCGTCCAATAAGAACGAACCTTTGACCCTGGGATAGTTCAACGGCCCTTGAAGGGTAAGGTCAACATCAGACAAATACCCGCGTAAATATTTTTGGATGTCCTTACTGGTCCAATTTTGGCTTATTTCATGGATATCCACGGACTTGGCATAAAGGTCGCCTTTGATCTGGCCTGCGCAGAGCTCTCCGGTAAATACGATCGGATCGCTATCAGGCAAAAATATACGCGCATTAAAGATATTCAAGTCATAATGAGGCAAGTCCCATAAAGGCAGGCGGACATGGACTTCCTGTATGCGCAAAACGGCATCCGGAAAAAAATAAAGGCCCTTGATGATAACGTTCTTGAGGGTAATCCCTTGATGAAGACTGCCCTCAAAATAACCCACATGCATCTGGCCTACTGTCGTGAACTTTTGCTTGAAATACCGTAATAATAATTTTCCGCCCAACGGTGATACGACCAAATAAGCAAAACTCGCTCCAAAGAGCAGAATAAAGATAAATACCGTCAATAAAAATGCTTTTATTAGACTTCCGATTTTAAACATAGAGAATAACCTGATGTCATGCCCCGCTGGGAAAGGCCGAACTTATTTGAGAGTATTGATGCTGGACATGATCTCAATGATGCCTCGTCTTACCATCATAACACCGATGGCAGCCAAAAGCAGCATCATGACCTTGGACAATGCGCGGGAACCGGCGGACCCTAACAAACTCATCAACTTGTCTGAAAATGTAAAAACTATGCCTACAATGGCAATATTGAGGAACAACGCAATCAAGGTGATCGCAAGGCCATGGACACTCACCAGCATCAAAGAAATGGTCAAGACAGCCGGGCCTACGACCAAGGGTGTGCCGATGGGAACAGCACCTAATTCTGAAGCTGAACCCCGGCGGGACCTTCCCTGTGTTGTCAGGTCCACCATCGCCAGGCAAAACAGGATCACCCCTCCGGCTACCATAAAATCCCCCATGGTAATGCCTAATAATTGGAAGATCACCTTCCCTAATAGAATAAAACCAACAGCTACCAGGGTGGCGGTGATCAAGGATTGGACAATGATATCACGTTTTTCTTGAGGGTTTAGCCCATGGGTCAACGATGTAAAAATGGGTAATATACCGATAGGATCAACGGTAAAGAACATGGGGATAAAGACCAGGAGGATCTCATTTAACATTGATCAGTGGATTCCCGCTTTCGCGGGAATGACATAAAGTTTATAATTGTGGGCCGGCCTTGATCAACTCACGGCCATGAGGCGTATTTGTAAATAGTTTAAAATTCTCAATGAACAGTCCCCCCAATTTACGCAAGGAAGCATCATAGGCATCTTTATCAGCCCAAATCTGACGGGGATTCAATATCTTATCATCCATCCCATTGATATGTTTCGGGATTTGAAAATTGAAAACAGGCAAAGTCTCATACCCGCCTTGATCAATGGAGCCATCCAAAATAGCATCGATGGTCAGGCGATTGTCTTTTAACGCAATGCGATGACCAACGCCATAAGGTCCCTCGATCCAGCCGGTATTAAGAAGATACGCGGATGAATGATGCTCCTCCATCTTTTGGGCCAGGATCTTGGCATACATGGTGGGATGCACCATTAAGAACGCTTTGCCAAAACAGGCGGAAAAAGTGGCTTGCGGTTCCTTGACACCCAGCTCCGTACCGGCAACCTTGGCGGTGTAACCGCTCAAATAATGATACATCGCCTGTTCCTTGGTCAGTTTAGACACCGGCGGAAATACTCCGTAGGCATCACAGGCCAGGAAAATGATCTTGGACGGATGGCCGCCTTTGGAAGGCGGCTTGACGATATTTTTAATATGATCGATGGGATAAGAGACCCTGGTATTTTCTGTCTTTTTCGCCGAGGCAAAATCAATATGGCCTGCATTGTCTATCACCACATTCTCAAGCAAGGCATCGCGCCTGATGGCGGCATATACTTCTTCCTCACGCTCAGGGGTCAACCCGATGCATTTGGCGTAACACCCGCCTTCAAAATTAAAAACCCCGTCATTGTCCCAGCCATGTTCATCGTCGCCGATAAGGGCGCGTTTAGGATCGGTTGATAAGGTGGTCTTGCCGGTCCCGGAAAGGCCGAAAAATAAAGCGGTGTCCTTGTCCTTACCCATATTCGCTGAACAGTGGAATGAACCGATACCCTTGAGGGGCAGGAAATAATTCATGATGGAAAAAATACCTTTTTTCATCTCCCCGCCGTACCATGTGCCGCCAATGACTGTCATGCGTTCGGCGATATTAAAGGCCACAAAGGCTTCTGAACGCAGGCCATACTTGGCAAAATCAGTACAGGTGGTCTTGCAGGCATTAAGGATGGTCCAATCCGGCTTAAAATCCTTTAATTCCGCGGCAGAAGGAATGATGAACATGTTCTTGAAAAAATGCGCCATCCAGGCAACTTCCGTCACTAAACGCACGTTGATCCGGGTGTCCTTATTGGCCCCGCAAAACCCGTCCATCACATATAATTTCTTGGCGCTTAATTGTTTGACCGAAAGGTCTTTTAAATGCTCCCAGGTTTCTTTATTGATAGGTTTATTGTCAGAACCCGAAGATTTGCCATCCGCCCACCAGACAGTGTCCTTGGTGGTATCATCCATGACGATATACTTGTCCTTGGGCGAGCGTCCGGTAAATTTCCCCGTGTCCACGGCCACTGCCCCGAGCGTTGAGACTGTTCCCTTTTCAAAACCTTGTAATTGAGGATCGGTCTCGTGAGCATATAATTCATCAAAAGACAAATTATGATGAAGCTCTGTCGGGCCTAATTCTTCCATCATTCCAGTTTCTAAATTGTTTACAGGAGTCATACGGGTTATACGGACCTTAAATGCATCTTTGGATACTTTTGAGCAATGATGCGGGTTGGAAGGGTTTTAATAAATATTCTCTGGCGCCGGCAACTTTATCCACGTCTGCCAGGCTTTCCTTGGCTGTCAAAACAATGATGGGGATCTGCTGGCCGCCTTCGATCTTTTTCTTCTCAGCGACGAACTCATATCCGTTCATCATCGGCATGGCCAGGTCAAGGATGATCAAGTGCGGGTTCATCTTCAATTTTTGGATACCTTCTTCACCGTCAGCAGCAACGATCACATCAAAACCCTGGGATTTCAGGAAAGGTTCGACGTTTCTCACCATGGTCATATCATCATCAATGATCAAAATTTTCTTGGCCATCTCGATCCTGGTCTTCCATTTCGGGATCATGTCCAGAGCCACCATCTCAATGACCAAACGCTTGGTGCCTTCAACATCAAAACTGATCTCATATTTCTCGGTCAATTCCTGCGGGATACCGACGCCATTAGGGGCGGAATTGATATAGCTATCGAAAGGCGACATCATAAGGTCTTTATAGCCCAGTGTGGCCAATTCTCTTTTATACTGCCCGGCAATAACGTTGGCAAGGGTACCGCAACCGTCTTTGCATTCATCGTCGTCATCGGAATCAATATAGGGATATTGCATCAAACGCAAGAATTCCGGAAGGAATTTTTGTTCCACATAGATGATCAGCGTCACCATGAATTCCTGGCGTTCCAGGTCCTCGTCATTAGCGGCGAACTGGAGCACGGAAAAAACAGTGGTCGTATTGAACTTCTCCATGGCATCGACCCGCATCTTATGGGCAAACTGGGTAATGAGCTTTTTCTCCATTTTCGGCTCATCGGAAAAGGTCGTCTTCGACTTATCGTAAAATATTTTTTTCATGGCCGCGGAAAGGGCCAGGGCCAGGGTAAATGAACTTTCCCCGTCAATAGAATAAGACCTCAGATTCATCCTGAGGCTTTCCTGCTGGACGATATCTTTCAGTTTCCTTAAATCCAATAAGCCGATATCTTCGGGCACAGGCACCTCTTGATTAACGTAAAAAAGGCTTTATCGCTGCTAAAAGCTCTTCGGATTTATAAGGTTTGACCAAAAAGCCGGCCAAATTGGGATTGACCTGATAGGCTGCTTTCCTGTTTTCATCTGAACCGGAAGCAGTGACCATGATGATAGGGATCTTTGACAATTCCGGGATCTTGACCATACCGGCCATGACCTCGATACCGGAGAATTTAGGCATTTGCCAATCCAGCAATAGCAGGCATATGTCGGTGTAATTATTGACGAGGGTCTCCATCGCCTGCTCCCCGTCTTCAGCCTGGATGATCTCCTGGGTGATTCCCGACTTCATCAATACCCGGATCATCAACTTTCTGTCCAACAATGAATCATCAACCAAGAATATTTTCATAAAAGGCCCAGTTACTTTGATTTTACGATGAATCCGCTGCTATAGTCTTTACGGATCTCTTCTAACATCTTACGCGCTTCGGCTTCATTCGCGATACCACCGATACGCACCCGGTACCAAACCTTCTTTTCCCCTAATACGCTCATGACCATGAACGCCTGGTAGCCCCTGCTCTTTAAAGCCTGCAGGGACGTCATGGCCCTGTTCTTATCCTGGAAGGAATATACCTGGATGGTAAATCCCTCTTCTTGACCGTCGACCGGACTGGTCACGATCGCCATCGGCGGGATCGGATCAGTTTTAGGGGCATTGAAAATATCATTTAAGACCACCCCTTGATCGCCCTGAGGTTTATTGGAATGCAGGCTCAGGAACAAAATGATCCCGCCTGCAACGATCAAAAGAAAGATCCACCATGTATTTTTAAAAGAATTGCCCATTAATACTTACTTTACTTTGGTACCAACATCCAATCTTTTCTATTGTAGCATAGAAAATAAAATTTTCTCAACTCTTTTCATTCTTGTTTGGGATATTGGCCGCTTAAAACACCCTGGATCATATTCTTGACCTCATCCGAGAAATCCTTGTCCAAGACCCATTCCAGATATTGGGGGTCTTTTTTGGCGATGGATTTTAAGGAATCCTTCCTGGCGTATTTACCAAAGGTCATGTACAGGTCCCCGTTCCACCAGCGGAACTTGCGTTCATTGTCAAAAAATTCACTGGATTGCTTGTAATTGAAATCTTTCAGGCCTTCAATGTCCTCACGGCCGGCCGCGTAGCGCTTTAATTGCTCCTCAAGGATGGACAGGGTCGCCTGGGCGTCGGCCGCGGCGGAATGCGCATCCTTAAGGTCCTGTTTACAATAAAAAGCAAAGGCCGCGGACAAATCCCGGCGTTCGTGCAGATGATAGACCTTTTGGGCATCATAGACTGTACGGTTGGAATAATCGAATTTGATCCCCGCATCGGCAAACTCACGGGCCAATAAAGGCAGGTCAAAACGTTCCACATTAAAACCGCCCAGGTCAGCCCCCTCCAAAAAAGCCAAGACCTTGGCAGCAATACTGCCGAAAGCCGGGGCACCTTTCACATCAGCATCCGTGATCCCGGTCAACTCCGTGACCACGGGAGGGATCGGCATGCAAGGATTGACCTTGGTCAAATAAAGCTCCTGCTTGCCATCAGGCATCAATTTGACCATCCCTACCTCGATGATCCTGTCTTTTTCGATCCATATACCGGTGGTTTCAAGGTCCAGGACCACCAGTGGTTTAGTCAAGTTCATAACAGCACACTTTCTTTAATTAATGATCATGCCGCAGTAAACCTAAATCCAGGATCTTCTGGATCAGGTCTTCAAAGCTGATCCCTGCTTTTAGAGCGGATTGGGCCATCTCATCGATCTTGGCAATACAGGGATTGGCGTTCGGTTCAATGATATAGACCTCACCTGCCTCGGTCACCCGGATATCAAAACGGACATAACTGTCCAGGTCCAGGGCCCGGTAAGCACGTCGGCACACATCATCAATGCTCTTCTGCCAGTTTTCCGGTAATTTGGCCGCGGCCGTGCTTTTGATCCCCCATTTTTTACGGTACGCATCATCCCATTTAGCTTTGTAGGTGGCGATACGCGGCTCTCCCTCAGGCAAGTCTCCGAAGATCATCTCCCTGGGCGGGAGCACGGTGATCTGTTTGTGCCCCAGCACACCCACATATAATTCACGGCCTTCAATATATTCCTCAGCAATAGCATCCATCTGCATATTATCATGGATGAATTTGATCCTCTCGACAAAAGCTTCGGGGCTGTCCACGATGGAGGCCTGTGAAATGCCGCGGGAGGCTTCTTCGCACAAAGGCTTGATCACTGCCGGTAATTTCATCTTGGCGCTGACACCCACACGCTTGCCGCGGTAATACGTATGGAATCGTGATACTTTAATGCGATGGAAGGTGAATATCTTCTTGCTCAAT
>Ga0265336_10000979_pt1 | contig 14084 bp, 10 predicted proteins | sample 42119metaG_FD_193583 | JGI IMG/M metagenome (GOLD analysis project Ga0265336, IMG submission 193583) | Rhizosphere microbial communities from Carex aquatilis grown in University of Washington, Seatle, WA, United States - 4-21-19 metaG | ecosystem: Host-associated > Plants > Roots > Rhizosphere...
CTGTAGGAGATCGTCGGAGAAAAAGTCGCCGCGAAAATACGTGAGTATTTCGAAGAGCCGGTGAAGGAAGAACAATGAGACGGCAGTTGATGACATGGCTTGTACAATTAATTTCATGAAAGATCAATGCTCGCCGTCAGTCAGCTGTCAGCAGGCTTCACGACACTCTGTAAAAGGTTCGCTTGATTTTTGCGCGGAATATTCCTACAATTTCGCGAAGTAGCGGGTTTTCCAGAATAATCCCGCCGAGAGGGCTGATCATCTGTTGTCTTGCTGATAACTTGGAAAACGCGACCATGGTTTGGCTCTGCGCTCACAATTGCCTCTCGAGGCCTGCGGTTTTCGGAAGCAAGAAGTCTTTTTGTCTTTTGCGGCGGCGTCCGCTGCCCGCAATGTACGAACTTCAATTCATGGCTACCGGTTCATGACGCCGCATTTCAGTTTCCTCCTTCCGGTCGGAATGCTCCTTGCAGGGTTTTCTATTTTGTTGTGGAGCTCGCTTCTCCGGCAGAGGCGCCATGAGATCGAATTGCGCCAGAGCGAAGCACGGTACTACAGCTTTTTTGAAAACTCTCCTATTTCACTTTGGGAAGAGGACTTTTCCGAGGTCAGGTCGTACATCGAACGTCTGCGGAACTCCGGAGTAAAGGACTTTAAACGATACTTTTTAAATCATTCTGGCGAAGTCGCCGCTTGCGCCGCCAAAGTAAAAGTCCTCGATATCAATAAAGCAACGATGAAGTTGTACAGCGTTGAAAGTAAAAAAGAATTTTTTGCCGGCCTTAGCGGGGTCTTCGGGGATGAGATCCACGATGCTTTTATTGAAGAATTAGTTGCAGTCGCGGCCGGCAAATTGACATTTGAAACGGAAGATTTCAACAGAACCTTTACCGGCGAGCGAAAGGACATTTTCCTGAAGTGGTCGGTTGTGCCCGGGCATGAAACCGATTACTCCAAGGTACTTGTATCGATTGTCGACTTCACAGAACGGAAGCTTGCCGACCAGGCGCTGCGCGAAAGCGAAAAAAAATACCGTGACCTCGTCGAAAACATCAGTGAGGTCTACTTTGTCTGCGACCACCAGGGGATGATCGTCTACAGCAGCCCGAACTTCTACTCCGAAACCGGCTACCTGCCCGAGGAGATAATCGGCAAGCCCTTTCTCAGCCTCATCATCGCGCAAGACCGCCCGCGGGTATTGAAATTCTACCGCGACCGGACCGCTGATGGCACCATCGACACCGCGTGCGAATTCCGAGGAAGGAGAAAGGACGGCACGTCAACATGGGTGGAACAATCGACGCGGATCATCCGCGACGCAGACGGAAATGTCAGAGAATACCGGAACGTTGTCCGCGACGTCAGCGAACGAGTCCATGCCCGCGACGAGCTGGCCTTAAGGGAAAAGAGATTCCGGGCGCTCATCGAGGAGAGCTCTGACGTCGTCGCACTGGTCGACCGGGAAGGCCTGTTCTCTTACGTCAGCCCTTCCGTTACCAGGGTTCTCGGTTATTCCTCCGATGATTTGATCGGGACGAATGCACTTGCATTGATCCATCCGCTCGACCTCGAGTCCATCAATCATCTCTTCGATGAGCTTCTTCGCGAACCGATGATGATCGCTTCGGCGGAAATCCGTTACAAAGTAAAGAACGGCTCATGGAGATGGATCGAAGGGATAGGGAAGAACTTGCTCGAAGACGCTTCGGTAGGGGCCGTAGTTGTCAATTTCCGCGACATCACCGAACGGAAAGTTGCCGATGAAATGCTGCGGGAACTCCCGATTCGCATCATCAACGCTCAGGAATCGGAACGGCGGCGCGTCGCGCGCGACCTGCATGACAGCGTCAATCAAATTCTCTCGTCGGTAAAATTCAGAATGGAAAGCATCGAAGAACGGACGAAGCGCAAAGACAAAGGATTGAAGGAAGTCGTCGCAAGCGCGAAAGTCTCGCTCGAAAAAGCAATGCACGAGGTGCGGAGGATCTCGCAAAATCTGCGGCCCAGCGAATTGGATGACCTTGGAGTGATTCCGGCCGTCAGAAGTATGTGTGAGGATTTTGCGGAGGTGACGAAGGTCGATGTCGATCTGAAGTTTGTGCGTTTTCCCAAAAAGGTTTCGCCCGAGATTGAAGTAACGATGTACAGAATCATCCAGGAGGCACTCAGCAATGTTGCTAAACATTCCGAAGCAACCCGGCTTATGATCAGGTGTGCACGAGATCATTCACATATCACGATGAAGATCAAGGACAACGGTAAAGGTGCCGACGAGCACTAACTGACTGCAAATCCGTCAAAAAACTCAGGGATGGGTCTGTTGAATATGAAGGAACGGGCCGCCTACGTGGGAGGAACAGTTTCGGTTCATTCCTCTCCAAAACGGGGGATGGAAATCAGCGTACAGCTCCCACTCTAAAGGAGTAGACCAAATGAAGAAAGCAAAAATTACCTTGCTGCTTGTGGACGATCATCCCCTTGTAAGAGAGGGTCTTAGGTCGTACCTCGTTCAGGAAAAGTCTTTTGAAATCGTCGGCGAGGCGGTTGACGGAAAGGAAGCTCTAAGGCTTGCGAGTGATCTTCTTCCTGAAATCATCCTTCTCGATATTAATATGCCCGGTATGAACGGACTGGAAACGGCAAGGCTGTTGAAGAAGTCTGTTCCCAAAAGTAAAATATTGATCCTCACGATGCACGACACAAAAGAATACGTCAGCAGAATGGTCTCTACTGGAGTGCAGGGGTACATACTCAAGGATTCTTCACCGTCGGAACTGATCACCGCTATCGAAGCTGTCCACCGAGGCGAATCATATTTCAGTCCCAAAGTGTCTCAAACGGTGATGAACGACTACGTCAAAATCGCAAGGTCGAAAGGGAAAAAGGGGGGAGTGGAACTTTCGCGTCGCGAGTCGGAGGTGCTGATGCTGATCGCCGAAGGCTTGGGGAACAAGGAAATTGCCAGCCGGTTGTTTGTCAGCGTACGCACCGTTGAAACCCACCGTGAGCGTATTATACGCAAACTGGATATCCATACGGTAGCTGGCCTCACACGGTACGCCCTGACCAAGGGCATTGTCAAGCTCGAGTAATATCCGTACATTACCCGACAACAAATATCCGTAATTGCACCGATAGTGCGAACTTGCTTGTTTGCGTATTTTTATGGTACTTTTGTAAAACTCCAAATCCTAGAAATGGAAGCGCTTTTTGTGGGGCGCCCCCTTTGTTCTCACATTTCCGCGCAGCGACGAGGAGAATGTTGAGATTCTAATCATTCGCCGAGAATCCGAGTGGCAGAGACAAATTCATACCAGATCGTAGCAAGGGAAGCCTCGGGAAAACCCGTGCAAGGGTTTATCTCTGCGAGTTCGACCTCCGATGCAAAACGGAGAGCGAAACTGAATCCCCGTTTTCGTGATACGGTTCTGGTATCGGTGCGACGGAAGAAGAATTTTGCGTATCGCGTCCGCCATGGCGCAAAGACCATCGACGGATTTCAGAGTGCGTACACCCGCCAGGAGGTCGTCGCTGCGCTCGAACGGATCGGGTTCGACGTGCGGTGGGTGCGCCGTCACTATGATTTTCGATTTCAGGCTGCGTCGAACGAAATCGTATCGTTTGTGGGGACCAGCGCGCGCCTTCTCGAACAAAAGCTCTCATACGCCGAGGTCCTTCAAGTGATGGTGAACAGCGTGAAGGACAAGAATATGAAAGTTGCGCTTCGCGATATCATCCTCGACCTGAAGAACGGCGTGGATTCGCGCGAGGCGTTCATGAAGCAGGGGAAAGTCTTCGGCGAACATACGGCGCTCATGCTCGGCATCGCTTCGAAGAGCGGAGATATGACGATCATCTTCAAGAGCGTTGCCGCGCTTGTTGAACGTCAGGCTGAGTTCAAGAAAGGTCTGACAAGTGCGTTAATCCTGCCTGCAGTGACCTCGCTAACGCTTGTCGGCGCAATCGCGTTTTACGTTCTCTTCCTGCTCCCGAAAATGATGAAGCTTATGGGGCCGCTTATCGATCAGATTCCGCCGCTCACCGCGTTTACGCTCAATTTTAGCGATGGACTTCAGAGCCATTTCGTGCTCATTCTCTTCCTCTTCGTTGTTATTGTCGGCGGATTTTATGCTTACATCATCTCTCCCAGGGGCCGCCTCCAAATGCATAAGTATATCGTCAAGATCCCTTACGTCGGGGGCATTCTCCGCAATACAAGTACAGAAATCTTCTGCCGGGTTCTTGGAATTATGTACGCTTCCGCCGGCGAAAATATCGAAGCGATCCAGCTTGCGGCTGAATCGAGCGGGAACCGCTACCTTTCACTCCAGATCAAGACTGTCGCGATTCCTGCGATGTTGAAGTACGGAACTGAACTGGCAAAAGCGCTCGAAGCGGTGGATTTTTTCCCCGAAATGTTTATCTCCCGGTTCAAGACTGCCGCTGAGACGGGGGCGGTAAAAGACACCGCAAACCAGCTCGCGGATTATTACCAAATGGAAAACCACTACGCGATGAAGAATCTGATAAATTTTATCGAAGTATTCATCTCCGTCATCATTATGGTCGCGATGATCTTTCTGACGCTTCTCTCGTCGGAGACGGCGTCGCTGAATATAAAAACAATGTAGGGAATATTCGATTATAGGCGGCGCACTAATAGTAGAATGTAACTAAACGGTACAATGCAGACACGCAGCGCAAAAAAAGAACTAGGCGATATTCTTATCGACAAGGGAATCATTCAACCGGATGTCCTTGAGCGCGCTGTTGCCGTGCTTAATAAAGAAGAGAATAAAGGCCGCCGCAAACTGCCGCAGATCCTCGTGGAGCAATTCAAGATGGACAGGGATCTTGTCTACCGTGAGGTCGCAGATTACTATGCGTTTCGCACCCTCGACATTTCGATGGAGACGATCGATGACGGCGTGCTTGGTTTCATCCGTAAAGAGTTAACGTCACTTCCCGAATCGATCCGCGAGATGGTGCACGAGAACAACGTTCTCCCGTATTCGATCGACCCCGAACGCCCCGGGAGGCTGCTCGTGATTACGCCGGATCCGACTAAGCCCGAGGTCTATAAGATCGCCCGGACGTTCCATTACCAGAAATTTGAAATTTGCTATGTTCCGCTCAGTCAATGGGACGGATTGTGGAAACGGGTAAGTCTCGACAAGGCTGTGTACAAGGACAAAGAGTCGATGCTCCGCGGAGAATCCTTCGTCGATGAGGCAGAAGAAGATTCTGAAAATTACGAGCAAGCACTCGAAGAAGAAATAAGCAAGAGCGGACTTGTCGACCTTGTCGAAAGCATTTTTGTGGATGCTGTCCGCGTTGGTGCCAGCGACATCCACGTGATTCCCCGGGGCGACAAGATCACAGAATTTCATTTCCGGGTCGACGGGAAGCTCTCGCGGTGGTACACCAACAACGAAACGCGCGCAGAAGCTGTTTCCGCCGTCGTAAAAGACAGAGCAAAGAACCTGGACCGTTTCGAACGCAACATGGCTCAGGACGGTTTTGCACAGCTGACCATCGACAAGAAGACAGTCCGCTTCCGCGTTTCTGTCATCCCCCTGATCGGAAAAGAGCTGAAGAACAAGTTCGAATCGATCGTCATCCGCGTGTTGATGGAGCCCGTGGTCGGCGGCAGCATCGAGGATCTCGGGTTTGACCCATACAGCGAAACCACAATGCGCAAGGCCATTGCAAAGCCGTTCGGGATCATCATCATTACCGGACCGACGGGAAGCGGGAAGAGCACAACGCTCGTGGCGGCTCTCCGGACTGTCATGGATTCGTCGCTCAACATCATTACCGTGGAAGACCCGGTCGAATATTTTATTGACGGCGCGCGGCAGGTGAAACTCAATTCAAAGCTCGATTTCGAGGGAGCGCTTCGCGCAATCCTTCGTCACGACCCCGACATTGTGATGGTGGGTGAAATTCGCGATAAGCTGACCGCTGAAATTGCCGTCAAGCTCGCGAACACCGGCCATCTAACGTTGTCGACGCTTCATACAAACGATGCGCCAAGCGCCGTCTCCAGGCTCTATAAGATGGGGATCGAACCGTTTCTCATCGCGTACAGCATCAATATCATCGTCGCGCAGCGGCTGATCCGGAAACTGTGCGTACGATGCAAGAGTCCCATCAGCGAGCCCGATCTTCCGCTGCTTCGGAAGCTTGGGATGCCCGAAGATGATATCCGGTCCACGACGTTCTATCAGCCAATCGGTTGCAGCGAATGCATCAAAGGTTACAAGGGACGCACTGCAATACACGAGGCTTTGTACTTCACAAAAGAAATTCGTCAGATGATCCTCGACGCCGGCTCGTCGGTCAACGAAGAGGCAATCCGGCAGCTCGCGTTGAAAAATGGGATGCGCACGCTCAGAATGAACGCCCTCGAGCTTCTCAAGCGGGGGACGACGACGATCGAGGAGGTTGCAAGCGTCACCTCTGACGATGATTAGGAGCTAAATTGTCAACGGACGTCGGATTGTCTTCCTGATACTCCCATGTTCCGAAGGATGATGAGGCGTTTTTGTATTTGGCTTCTGGTATCCGCTTCTTTTGACGAATACTCCCAGCATTAAGCCCTTCCGCTTCCGGGGTAGAAAATCATTATTGAATTGTTCGATGCGAATCCTCGTGAGAAATCTCAGGGACCGGGGGGAGGAGCGGAGTTCATAGCGGGAAAACAGGATCAAACGCAGACTTATCAATCATGGTCGTGTTCATGCTGGCCCTATATTATTACGATATCACAAACTTGTGACAAATCTCACTGCACATTTTGAGGCATTCGGTATATTGTCGCATCGTATCGGAATGTGTTTCGTTGAACGTTTTTCCAAAAAGGCTTCCGCATGAGCCTTGGACAGACCATGATTTCGGCCGCCTTTTTTGTGCTGCTTACACTGGCCATTCTGAGTGCAAACAAGCTTATCCTCGAAAACACGAAGTATTATCTTCAGGAAGAGGCAATAGAACAGGCGTCAAATTTCGCAAATGCTTTGATCGGCGAGATCCTGACCAAGAAATTTGATTCCCAAGTGGCACTTGACGGGTCGGGAAATATTACAGGTCCGTATAATAAATTGAATTTGCCTTGGCCATCTGGAACCAGTTCAAGCCACAGTGCATCACTTTTTGATGCTTCGTTGGGTGCCAATGCAACCGCTGAAAGCAATGTCATGCCCAGCGGAAACCCCGATGCTGATCCCTATAAGTCAATTCAGAAGGGTAGTTCAAGCTGGTTTGATGATGTTGACGACTACAATGGATACAAGCGGATAGCTAATTCCGCGGATATTCCAGGATATCTTTTAACAGTGAGCGTCTACTATGTTACGAAGAGTAATCCAAATGCACCTGCGGGCTTCCAGACCTTTTACAAGCGAATCGATGTCAGCGTTACCCACCCAATTTATTTGACAAAAGCACTCACGTTTAGCGCAATAGCGACGTACTAATGAGCACAATGCTGGACATAATCGGTTCGATGGTCATTCGCGGTGCCATCGTGCTTATGACTCTCTATTTAAGCGTCGGCTTACAAACCGCCTATACTTATAAAAGTGTGTTGTACACGGTAAAGCAGAAAACTGTAATTCCTGCAGAAATTTTGACCGATGATATTCGGCTAGCGGGTTACGGCCCGACGACCTCGAAGCTTTTCGACACTGCCCATTCTCAGGCGATTCAATTTCATGCCGACCTCAACAGTGACAGCACTTCCGAGACAATTTATTATTATTTGGGTCCGCAATACACCGGGTCCGCTCATCGTAGTTTGTTCAGAGTTAAAAATGGAGGGACGCCATTCGAGTTGGCACGCGACGTCGATTCTTTACACTTTACATATTACACTGTAACCGGAGCTACGGTGAGTGGCCATAATGTTTCGGGGATTAAATCTATTAAAGTGAGTCTCGTGATGGAATCCAACGCGCAAGTGTCCGATGAAATAACGACGGCACCAGTAGCATCGGGTTTGTATTCGCATGAAAAGACTGCCGACACTACCGTCAATAATTTTCCGAAAAAATATGTGAGAGCATTTTGGGAGCGTACGGTTTTTCCACAGAACCTGTAGGGAATATGCGGGATGGAGAATCGTATACATACCGTATATGGGAATATACGCCCCCTCCCGTATTGTAACCGCGCCTGGAGTTGTTATTTTTAGCATAGTTCTAAGTAGGGAACGACAGGCTTCGAAAAAAGCTTCTGCTTGTAGGCAGCCAAATCAACGAGGTGTTTATGGGAACTTCAAAGATCATTATCGGTCTCGGTGCGTATATTATGATCGGGACATTCGCGTTGTTGTATTCGACGACCGACCAGGCGATCTACAGCGTTGCGCAGTCTCAGGCGTTCCACGATGAGGCGCGGCAGATATCCAATGCGGGTGTTAAGTTCGCGATGGGGGATGTCGGAGGCAACTCGGCCGCCGCTTTTCCTTCAAGTACCGTGAATGTGAACGGAGGCAGCGCGTCGTACGTCGCCGACCGTCCGGCAGGACTTGCCAGCACGCAGATGAGAGTGACCTCGACCGGAACCTACAACGGGTTTCAGGTGACGATGGTTGCGATCCTGCAGTATAATGGAGTGAAATGGACTCTCCAGCGCATCTACCAACAGCCAGACGCGAGTGAATATACAAGGCTAAGCTAAGAGATTCTAACATATTTTGATCGTCGAAAAGGCGATGCATTGATAAATGCATCGCCTTTTTCTTTGGCACAAACATGCCGTTCATTCGGCGGCTTTGCTCTTACAAACTTTTCCATCTGATTCAACCTCCCCTGATAAAATGTCCATCCTTAATAAAACCCCGCGATTGATTTTGAACAACTTCTATCTTACTATGAGATGAAACCTATGATGAATCTTATCGTATTACTTTTTCATACCCCCAACGATTTTATCTATTACTGCATGAAAGGCGTCACTATGCATCCATTGACAATTGCTGCCGTTTCTCTTTTTGGAATGCTGCTCGCTGAATCGCAGGTTGCGGCTGCACAAGAACGTGACAGGACGAAAATCCCCGAAAAAGATAAATGGAACCTTGCCGAAATTTATCTCACAGACGACGCCTGGAAAGCGGCGAAGGAGCGGCTCGTTGCCGAAATCCCGGAGGTGAAAAAATTCCAGGGAACTCTCGGCTCCTCCCCCTCGGAGCTGCTCGGATGCCTCGAATGCAGCAGCAAGCTGGCGAAAGAATATTCTCGCCTCGCATCATATGCCTCCATGTGTTCCGACCAGGACACGCGGGAGTCGAACTATCTTGCGATGAAGCAGGAAATGAGCCAGATCGGATCAACGATGAGTGCGGCCGCTGCATTCATCGAGCCGGAGATTCTGAAGATCGACCGTGCGACCGTTGATTCGTATCTCAAACAGGAAAAGAGACTGGAAGTATACCGGCATTACCTGGACGACATCCTCCGGCGCCAGGCACACACGGGAAGCGAGGGGGAGGAAAAAATCATCGCCGAGGCTGGTTTAATGGCCGACGGTCCGGAGAGTATTTTCAACGTGTTCTCAAACGCAGAGTTTCCTTACCCGGACCTTGTCATGAACGATGGAAACAAAGTGAAACTTGACCAGGCGGGTTTCAGTCTCTTCCGGGCCTCCGCGAACCGCGACGACCGAAAGAAAGTGTTTGCTGCGTTCTTCGGAACATTGAACAATTACCGCCGGACGTACGGTGCCGAACTCTCGGCAAACGTGAACAAAGATATTTTTTACATGAAAGCCAAGAAGTACGAGTCCTCCGCCCAGAGTGCGCTCGACGCAAACAACATTCCCATTCAGGTATATCACAGCCTCGTCGATAACGTGAACGCAAATCTAGCGACTTTCCATCGTTACTTGAAATTGCGGAAAAGAATCCTCGGCGTCGATACGCTCCACTATTACGACCTGTACGCTCCTCTCCTGAAAGGCGTGGATCTGCGTTATTCCGTCGACGAGTCGAAACAAAACGTCCTTGCTTCTCTTGCGCCTCTCGGCGATGAATATCTCGAAGTGACGAAGAAAGCTTTTTCCGAGAGGTGGATCGACGTCTTCCCTACTGAGGGAAAGCGAAGCGGCGCCTACTCCAACGGGTCCGCGTATGACGTCCACCCGTACATGCTCCTTAACTTCAACGGCAAGTACGACGATATGAGCACGCTTGCTCATGAACTCGGGCACACGATGCAGAGTTATTTTTCAAACAAAACCCAGCCGTATCCGACATCCGATTACCCGATCTTTGTGGCAGAGGTCGCCTCCACATTCAACGAGGCTTTGCTCATCGACCATATGTTGAAGACCATTCAGAACGATACGGTGAAGCTATCGCTGCTCGGGAAGTACTTGGAAGGAATCAAAGGTACGGTTTTTCGCCAGACGCAGTTTGCCGAGTTCGAACTCCGCATCCACGACCTCGCGGAAAACGGCACCGCGCTCACCGGCGATAAGCTCAATGAAGTGTACATGGAGATCACAAAGAAATATTACGGCCACGAGAAGGGGATATGTATCGTCGACGATGAAATTAAGTCCGAGTGGAGTTACATCCCACATTTCTACTACGATTTCTACGTGTATCAGTATGCAACCGCTTTTACGGCGTCCTGCGCCCTCTCTGAGCAGGTGCTTTCCGGAGACAAGTCAGAAACAAAACGGTATTTGGAATTTCTCTCAGCTGGCGGGTCGGACTATCCGATCGATCTGTTAAAGAAGGCCGGAGTCGATATGACCACTTCTATACCGTTCGACCTGACGATGAAAAAGATGAACCGCGTAATGGACGAAATGGAAGAGATCCTCAACAAGATGGAAAAGTAACCGATAACCTGCGGCCGATTGCAGAGCCCTGCACTCGCGGGGCTTTATTTTTTTTCGACGGGAGTAGCGGGACTACTGAGGCTATGACTTTCGTTGCTTAGAGGGCGCGCGCCGTGCATCTGCGCAGCAATTAAATTGGACGTCATGGCGTTGCTTCGAATTCGTGCAAAACGTTCTTCTCCATCGCTATCATTCCGCTTGACAACGTGATTAGATTATCCGATACTGTTAAGCATCTTCACCCCGGATGGTGAATACTTACCGCTAAAATTATATATTCCTGACCTATGACGAACACGAACGACAATAAACACCGCGGATTGCTCCAGAGAATTGCCCGTCGCGTGATGCTTGAACGAGGGCTTCTGACCGATTTCTCTCCTCAAGCTATTTCCGAACTTAACAACGCGCATGAACCGGAAATAAGAACCGGGACGTCGGTGCGGGATCTACGGCAGCTCCTTTGGTGCTCAATCGACAACGACGACTCACGCGACCTGGATCAGCTCACCGTCGCTGAAAACTTGGCTGGCGGAGCGACAAAAATTCTTGTGGCAATCGCCGATGTTGACGCTATCGTCAAGACCCGGTCGGCCATTGACGAACATGCCCGCCATAATACGACCTCGGTATATACTGCGGCAGAGATATTTCCTATGCTCCCCGAACGGCTCTCGACCGATCTGACATCGCTGAATCTTGAATCGGACCGTTTTGCCGTCGTTGTTGAAATGACAGTTGCTGGGGATGGGTCGTTGCAAAACTCCGACGTTTACCGTGCGGTCGTCCGTAACCGTGCGAAGCTGGCTTATGACAGCGTCGCCGAGTGGCTTGAGGGCACCGGTCCGATGCCCGAGGGGATCGGTACTGTGTCAGGACTTGCTGAGAATCTGAAGCTTCAGGATCATGTGGCCCAATCATTGAAATCGCTTCGGTATGTGCACGGAGCACTTAATTTTGAGACGATCGAAGCGCGCCCCGTTTTTGACAACGATGAAATTACGCGTCTCGACGTCGAGCGTAAGAACAGGGCAAAAGATATTATCGAAGATTTCATGATCGCCGCAAACGGCGTCACCGCCCGTTACTTTGCGGCAAAGAAGCTTCCATCGTTGCGAAGAATTGTACGAACTCCCAAGAACTGGAACCGGATCGTTCAGCTCGCCCAGGAGCACAATTTCACGCTGCCGGAAAAGCCCGACTCGCGGGTGCTGGAAACATTCCTGAACTCTGCTCAAGCCGACGATCCCCTTCGCTTTCCTGACCTTTGCCTCAGCGTCATCAAGCTGATGGGGCCCGGTGAATATATAGTCGAGCTCCCAACAGATACAGCTATCGGACATTTTGGCCTTGCAGTCAGAGATTATTCTCATTCAACTGCTCCCAATCGCCGTTTCCCAGACCTTATTACTCAACGCATGTTGAAATCGGCAATGAGCGGGGAACCACAGCCGTACACGAACGACGAATTGGAAACGCTTGCCGCTCACTGCACCGAAGAGGAAGACGCGGCAAAAAAAGTGGAACGGCAGGTCGAGAAATCTGCGGCAGCGATGCTGCTCGAATCGAGGGTCGGAGAACAATTCGATTCTATCGTTACCGGCGCGTCGGTCAAGGGGACGTGGGTTCGCCTTGTGCATCCCCCCGTGGAAGGAAGGCTCATCAATGGATTTGAAGGGATGGAAGTGGGACACAGAGTTCGGGTAGAACTTGTACACACGGATGTTGACCGGGGGTATATCGACTTCAAAAAAGTATGATTATGTTCTTTCATGAGATGTTGGACGAGATTTATTATTATCTTTTGCGAAGAGGCAAAGCCCCAAATATCTTTTATACGTAGTCAATTCCCGCTTTGCCGGATTTCGTTATCCGTTGGATCCTTATCGTTCCTAGGCTCTTTTTCCATGGTGATCCGTTCGGAGTCGGGGACGAGATAAATAGAAAACCCGTTCTTCCTTCCGGAAAGAACGGGTTTTTTGTGGGCGCTGCGGGGATCGAACCTGCGACCTTACGCGTGTGAGGCGTACGCTCTGAACCAGCTGAGCTAAGCGCCCAATATTAGATCTTGATGGTGCTTCAAGCGAAGTCCCGCCGTCTTTGCCGAAGACATCACTTCGTGATTGGCGGGACTGGCTAAGCGCCCGTTTCTAAATTCTCATAAGAATGCCCGCGAAGCCCCGTCGAATTGTGACGGGGCTGGCAAGGCGCTCTGAAACTAAACCAAAGATACAAATCCATACCGAAAGAATCAAATCGGCTACTGGGGAATTGGCCGTCCCATTTGATTGTAAATACCCTCGATCAATTTGATATTATCTTTCGCTTCGCCATTGCTCGGGTCGATAGACGCAACAAGTCTGTATTGGCGCAGCGCTGAAGGATACTTTTCTTTTGGCGGCAAGAGCGATTCATACATAAGAAAATTTGCGTACTTCAAGTGTCCATCGACCTGCGCTTTCTTGACGAGTTCATCGCTGGGACTCGCCTTGCCGAGGTCGTCGATCATCGCGATGCCTTTGTCAAAATCTTTGGCGGCGATCAACTTTGTGGCTTCGTCGATCTTGGCCGGATCGGCCTTTTTTTCACCGCAGCCTGCGGCGAACGCCAGCGACAGAACGGAAAAAAGCATAAGCTTTTTTATCATATATACGCCTTCAAATAATTGGGGTTTTTTCTAACGGCAATAAAAACTTACAAATTATTTCCGTCGAAACCAAATTGGGTCATTAGCTGTCGGCTACCTGATCGGGAAAGATGCGAAAAGTCGAAATTGTTGGAGGGGCTAATCCAGAAGGTATCCGACAGCTGTTCAAACAATTTGGTTTTAAGCGGAACATTTTTAAATTAGAAGCAGTCTAAGTTCAAGGTTTCCATATAATTACGCTTGTTTACTCATGTTCGGAGGTTGAATGGAGCACGATATTAAGGCTATCAATGAGAAGATCCAACGTGAAAGCGCGTTTGTTGACCTTCTTACGATGGAAGTCGGGAAAGTCATTGTTGGACAGAAAAACATGATCGAACGCCTGCTCATCGGGCTGCTTTCCAACGGACACATCCTTCTCGAAGGAGTCCCCGGCCTGGCGAAGACGATGGCAGTCAAGACTCTTGCGGGAGCCATCCAGGCAAAGTTCCAGCGGATTCAGTTCACTCCCGATTTACTCCCCGCCGACCTGGTTGGAACATTGATCTACAATCAAAAGGACTCAAAATTTCAGACGAAGAAGGGTCCG
>Ga0265336_10000981_pt1 | contig 14075 bp, 17 predicted proteins | sample 42119metaG_FD_193583 | JGI IMG/M metagenome (GOLD analysis project Ga0265336, IMG submission 193583) | Rhizosphere microbial communities from Carex aquatilis grown in University of Washington, Seatle, WA, United States - 4-21-19 metaG | ecosystem: Host-associated > Plants > Roots > Rhizosphere...
AGAAGGCACGGAAGCGCATGAAGGCCGCACGTTCAGGCGCACGTTCGGGCGAACCTTCGGCAGCACGTTCGCCTTCCCCGTCCCGTCCCGTTAAAGATCAAGAGCCTTTAGCGCGTCCGCTCGACTTCGAGGCACATCTCGCCGACCTGCAACGCCGACAAGCAACAGCAGCCTTGACAGGAACAGGCACCTAGACGATGCGGAGGAACCGATGACACGGACGGTCTATGCAGTCAGCGAAGGCAAAAGGTTCGCCGCAGACACGACCCTAGTCACGGTCGAATGTTACTCGTGCGGCATGGTCTACGCGATTCCCGAGTCGTTACAGCGGTCGGCGCTGCGATGGCACGGCGACCGCCCTAACGGCTGGAAGCTTCACTGTCCGCTCGGGCACGAGTGGTACTACGTCGGCGAGACTGCGATCGAGCGAGCCGAACGCCTCAAGAACGAAGCCACGCAACGGGAGCGAGCAACCCGTGACCTACTACGCCATGAGGAACGTTCGCACGCAGCCACTCGTGGTCACCTGACCAGGCAGAAGCGCCGCGCACATGCTGGCATCTGCCCAGTCCAAGGATGCAAGCGCCACTTCCAAGACCTCGAACGACACATGGAATCGAAACACCCCGACTACGCAGACACCGGCACACCCGAGAAGACGTGACAACCTCATGTCCCACCTGCGGATGGGTCAAGCCCCTCCCACCCCACACACCCATGACCCGATGCCCCTGCGGCTGGCACACACCCACCCCCGACCTACCCGGACAACTCGTCCTCGCCATCACCACCGTCACCGTCCGTGTCGGTAGCGACGCTTCCGGGGGTATGGGGTCAAAACTTCAGACGGTGGCAGGCAAATGACCCGCAGTCACACCGACCCCCCCCCGATCGTTCGGACGTCGCGAAAATCGCGCGTTCGCGGGTCGACGGCTGAGCGTGGGTACGGGACTCGGCACCAGAAGATGCGGCGTGCATGGGCGGCCGCGGTTGCGGCCGGCGGCGTTCGCTGCGCTCGCGGCGCCGACTGCTCGCGAGCTGATGGCGACCTCGGCGGGATGATCCTTCCCGGGGAGCCCTGGGATCTCGGGCACTCGGATCTCGACCGGAGCGTCTACACCGGGCCGGAGCACCGCTCCTGCAACCGGGCGACATCGGGCCGCGGCGCGAAGCGGAAGCGGTGGTCGCGGCCGTGGTGAAGAAGGCGGCCGAGCCCGAGAGCGCGGAGACGCTAAGGCGGGACTGTCGTCTCGTGAGTGTGTTCGGCCCGTGGGGCGCACGCGTCCTGATCGAGATGTCGCGCTCGGCGGCGGAGAGCCTGTTCGAGTTGGGCTTGCCGGATTCTCCGAGCAACCTGATCGCCGCGGTGGAGCGCGACTTGGCCGAGCTCGACAGGCGACTGCCCGGGCTCGGCGATTCGTCGGGGGCGGCGACCGCGCTGGCGCTCGCCTATGAGATCGAGCACCCGTACAACAGCGCGACCTCGAAGAGCATGTGCGCACGAACGCTAAACGAGACGATGACGCTCCTGCGCGCGTCCGTTCCAGTCGAGGAACCCGCCGACGACGCGCTCGATCTCCTCACGGCCGAAGTGCGGCGCGCTCGTGGTCACGGGTAGCCGGGCGCCCCGGATCAGGGTCGTCCCCGAGTCCGATCGGTCACTCGGGCCGTTGATCCTCGAGGTGGCGCGGCGGCTGCGGGTGCGGCTTGACGGCTGGCAGGAGGACGTGATCCTGGACGCGAGCGGGATCAAACCGGACGGCCGCTGGGCGGCAAACACGGTCGGCCTCTGCGTCGGCCGCCAGAACGGGAAGGGCGAGATCCTGCTCGTCCGCGAGGTCGCCGGCCTGTTCGTCCTCGACGAGATGCTACTCATCCACTCCGCCCACGAGCAGGCCACCTCGAGCGAGCACTTCCGGCGGCTTTTGCAGGCGATTGAGTCCGTGCCGGAGTTCGACCGGAAGGTGCTGCGCGTCTCGCGCGGCAAGGGGGCCGAGGCGATCGAGCTGCGAAGCGGCGCCCGTGTCATGTTCAAGACACGGACCGGGAGCGGTGGCCGCGGCTTCGCCGAGGTCGACTTCGTCGCCGCGGACGAGGCGATGATCCTGAACGCAGCCGCCGCGTCCGCGCTGATCCCGACCCAGGCCGCGAAGTCGATGGACGGCAACTACCAGGTCTGGTATGTCGGCAGCGCCGTCGACCGGATGAACCCAAAGCATGACGGGGTCGAGTTCGCACGGGTGCGGGCCGCGGCGATCGGGGGCGCCGACCGGGTCACCTACGAGGAATGGTCGGCCGATGCGTCCGCCTACGAGGACGACCCGGCGAAGCTGCCGGCGGCGTTCCTGGCCGACGTCGAGAACGCGCGGGCCGCGAACCCGTCGCTCGGAATCAGGATCTCGATGGACTTCGTCGACCACGAGCGCGAGGTGACGCTGGGCGTTCGCGAGTTCGCGGTTGAGCGTCTGGGTGTCGGCGATTGGCCTGACCCGACCGAATCGGAGGTCGTGATAAGCCCCGAGGCGTGGGACGCGCTCGCCGACGACGACTCCGAGATGGTCGACCCGGTCTGTTTCGCGTTCGACGTGAGCCCGGACAGGTCGAGTGCCGCCATTTGTGCCGCCGGGAAGCGACGGGACGGCCTGGGACACGTCGAGGTGATCCGGCATGACCGCGGCACCGGCTGGGTCGTCCCGAGGCTCCTGGAGCTTCACAGCGCCGGACACGCGGCGGTCGGATTCGTCTGCGACGGGGCAGGGCCGGCCGCGTCGCTGCTGCCGCAGCTCGAGCAGGCCGGGGTCGAGGTGACGACCGTGAGCGCGAAGGAGCACGGGAACGCGTGCGGGCTCCTGTTCGACGCCGTCGAGCAGCAGACGCTCCGCCACCTGGGGACGCATGAGCTCGGGTCGGCTGTGCGTGGGGCGACGAGCCGGCCGCTCGGGGACGCGTGGGCGTGGTCGAGGAAGAACAGCAACGCGGACATCTGCCCGCTGGTCGCGGCCACGCTGGCGTTCTGGGGGTCGGGGGCGTTGTCGAAGAAGCCGAAGGCCGCGCCGAGGGTGATTGACTTGTCCACCGTGTAGGCGTACATTCTGGGGGACACGTGTAGTGTCGGCACCATCTCTGACGCGCGGCCCTTCGGGGCCGTTCGTCATTTGGGGACGACCGCAGCCCGCTCTAGACTCACGGACATGCTTACGACCGGGACATGCTCGGCGCTCGTCCCGCGCCTGATCCGGGGACGATGAACTTCTTCGCGCGGGTCCACGGTTGGGGCAGGAGGCCCATAACCTCCTTGCCGCGAGTTCGACTCTCGCCCCGCTCCTTGTTCTCCGAGCTGGTCGAGTTGTCCGGGTTGGCGTGCATTGTGTATGGCGTGGAGACGGTCAACCGTCCCGCCGGATTCATCGTGGGCGGCCTACTGGCCGTCGTGTTCGCGGCCGCGCTCGACCGGCGGCTCCGTTGACGCTCCTGGACGCGCTCCTCGCGAAGCGCGACCCGGTCGCCCAGCGCGCCATCTCGCCGTCCATGATCCCGTGGGGCCGCGGCGAACTCGACATCGGCGTGGACGACGCGACCGGCGTCCGCGTCAACCGCGACACCGCCCTCGGCGTCTCCGCCGTCTGGGCGTGCGTCTCCCTCATCAGCGACTCGGTCGCGACGCTGCCGATCGACACGTACACCCGGCAGGCGGGGGTGCTGAAGCAGTACAAGCCGCGGCCGGGCTGGCTCGACGTGCCGAACCCCGAGCAGACCTCGGTGGACTTCAAGTTCGGCACCGTCGCGAGCCTCTTGCTCGACGGGAACGCGTTCTTCTACACCGTCCGCGACCGCAAAGGCGAGATCGTCGAGGTCTGGTGCCTCGACCCGCGCTGGGTGCAGGTCCGCCGCGAGTTCCAGGACGACGGCTCGCTTGCCCTGAACTACTACGTGATGGTCGGCAAGGGGATGCAGTCCCCGGTCGGCCCGTTCAAGGTGAGCGCCGGGTCGGAGATGTTCCACATCATGGCGTTCCAGCCCAACTCGTCCTGGCCGCGCGGGATCGGGCCGCTCGAGGTGGCGCGTCTCATGTTCGGGTCGGGGATCGCTGGCCAGGAGCTCGGCGCTCGCTACTTCGGGCACGGCATGAACGCGTCCGGGGTGATCGAGGTCGAGGACGAGCTGACGATCGAGCAGGCGCGCGAGCTGAAGCAGGACTTCGGCAACTCGAACAGCGGCCTCCGGAAGATGCACCTGCCGCCGGTGCTGACGGGCGGGGCGGTGTGGAAGCAGATCCAGATCAGCCCGGAGCAGGCCCAGTTCATCGAGCAGCGCAAGTTCAGCGTGGACGAGATCGCCCGGTTCTTCCGGGTGCCGCCGCACATGATCGGCAACCTCGAAAAGACCACGTCGTGGGGGACCGGGATCGAGCAGCAGTCGATCGGGTTCGTCCGCTACACGCTGCGGCCGTGGCTCGAACGGATCGAGGACGCCTGGTCCCGGTACATGCTCCTGTTCCAGCCGGGGGTGCAGATCCGCTTCGACGTGGACGCGCTCCTCAGAGGCGACAGCGCGGCGCAGGCGGACTACTGGCAGAAGCGTTTCATGTCCGGGTCCGCGAGTGCGAACGATCAGCGGAAAGCGTTCGGGGAGGAGCCGATCGAGAAGGACGGCGACGTCTACTACTTCCCGGTGAACATGGCCCCCGTCGGCACCGAGCCGTTGAAGATCGGCAAGGAGCCCGCCGAGGACGCGCCACCCACACCGGGCGAGGCGCCGCCGGTCGGTGTCGGCGATGTCGGCGCGCCGGCGCGGAGTCTGAACGGGCATGGCCGCGACACGGTCATCATCCCCGTCCCGGGCGAGGGTGACGGGTTCGAGATCCCGGACAGGATGATCGACGCCGTCGAGGAGCTGGCGCGCAGCATCGGCCGCCAGGCGAACCGCCAGCCGGACCCGGCGCCGACCGTGAACGTCGCCCCTGCCACCGCGCCGGAGGTGCATGTGGCGGCGGAGAAGCGTCCGCGCGGGGCAACCGTCCGCCGCAACGGGGACACTCTCGAAGTGACCTACCACGACGAGGACGAACATGGCGAAACCGAAGAGTGACCTCTACCAGGGTGACGTCTGCTACCGGGACGGCTGGCACTGGTCGGTCGTGGACGGAGAGCCTGGCGTCCGGCTTGTGCTGGACGAGGCCGAGGGCACGTTCAGGGTTGCGACCGACACGGACAAGTCGTGGCATGAGCGTCACCACGGCGTCACCGTCACGGTGGAGATGACCTGACATGGCCTCCGGGAAAAGCAACGACGCGATCTCGAAGGTCCTGAACGCGATCTTCAACAACGCGACCTACACGCCCGGCGCCACGCTCTACATGGCGCTGTGGACGGCGACACTGACGAAGGCATCGACGGGGGCGACGGCGGGCGAGTGCTCGTACACCGGGTATGCGCGCGTCGCGGTAACGGCGAACACGGCGAACTTCCCCGCATCCTCGGGCGGCGGCAACATCCAGAACGCGACCGCGATCACGTTCGCCGCGAACGCGGGGTCGTTGCAGACCGCGACGTTCTTCGCGATCCTCGACAGCCCCACCCTCGGCGCCGGGAACATCGTCTACTGGGGGTCGATCACCTCGACCGCGATCAACGCGGGCGACACACCTCAGGTGAACGCCCTCGGACTCACAGCATCGGAGGCGTGATGCGCGGACTCGTCCTAGACCAGCGGCAGGCAGAGATTGCCCCCGACACGATCAGGCGCCTCACAATCGACGACCTGATCGAACGCGAGCAGGATTCCGGCGTCCCGTTCGGCCCGTTCCACCGTTCGTGGCTGCTCGAGCGCGCACCCGAGAAGGTGCGGCGCCAACTCGAACTCGCGGCGAAGCATCCGGACATGGTCGGGATGCCCGCCCCGTCGTTCACTGGGCTCGAGGGGCAGACGGTCGCGAACCCGTCCTCGTTCACAGCGGTGACCGCGTCGGCGACCGAGACGAACCTGTGGGTTCCGGCGATCTGGACGCCAATTCCGGCGAACTCGATGTACGCGGGCAAAATCTACAACATCAAGTTCGGCGGAGTTTTCACCTCGACCGCCACCCAGGGGCTGCTGACGTGGACGCCGCGGGCTGGGCAGTCCGCCACTCCGTCGTCGAACGTGACGCTGGGTGCGTCGAACGTGACCGCACCCCCGGCGTCGTTGACGGGGCAGGCGTGGTACGGCGAGTTCACGCTGACCGTGCGCGCGCTTGGCCTCGCCGCATCGGGGGCGACCGTGACCGGCAACGGGTTCGTGGTTGTCCAGGGTGCCGCGGCGGCGACCGGGATCGTGTACGTGATTGGGGGCGCGGTGCCGACGTCGATCGACAACACCGCCGCGTCCGGGATGATCGTGAGCTTGACGATCAGCGTCGCGTCTCAGTCGTACACCTGCCAGTGGGTGACTCCCGTCCGAAGCTACAACTGAGGCTGCGGTGAGGTCGCCGTCGGCGAGTCCACGGCCAGGAGTGCCCGGGTCGGGGATGCGCTGGTGGGGGCAAGCGGGCCGCGGCCCGATCTACGTCGTCTCTGGTATCACCCGCGACGCGAACGGGAACGCGCTCGGCGGATGCACCGTCCACCTGTTCCGCTCCGTCACGGACGTGCTCGTCGAGCAGAACGTCTCCGACGGTGGTGGCAACTACAGCTTCCAGACCGCGAACCCGGCCGACACCTATTACGTCGTCGCCTACCTGCCCGGCAGCCCTGACGTGAACGGGACGACGGTGAACACGCTCGCCGCGGTCGGCGGCTGATGACCGACGTCAGCCTCTACCCGGGCGCGACCCGTCCGAGCGACGTCCTGCTCCGTCAAGCGGGGCTCCGGTCGCCCGCGGTCACGCTCGCTGGGACCTCGTCCCTTGCAGCCGCGGCCGCCGAATACCAGATCGTCGCCGTTACGCTCGCGGGCAGCTCGAGCCTCGCCGCCGCGGCGACCCCCTACCAGCGGTTCACCGTCACCGTCGCGGGATCGTCGTCGCTCGCCGCGGCAGCCGCGGAGCCGCACCCGTTCACGGTGACCCTGGCGGGCACGTCCAGCCTGTCCGGGACGGCGATCGAGTACAAGCGGATCACGGTGACCTTGGCTGGGACGGCCACGCTCACGTCCGGGACAGCCGAGTATCAGCGCATCACCGTCACCCTGGCGGGCGTCTCGACGCTGGCGGCGGCGGCGACCCCATACCAGCGGATCGTCGCGACGTTCGCAGGGACGAGTTCGCTCGCCGCCGCGACGACACCGTACCAGCAGATCACCGTCACCCTCGCAGGCTCGAGCACCCTGGGCGCCGCGGCGGCCGAGTACCAGGAGATCACGGTCGCGCTCGCCGGGCAGGGATCGCTCGCCGCGGCGGTCACCGGCGGAGAGCCCGTCCCTGTTGCGCCGTCGGGTGGCGGCGACCTGTACGGGCCTGCGCCGTTCGTCATCTTCGGCCGCCCGCCGGACACGCAGCCGCGCCCGGTCATCCAGCCTGTCCGCAGACCCGCGCGTGAGCCGGTCGGGCCGTTCTTCTATCCGATGCCGCACATCCAGATCGGCGGCTCCGGGACACTCGCGGTCGTCCTTGACGCGGTCGAGCCGGACACGATCTGGGACGACGTCGCCGACCTGCTCGCGCTCGCCCTGATCTAACGTCCGGGGCATCGCGGACACTATGGCCCAGTGGAGCATCGTTCCCACAAAGGCACGATCGAAGTCCGCGCGACCCCGGACGGCGCCCCGATCATCACCGGGTACGCCGCCGTGTTCAACAGGGATTCGGCCGACCTCGGCTTCATCGAGCAGGTCGACCCGCGCGCGTTCGACAAGACGCTCAAGGAAGCCGACGTTCGCGGCCTCGGCAACCACGAGCCGGACTGGCTGCTCGGCCGCTCCAAGTCCGGGACGCTCCGGCTGTCCGCCGACAGTGTCGGCCTCCGCTACGAGATCGACGTGAACCCGGCCGACCCGGACGGTGTCCGCGCGATCGAGAAGGTCCGCCGCGGCGACATGGACGGCTCCAGCTTCAGCTTCCAGACGATCCGGGACGAATGGAACTGGGAGGCGTCGCCGCCGCAGCGCCGGCTGCTCGAGGTCGCCCTGATAGATGTCGGGCCGGTGTCGTTCCCGGCGTATCCGGATGCGACCGCGACCGCGCGCGCGCTCGAGCCGATGGCCGAACGGTTGCACCGTCCCGTCGACGAGCTTGTCACCGCCCTGAAGACCGGCGAGATCCGGTCGCTGCTTTCCAAGGAGGCCAAGATGACGCCTGAATCTCGTGCCGCGAACGGCACGCTCGTCTGGGGCCCCGAGGAGGGCTTCAACGATCTGATCTCCGACCTGAACGAACAGCTCGGCGTCTACGGCGCATGGCGCTACTACGCGTGCGACGTGACGCTCGACCTGACCCGCGCGCTGATCTGCGACGGCAGCGAGGGCGAGTATTTCGTCGCCCCGATCACCGTCACCGCCGAGGAGCCCGTCCTGTCCGGGCAGGCGGAATGGGTGCAGGTCGAGTCGGGGTGGATCACCGCCGACAACGAGGAGATCGAACGGTCGCTCCGGCTGCTCGCCGAGACGCGCGCCCTGTTCGCCCGCGAGACGCGCGCCGGGAAGACGATCTCGAAGGCGTCCGCGGCGAAGATCCAGGAGGCGCACGACCATCTGATGGCCGCCGCGAAGGGGCTCCGTGATCTGATCGACGTCGCGAACTCGCAGAAGCCGGAGGGCGACGACGACCCGGACCAGGAGGCGCACGCGCTCGACATCGACGTGGAGATGCGCCTGCGGGAACTGGCGATCCGCGGCGAAGAGCTCGCCGCCGCCTAGTCCGTCCGCCTTGTCGCGCTAAGATCCCGGACAACAGGGGCCGCGCAAGCACCCCAGGCATATGAGCAGCCCACCGTCCGACGGGACGGCCGGGCCAGGCAGAAGCCGGACATGAGACACGTCCACCCGATACGGGAGGCTTCAGCCATGTACGACGACATGCTCAGGGATTTGCTCGAGTCGCGCGCACGCGCCTGGGGCGAGCTCCAGAAGTTCGTCACGGAGGCGCGCGCACGCGCCACCGACAGCAAGTTCACCGCCGAGGACCAGCAGGAGTTCGAGCGCAGAAGCGCCGACCTCGACGACTACGACAACCGCGTCAAGACGCTGAAGGACCGCGTCCAGGGCGACAAGGCCGCCGACGAGTACCGCGGCGAGGCCGAAAAGATCCTCCGGCCCGTGAACCGCGAGATCGAGGGCGACGACGACTGGGTGAAGCAGGAGCGGAGCGTCGCCGAGTTCTTCACCGCCGACGCCGAGACGATCCGGTCCGGGCGGCGCCCGAACTTCCTCGAGGTCAGCTTGCGCGGCCTCGCGATCGAACGGGACCCGCAGGGCCGCAACATCGTCCACGAGACCCGGTCGCTCCGGCCGATCACGGGGATGGTCGAGCACCGCACCGGCCTGACCGTCGGCAGCGCCACGGCCGGCGGCGACCTGTTCAACAAGTCGTTCCGGGCCGTGCTCTACCAGCACCTCATCTTCAACAGCGCGATCCGGCAGACGCGGGCGACCGTGCTCACGACCGGAGGCGGCCAGGAGCTCCTGCTCCCGAAGACGACCGCCCACCCGGCGTCCGGCACGATCGTGACCGAGGCGCTCGCGATCGGCGAGTCCGACCCGACGTTCGACCAGGGGACACTGGACGCGTACAAGTACGCGAACCTGATCCTCGTGTCGAGCGAGCTGGAGCAGGACACGCAGGTCGATCTGCTCGGCTACCTGGCGATGGCGATGGGCCGCGCGCTCGGGAACGGGGCCGGGGCCGACTTCGTCACCGGCAACGGGTCGAGCAAGCCGAACGGCGTCATCCACGCGGCCGGGACGATCGCCCAGGTGACGGGCGGCACGCCGGCGTCGTCGGGTGCGACGTTCTCCGAGTTGGCCCAGCTCTACGACAAGATCATCCCGGGCTACCAGGTGAACGCGGAGTGGTTCATGGGCCAGTCGGCCATGTCGAAGATCCGTGCCCTGGTGAACACGCAGGGGACGCCGATCTTCCTCCCGACGCTGTACGGCTCCCAGCCGGACACGATGTTCGGGAAGCCGATCATCCTCGACCCGAACGTTCCGTCCCCGGCATCGAACGCGACGAGCATCGCCTTCGGCGACTTCTCGACGTACTTCATCCGGGACGTGGACGGCCTCCGGTTCGAGCGGTCGGTCGACTACGCGTTCAACACGGACCAGGTGGCGTACCGGGCGATCCTCCGCACCGACGGGGATCTGCTCGACCTGACCGGGGCCATCGGCGTCTACAAGGGCGGGACTGCGTAGGAGTACCGGATACGGCCGGGAGCCTTTAACCGCTCCCGGCCGTCCGGCCTCTCTAGCGGAGCCCGAAAGGAGACACCATGGCAACCGGAGCGAAGAAGGTCATCACCAACGCATACGTCCTCCTGAACGCGGTCGACCTGTCCAAGAACGTCGAGTCCGTCACGCTCACCTGGGCGAAAACGGACGTTCCGGTGACGGCGATGGGCGACGGCGGCCTCATGCACCTGGCCGGGCTCGAGGACAACAAGATCGAGGTCACGTTCTGGCAGGACCACACCGCGGCGTCGGTCGGGCCGACCCTGGACGCGATCTTCGCGGCGGGGACGGCGGTCGCGTTCAAGATCGCCGACGCCGGCACGAGCATCAGCGCAACGAACCCGTCCTACAGCGGCTCGGCGCTCGCGCTGACGTACACGCCGGTGTCGGGCAAGGTGGGCGACGGGCAGCAGGCGCCGCTCAGCCTCGTCGTGAACGGGACGATCGCTCAGGGGACGGTCTAACCCCTCCAAGTCGGACGGCCCCGGCTACTCGCTCAGCCCGGGGCCGTCCGGTTGTCCGCGTATCGTCCCCGTTCGTACACGCACATGGAAGGAGCGAGCGAGTGCCTGTCATCATCTGGAGACACCCCGGCGGCGACCGTGACCGCGCCGAAGTCCTCAAGGAGCAGTTGGAGAACCTGGAGAAGAAGGGGACGGTCGGCAACGTGATCGCGTTGCATGACGCGTTCCTGATCCAGTGGACGCCGCGGACGAAGGTGCGCGAAACCCGGACAACCCGGAAGCCCTGAGTGCGCATCCTCTGGCACTCAAACTCGAATTGGTCGCCGACCGGGTATGGTCAGCAGACCCAGCAGGTGACGACGCGGATGCGCGACGCCGGACACGACGTCGCCATCTCGGCGTTCTGGGGGCTCGGCGGCTCGTCGCTCGACTGGGACGGGATGCGCGTCTACCCGTCCGACGAGGACTGGGGAAACACCTGGCTCGTCGCCTACACGCACCACCACGGCCAGGGCGACATTCAGAGCGTCCAGGTCATCACGCTCATGGACGTGTGGGTCTTGACGGCGCCGCTCCTGAATACGCTCAACCTCGCGTCGTGGGTGCCGGTTGACCATGATCCGCTGCCGCCCCGGGTGAAGGACTACTTCGTCCGCACCGGCGCCGTCCCGATCGCCATGAGCAAGTTCGGGGCCAGGAAACTCGCCGACGCCGGGCTCGAGCCGCTCTACGTGCCGCACGGGATCGACACCGACACCTACCGGCCGATCCCGCAGGCTGAGGCGCGCGCGGTGCTCGGGATCCCGGAGGACGCGTTCGTGGTCGGCATGGTCGCCGCGAACAAGGGCAACGCGCCGCCGCGGAAGGCGTTCCCGCAGGTGTTCGAGGCGTTCGCCCGCTTCCAGCGGCAGCACAAGGACGCGATCCTGTACCTGCACTCGATGAAGCAGGCCGGTGCGAACGGCCTCGACCTGATCGCGCTCGCCCGGGTGATGGGGATCCCGCCGGAGGCGATCCGGTTCACACCCGAGTTCGAGCTGCACATGGGCGTCGAGGCCGGGAAGATGCCATGGGTCTACTCGAACATGGACGTCCTCTGCTCCCCGAGCTACGGGGAGGGGTTCGGGATACCGATCATCGAGGCGCAGTCGTGCGGCGTCCCGGTCGTGGTGGGCGACAACTCGGCGATGCCGGAGCTGGTCGGGCACGGCTGGAAGGTCGGCGGCTTCCCGTGGTACGACACGTCGCAGGGCGCCTACTTCCAGGCGCCGTCTGTGGCGGAGATCACGGACGCGTTGGAGCACGCCTACGAGGACAGGGGCGGCGGCTCACAGGTCGCGCGCGACTTCGCGTTGCAGTACGACGCGACCACCGTGTTCGAGAAGCAGTGGACGCCGGTGCTGGCGGAGTTGGAGCGGCGGATGCTGGCGAAGAAGGAGATGCCCGCCGTGACCCTCAGCGGGCCGAACCGTGAGGCGCGGCGGAAGGCACGCAGAACGAAGGCGGCGTGAGCACGCGATGGGTTGAAATCCAGGCATCTGACCCGGGCGAACTCCGCAGCATCTACGAGGCCGCCGGGAAGCGCCGGATACATCACTTCTTCGGGGAGCCATGGTTCCCCTCGGGCGCTGTTGTCCGCGTGCGCGCACCTGGCAGGACGCTAGCCAGCAAGGGGACTACCTGGGACCCGATGCTCGATCAGGAGCTTTTCGGCGATGCGTGGCCCGAAGTCGCTCGCTTCTTCGAGGCTGCTTCCAAGGTCGGGCTCGCTCTCGAGGACGCTCTGGACAATCACCAAATTACCCGTGAGCGGCTTGAGTGGTATCACCGCAAGCTAATCCACTGTGCGCTGAACTCGTGGGCCTATACGGTCGCGGACGAGCGCCGCTTCCACGCAAGAGCATGGTGGGGCAGGATTCGCATCGCGGCGCATGACTGGGGGTACCACAGGGCGGCCCTGCTCAGGAGGCATCCATGCCGCTACGGATGTCACACATGACCCGGGCGCTCGTCACGCTCGGCACCGGCTCGCACGCCGAACTGCTGGAGATCGCGATACCGTCGTTCGAGGCGTTCGCGGACCTGCACGGCTACGAGATCGTCACCCCCGAACTCCAGTCCGACCGACCCGCGTCATGGTGGAAGGTCCCGGCGCTCAAGGCGGCCCTGGGCGTCTACGAGGCCGCGCTGTGGGTGGACGCCGACGTGGTCATTACCGACCCGTCCCAGGACGTCCCGTGCCCGGCTGGGGCATGGCAGGCGCTTGTCCTCCACCACACCGGGGACGGTGCCGTCCCGAGCTGCGCCGTCTGGTACGTCACCCGGGCGATGCTGCCGGTCCTGGACGAGGTGTGGGGGATGACGCACCGGATCGACCACGGCTGGTGGGAGCAGGCCGCCCTGATGGACCTGATGGGCTTCCAGCATCACTTCCGGCCCGCGTACCTGTCGTCGCCGACGCGGCTGTTCGAGCGGACGCACTGGATCGACCACGGGTTCAATACCCATTTGTGGGATGCGCCCGGGCCGGAGCATCCCCGGTTTATGCACGCGACGATGCATCCGGACCGGGTCGCGGTCATGCGCGACTGGGCGGCCGGGAAGGTGCCGCCGGTTCCGGCGACGGCGTGCCGGCACATGTACGAGATCCCGGGCTGCCCGTACTGTCACGGCCACTTCGGCAGGGCTGCCGCGTGAACGCGCCGTGCCCGACGCCGTGGAAGCAGACGTTCCCGAGCCGCGCCGCCGCCCGGGATCTTCTCCGCCGCGCGAAGGGGCCGACCAAGGACGGGCAGATCCGCCCGTACCTGTGCCCGTGCGGGGCGTGGCATCTGACGAGCATGTCCAGGCGTGAGGTCAAGAACGTGCTGAAGCGGCAGCGGAGCCGAGCCGCCGCGTGAGCTTCGCGGTCGTCACCGCCTCGAACCGGCCCGACCGGCTCCGCGCGTTCGCGGAGGCGTGGAACTTCCCGGACCAGGTCGCGTGGATCGTCGTCGCCGACGCTCCGTCCGTCACCGACTATGCGGGTCTTGCCGACCTAACGTTCTGCTGGGACGACCTGCCGGACTGGATGCCGATCCACACCGATTCGATCCGCTCTTACGGTGTCTGGGAGGCGTGGAAGTGGGGCGTCGACTACACCGTGTTCCTCGACGACGACGTGCTCCCCGTCCCGGGCGTCGACCTGTTCGGCGAATACGAGCGCATTTTCAGAGACGGCGCGGTCGTGTCGGACTACCTCGACGTGG
>Ga0265336_10000982_pt1 | contig 14073 bp, 8 predicted proteins | sample 42119metaG_FD_193583 | JGI IMG/M metagenome (GOLD analysis project Ga0265336, IMG submission 193583) | Rhizosphere microbial communities from Carex aquatilis grown in University of Washington, Seatle, WA, United States - 4-21-19 metaG | ecosystem: Host-associated > Plants > Roots > Rhizosphere >...
GATCCGTTTCGTGAAAGCGCCGTGATTGCCTACTATGCCATATTTGCACTGCCCGGCCTGCTGGTTCTGGTGGTCGCGCTCGGCGGTTATGTATTTGGAAGCGATGCGGTGACCGGCCAACTGCACGGTCAGATTGGCGGAGCCATGGGAAATGAAACCGCCGATCAGGTGCAGGACATGATGACAAAAGCCGGCGGCAGCGCGCATTCCATCTGGGCCAAGAGCATTGGAATCATCACCATCCTGGTCGGCGCCACCGGGGTGTTTGTGCAGTTGCAAAAATCGTTTAACATCATCTGGGAAGTGAAGGCCACGCCTTCCAAATCCGGCATCTGGACCCTGCTCAAAGCCCGCCTCTTTTCCTTCGGGCTCATCCTGACCATTGCATTCCTGCTGCTAGTGTCCCTGGTAATCACCTCCATCCTCGCCGCCATGAGCAAGTGGATGGAGCCTTACTGGCCCGCCTATATCATGTCCCTGTTCCAGATCGCCAACGGCCTGATCTCCCTCTCCATCATTTCTGTTTTGTTCGCGCTGATGTTTAAAATGTTGCCCGATGCCAGAATAAAATGGAGGTATGTGTGGGTGGGGGCGTTCCTCACCGGGTTATTGTTTGAGATCGGGAAGTTTGGATTGGGATTGTATTTCGGAAAAGCGGAACCCGGGTCACGCTACGGGACCGCCGGATCGGTGGTCCTCGTCCTGCTTTGGGTGTCCTACTCCTCGATGATCGTTTTCTATGGCGCCGAATTCACCAAGGCATATGCCGATCACTATCACGGCACGGTGGCTGCGGGAAATAACGCAGTAGAAGACCCCGGCCGTGAAAGCTGATGCGGTTCAACCCGTGAACGATGAAGCTTAAAAGTCACACCCCCCAATACCTATCCATCACATTTGCGATGAAAAGCACCCCTGACACAGCAGGTTCGGCTGGCAAGGCCGATTCCGGTCCCAGTCCAAACGCCGGCGCTCCCCAGCGCAAACGGCACCGGATCTGGCGCGGAGTGGGGATGGTCCTGCTCGCGGTCGCGTTGGTTCTCGGGGTGGGACGAGGCATCCTCCCGTGGGCGGTGCGGGATTATGTCAACCGAACGCTCGACCGCAATCCGCTCTATCAGGGCAATATCGGCAAGGTGCAGATCCATCTCTGGCGCGGCGCTTACTCCATCGAAGACGTGCGCATCACCAAGACTACCGGCAATGTGCCGGTCCCGTTTTTCGCGGCCAAGCGGGTTGATTTTGCCCTGGAATGGAAAGCCCTTCGCCAGCGCAAGGTGGTCGGTCGGGTGCTGATGGACCAGGCCGAGATCAACATCGTGGACGCCCCGGATGAGGGCGAAGCGCAGACGGGTGGCGGCGGCCTCTGGCTTCAGATGCTCGCAGACCTTTTCCCCTTCAAAATTAACAGCGCGGTCATCAAAGACGGTTCCATCCATTTCCGCGCCTACCAGGCGGTCAAGCCGGTGGATGTTTACATTTCTCAACTCCAGGCGACCATTGATAATCTGGGCAACATCCGGGACGAAACCGATCCACTCGTCGCGACGGTTGAGGCAGCCGGGCTCGTGATGGATCAGGCCAGGTTTGAATACAAGATGACCCTCGACCCCTTTTCCTACCGCCCGACGTTTCACATGGCCATGCGGCTCCTGGGCCTGGACGTCACCAGGATCAACGACCTCGCACTCGCCTATGGCAAATTTGATTTTAAACGGGGTTGGTTCGACCTGGTCGTGGAAACCGATGTCGTGGAAGGTCAAATCACCGGCTACGCCAAACCGCTTTTCCGCAATTTGCAAGTGTTCAGCCTCAGCGAAGACTTGAAGGAAGACAACGTGCTCCAATTTTTTTGGCAGGCCCTGGTCGGCAGTGCGACGAGCCTGTTCAAGAACCAGTCCCGCGACCAGTTCGGAACGCTTATTCCGTTTAGCGGTGACACGACCGGCACCACCTCTTCGGATATGGTTGCCACTTTGGGAAACATTCTGCGCAACGCCTTTGTCCGCGCTTATCTGCCGCGCCTTGAGGACGGCCAGGGATCTGTCGGCGGCCTCACGTTTCAGCCGCCTCCAATTGGCGACGCCATTTCCGCCGGGGACTCACCCTAGCGAGCAGATCCATGGGCTCCTAACTTTCAAAATATTATGAATAAAACAACGTCAATCATCACCACCACCGCCGCCCCGGTATCCGTTGGGGCATTGCGCTTGATCATCGTCTGGCTCCTCGCGGCTGCCCTCACCGGCGGCATCGGCTGCGGCACCTTCACCAGCGCAAAGAAAAAGGACGTGTTCTTCACCTCCGGCAGCCGCGAGGCCGACCAGCGGGCCGATCAGCGCATGGCGAAGGACGAGCAGCTTGCCGGCTCCGGTGAGGGTGCCGGGGAAAAGGGCGCGAAGCCGGCGGTGGCCGCCAAGCCTGAAGCCGATGGCCAGAGTGACAAGGGGACCAATAAGGCCGCCCAGGCGGAGGGGAAACTCCCCCTCTTCGACCGCCTCGGCGGCGAGAAGGGTATCATCGCCATTGTGGATGATTTAACGCCTCGCGTGCTGCAAGACCCTCGGGTTGACTGGCAACGCGAGGGCGCCAAGAGCGGTGGCCTGGCATTCTGGCGCAAAAGCGGCGAGTCGGCCGCCTGGACCGCGACCGACGGGAACGTGGCGACCCTCAAAAAACACCTGGTTCAATTCATCGAACTTGCCACCGGCGGCCCGGTTCATTACGACGGCAAAACAATGAAATCCGCCCATGCCGGAATGCACATCGGCAATCCTGAATTCGATGCCGTCCTCGGCGATCTGAAAGCCTCGCTCGACCGACTCCAGATCCCGAACAAGGAACAAAAGGAACTCCTCTCCATCATGGAGAGCACCCGCCCCCAAATCGTCACGGAGCGGTAGGTTTGGGACGCTTCAGAAGTCGTTTGAGATGGCCTGCATCAAAACTGACAGAGACCGGCATCCAATCCCGCGGACCCACAAGTCGCATGACTCTGCATATTCATCATTGCTCGAACGGTGCTGTTACTGGTCGGGTACCCCTGGCACAGTGTATTGAAACACTGTTGGCGGGCATCGGCAGTGGAGCGTTTCGGTCGGAAGCCGTTGGAGTTGGGATCGGCGGCGGTCTCCGCGATGGGTTCCAGCGCCAGCAGGTGTAACGCCTGCATGGCGCGGTCTTTCATTGTGGGGATGCCCAGCGGTCTTTGTTTTCCATTGGCTTTCGGGATATGAACGCGGCGCAATGGCAGCGGCCTATATCCGCGACGTTGCAACGACCCGATGGCCGTGAGTTTGTCCGCCGGAGTTGTCCAGCTTACGCTGTCCACTCCCGGCGTTCGCCTGCCTCGAAAGGCGGAATGTCGGGTTTACCATGTTTCCCTCGAATGGCGATGAATGATTTAGCCCCTGCCTGCTACACCGGCAGTCGTAATATCCGTGTGCCCGCAAACTGAAGACGAGCAACCCGACGGCATACCGTTTTGGTTGGAGCTTCTCAGCGTCTTTGGCTCGTTACACTTGACGATGCTTGCGGCAGTTCACCTGGGTTGGGCATGTCATCCCGACTAGCTCTCCGACCGCCTGACGTTGGCAGTCACGGAAACAACCGCACGGCCATTTCCGCACCTTGATGGTGGCGATACATTGTCTCGGCAGCTTCCGACCCGACCATTGCCAGTCGCGCCGGGCCCGATAGACGCTGCGGACGGAACCGCAGGTTTGTTTATGATGTGTCCATAACAAACAACTGTCCGAGCGACCTCATGTCGCATTCAGTGAAACTGTCAGTTAAAGGGGTCATTGAGTGGTCAAAAATTGTGACGAGTTAAAACGAATAGTGCTTGAAAACCCAATAAAACAAGCTATTTTCCGCCACAGTCACTTAAGCGGGAATTTTCGGGTCACCTAGACTGTGGAAACGTGATCATGAAAGAAAAATTCTGGCTCTGCAAACGCGGTCGCTGATTTGGCCGGTCCACCAGGAGGAGGTGGGATTTTTAGCTGGAGACAGACCCTCTTCCAAAGTGCGGCCTGAACGCGGCGCTCCTTTTCTTTCAGAAAAAACTTAACTGCCGGCCAATTCTGCCGATAATGACTCGGACCGACTGCCCCCGTCGTGAAATCGAAACATTTGCTCTGGTGCATCGTCAGCGCTGGGCTTGGATTATTCCTGCTGCCAGTGCGACTGTATGCCCTCGATCCATCGCGGAGTGTTTATCAATATAATTGCCGCACCTGGACGCGGCAGGCCGGTTTGCCAGCCAACGCCATCCGCGATATTGTTCAAACCAAGGATGGCTATCTCTGGCTGGGAACACAAATGGGGCTGCTGCGGTTCGACGGCATTAGTTTCGAGTCCATCAATTTGCCGGACCAGCCGCAGTTCCGCCGCGGTCCCGTCACCCGTCTGGCATGCGCGGCCAAGGGCGGATTATGGTTTGGGGTTGATGGCGGTTCGTTTGGTTTTTACGACCGGGCGCAATTCTATTCGATGGAACGAAAGGGCTGGACTGATCCGGCGATGGGGGTGGGCGGCCTGATGGAAGCCAGTGACGGCTGGTTATGGGTGGGAACGGGAGCTGGCACGGCCCGATGTTTGGGAGGAGATACCAATAAAGGCACTTTGTTTCCGAAAATCGTCGGAGTGTCGGCCATTTGCGAAGATGCGCAGCATCGCATCTGGCTAGGCACCACCGACCTGGGGTTGTTTTACTGGCAGGCCGGTCAACTCAAACCCTTTCCCGACTCGACGCTGGTGAACAAAGCCATTTTTGCGGTGGCCGTTGACCGGCAAGGCCGGATTTGGGTTGGCACCCAGGCCGGCGTGCAATGCTACGATGCGAACTTCGTGCGCCACGATCTGGTGCAAACTTCCACGGATGTGAAGGACCTGCTGGTGGACCAGCACGGCGTGGTGTGGATCGGCACAGCCGGTGATGGGTTGATTCGATATGGTGAAGGCGAGGCCCAGTATTTGAAACACACTGACGGGCTGGCCAATGATTCGGTCACCTCGCTGGCGGAAGATGCCGAAGGTGACGTGTGGGTCGGCACGAAGGATGGGTTGACCCAGCTCAGTGACGTAAAGCTGCCGATTTACACGATTGCCGATGGCATGATGGAGGGATCGTGCCATGACTTGTGTGCGTCCAGCAACGGCGGAATTTGGACGGCTACAACCAAGGGGCTTTCCTGGTTTGACGGCAAAAAATTCACCCGTTTTGCCGAGGATATCGGCCTCACCAACGCTTATGTCAAACGGGTCTTTGAAGCCAGGAACGGCGATGTCTATTTCCTCAACGCCGCTCGCACCGGCGACCGCGAAGTGGACATCTTGTCGAAAGGCAAGATCGTCGCGCGTTATCCCAGCAGCGGTTGGCCGATTGCGTTTGCTGAGGATGCCCACGGCGTGGTGGTGGCGGTGGGGGGGGAATTATTCCGGGTGAGCCGGACACAGTTCACTCCCTATGTCTATCGCGATGGGAAGGTGCCGCTAATGAACTGGGTGCGGAATCTGTTTGGCTGCGCAGACGGCTCGCTGTTGGTGGCAAGCGTGAACGGAATATTCAGGATCAAAGACGGTGCTGTCGAGCACTGGTCGGTTGATGAGGGCTTGTCGGATTTCGATGTGCTTTGGGTCTCGGCGGATAATGACGGCACCATCTGGGCGGGCCTGAGAACGGGCTTCGCGCGCATCCGCGGCAAACAGATCCGCAACCTCAACCAAAACGACGGGTTGGCGGATAATTTCATTCGCGCCATTGTGCCGGACAACCATGGCAACTTGTGGATGCAGTCCAGCCGGGGTTTTCTGTGGGTCAGCCGCCGGAACGTGAATGATTTCGCCGACGGAAAAACCAACCGGGTGGATTGTGCGATTTATGACGGCCTGGAGTCCGTCAAGTCCATTGAAACCTTGGACGCCGAGTGCGATGGCTGCAAAACTCGAGACGGACGGATTTGGTTTCCGACGCCGTTGGGGGTGGTCATGATTGATCCGGAACACATGCCCACCGACTTGGTCCCGCCGCTGGTGCATATCAACCAAGTCCGGGTGAACGGCACGGTCCAGACAGATCCCAATGCCTCCTCGGCCCGGCCGGGTCGGGGCGAACTGGTCATCCAATATACGGCCTTGAGCTACATTGCGCCGCAAAAGGTCCAGTTCCGTTATCAACTGCAGGGTTACGATCCGGATTGGATTGACGGCGGCAACCGGCGTTCGGTTTTTTACGCAAACTTGAAACCGAAGCATTACACTTTCGTGGTCCAGGCCTGTAATGCGGATGGCGTCTGGAGCAAAAATGATGACCGGTTTGAAATCAACCTGCCGCCACATTACTACCAGACAGTCTGGTTTGGTTTAGTCGCCAGCCTGGCCGGAATGGCGGCGATCTTCGGCGGTTACGTCTGGCGGGTCCGGTGGATGATTCAAAGGCAGCGGGACCTCCAGCGGGACAACGAAATCCTGGAATCGAAGATCCGGCAACGGACGGGCGAACTGGCCGAGCAGCGCAACCTGTTGCGCACCCTCATTGACCATCTGCCCGACAGCATTTTTGTCAAGGACCGCCAAAGCCGGGTGTTGACCGCCAATGTGGCGCACGCGCAGTTGCTGGGCTTGCGTCATCCCGACGAGGCCGTCGGCAAAACGGATCTCGACTGCCTGCCGCCGGAGCAGGCCAAAAAGTTTTACGCCGCCGAACAGCAACTTCTCAGGAGCGGAACGGAATATAACGCGGAGGAAACCATCGTGGACGCGCGGACGGGCGAAATCCGCTGGCTGCGCACCACCAAGGTGCCGCTGCGCGACGGCTCTGGAAAAATCATCGGCCTGGCGGGAATCAGCCGCGACATTTCGGAGCGCAAGAAATGGGAAGCCGAGTCGGAGTCCTTGCACAGCAAGCTGGTCCAGGCCTCACACCAGGCCGGCATGGCCGAAGTGGCCACCAGCGTGTTGCATAACGTGGGCAACGTGCTGAACAGCGCCAATGTCTCCGCCGGTCTCCTGGCCACGCGGCTCCGCAAACTGCAAATTTCCAGTCTTGCCAAAGTCGTGCAACTCCTGCAGGCGCGCGCCGGCGATCTCGGACATTTCCTGACCGCTGATGAGAAAGGACGCCTGCTCCCACAGTATTTGGAGAAGCTCGCGGCGCACCTCGGCGAGGAACAGGTGAACTTGCTGATGGAAATCAAAGCCCTGACCGAAAACATGGAACACATCAAGGGCATCGTCGCTGCGCAACAAACCTACGCCAAAATGGCAGGGGTTTCCGAAGTCGTCCGTTCGGCCGAACTGGTGGAGCAAGCCATCCGCCTGCAACTGGACGCTTATAAACGGCATTCCGTGCGGCTCATCCGTGAATTCGCCGAGGTCCCGCCGATTACGGTGGACCGCCACAAAGCCATTCAAATCGTGGTCAACTTGCTGCAAAACGCCAAGCAGGCGTGCGAACAAAACGAGCCTGACCGGCGGCAGGTAATTGTGCGCCTCAGCCGGGCCGGCACCGCGGGTGTCCGCCTTCAGGTGGCGGACAATGGCATCGGGATTTCGCCCGAGAATCTGACGCGTATTTTCTCGCACGGATTTACGACCCGCAAAGACGGACACGGGTTTGGCCTGCACAGCGGCGCACTGGCTGCGAAGGAACTCGGCGGCTCAATGACCGCCTTCAGCGAAGGTCCCGGCAAAGGCGCCACGTTCACTCTGGAACTGCCCGTCGAGCTGAAGTCGGTTCCGTCCTGACCTGGCAAAACGTCGACGACGGATCCGGTCTGCCCTTATTCGGCGACATCACCCGATTCCAGCATCGGCGCGAACCCTTAATTCAACTCCCTCTAACCGCTCGTTGTCCAGTTTTTGGGTTGCAGGTCAACGGACCCGTTTACGTTTATGTTTATGCTCAATAAATCGATGTTCTTGGACCCGAGCCCTACCTCTGGTGGCCGTTTTTAAGACCCTTTTTTCAGAGGTTTCGCCAAGCGGGCAGGCTGGTTCGGGAGTGGTGTCAGTAATTGAGCGAGGAAAAATTAGGTTATGACGATAATTAGGCTACCATTGCGTCATGAGCATCCTTCGATTCGCTTTTTGCCTTTTGTTGGCGGCGTTTGTCTGGCTGGTCGGGTGTGCCACACCCAATCCATTGGTCGGTTGGCATGTGTCCAACACGGACAATCTCCGTGCCAACCAAACCATCACGGAAGACTGCCGGATTTACATTGAAAAGCTTCCTTCAAAACAAAAAGGATTTGTCGATTCGGTTGATTATTTTGAAGACGGGAAAGGGCAGCATGCCGTCGATATCAAAATAGGTTTGAACGGAACCATGTGGGAGCACGTCCTTTTTTACGACAGGCAAAATCAGAGGATAAAGGTGATTAAACACAAGAGTAGCGGGTAAATCCGCCCCCGCGCAAAATTCTTTCGTCGCGGGCGAAGAATTGAAAACATCGTGGTGGAGGGGCAGGTTTTCAATGGCTTCCTGGTCCAGTGCGTTGCCGTCCATGGCATTTTTCGGGTTGAGCCACACGAATGGTGTGCTCCGTAACGTCAGACCGTTTACATCCCGCGCGAAAATACCCGCGATGGCATTGGTGTAAATGCCAATTGGATTTCAACTGCCGGGCAGGATTTCCACCTGCTGGCGCTGGAGCCAGCCGATTCTCCCGGCCCCGTCGGTGACCTGCAGCCAGTTGTCACGGCAGTCCAGCACGGACAGTTCGGCGCCGTTGTGAACAGTAAAGGCGTTCTGGGCTTCGTCAAACGGTCCGCTGCGCAAGATTGGATCCGGAACGACAACCACGGCCGTCTGCTTCGAAAAATGATTGGCGGCATCCACCGCGACAACAGTGCTCGTGGCAATAAGGGCGGCTACGGCAAACCGGGTGAGGCCGCGCAACGTCGTTTTGAGCGCCGGGCGGATTTGTCTCGCCATGAGCAACGCCAACGTCAGCCACAGGGCAATGGCAGCCATGGTGGTCCACTCGTTCAAGGTCAGCGTCCCAAGCCAGTCCTGCCAGCGGCTTTCACGAAGCGTCGGGCCTTGGACCTGATTGCGCACAAAGTCGAGATTGGCCCGCATCTCGGCGTTGCGCGGGGCGAGCTGTTCAGCCCGGCGATACGCGGCAATCGCCCGGCCCGGATTGCCCGCTTTGAACTCGGCATTGCCGTAATTGAAATAGAGCGCCGGGGAAACCGCGCCGGATTGGATGATTTTTTCGTAAGCACCGGCGGCACCGGCAAATTTGCCCTCGGCGTACAACCGGTTTGCCGCGTCGAAGTCGGCTGGAATGCCCGCCGCCGCCCGCCCGGCAATCATCCACCCGGCCACGACCGCGAATAACATGCGCGCGGAAATCTTCATGCCTTCACCTTTTGCAGTTCCCGGACCACGTTTTCAAATTGGGAAAGTACCGCCGCCAGTTCCCCGCTGGTCCGCAGCGGCGCATACCGCGCCTGGTTGTTGAGATGAAATAACTCGCGCAGGCTTTTCAGTGTCGCGTCCGGGACGCCCAGCGAAACCAGCCGCTCATCAATGACGGCTTCGGTGATGGACGAGGCCGGACAATCCAGCCGCTCACCGAGTTGTTCCTGCAACAGCCGGAACAGCGTGGTAAAAAATTCCTCGGATTTGTTTTCCGCCGCGAGGCGTTTGAGGTCGGCCAGCCCGTCCTGCACCAGTTGGGCCGCCTGTCGTTGCCGCCGCAAACGGGGATTGTTCGCAAGATTATCGGTACGTTTGCGCCAAATGAAGGCGGCGAACCAGGCGAGCACGGGCAGGCTTTGCGCCGCCCAGAACCCTGGCCGCGTCAAGAGCGGCGGGGTGGTTTGGGTGAGCGTGCCGATCTGATCTTTGATGGGCAGGATGTCCTGTGGCTGGGAGGGCGTCTGCGGGTTGGCGGTCTTGCCTGCGGCCATCACTGGAGTTGAAGCGGCGCCGGCGGAATGAACCGCGAGCTGAACCGGTGGCTCGGTCAGCGTGCGGTAACTCCCGGTTTCGGGGTCAAAATAACTGAAGGAAAACTCCGGCAGTTCATGAGCGTCCGTGTTTTGTGGGGTGACAATCTGTTCAAAGCTTTTTGCCCCCTGCAAACCAAGCGCATCACTGGTTTCGACCTTGGAGGTGGGTGGATAGGTTTTGAAATCGTGCCAGGCGGGCTGGTCCGGCAGGGTAAGCGCATCCAGTGCACCGCGTCCGGAAATCTGGACATGCACCGTAATCGGGTCGCCCACCGCCACGTTGGTCGGTCCGGCACTGACAGTCAGGGTATAATTGCCGATGGCGCCATTGAAGTTTGCGGGCTTGCCATTTGTTGGCAGTGGCATCGACTGGGCGGTGATCGTATCCGAGGCCAGGGTGATTTGTCTTTGTTCGCCGCCGGCCAACATGCCAAAGAAGTCGCGTCGCTGGTCGGGTGAGGCGACAACAATCACCGCACCGGCAGTGAATGGCCCGATGCTGATCGGTCCGGGTTTGGTGACCGTCAAAGCCAGCGAAAGTGGAACATCCGTGTAAACGCGATTGCCGATTTGCACGCGTTGCTGGCTGCCTTGGGCTTTTTTACCGATGACCAAGCCCTCGACAGGGGTGGAGGTGAATTGAAAGTCGGCGAAATTTTGAACGTCATCGCGCAAATACACGTCCAGGCGCGCCGACAGGACTTGGCCTTCGTAAACCCCATTCTTGGGCAGGGTCAGTTTCATAAACGCGATTTGCGAGCCGGAATTGACTTCGGCCGTTGTCGGCGCATTCGGTTGAGTCACCGTCAATTTTAACTGCTGGCTGGTCAGGGATTGCCCGTCCACTTGGGCTGTCAGCGCCGGGATGGTGTATTCGCCGGGCTGGCTGGAGGCGACCGTGAAATGGTAGGTGACGGTTGAACTGGTCTGGCCGTTGACAAAGCTGAACTGGCTGGAAGGGCCGACATAGACAATTTGCAGCCCCGGAATGTTCCTGATTTGAGGCGCGCCGCCAGGCTGGCTGCCTTCAAAGGTCAGCGATAATGTTGCGGTTTCGCCCAACGCGATGGTGTCGCGGTTTAGTGACGCGGTGAAAGTGGCGGCCGGCAGCCGTATCGGGCCCAGGCACAACAGGGCCACAACGGCTGCAAATCCGGACAAAAATCTACCTTTTGACCGACGTTCCATCTTCTTTTAAATCTTTAAAAATTCAGAAAAATAGACATTCCCGGGGGCAAAATGTTCATGCTTCAAACCGCCTTTAACAACGCGGCAATCAGGCCGTCGGTCGTATGCGATTTGGCTTCAATGGCGGGTTCCAATCCCAGGGCGCGGATGGTTTTGCTGGTTTCCGGGCCAATCGAGGCCAGCTTCAGTTGGGGGAATTTCTTCTGCAGTTTCGGCAGGTCGAACCGGGTATGGAAATGTTCCACCGTCGAGCTGCTCGTGAAAGTAACCCAGTCCGCGCCGGTTTCCAGCAACCGGTCGGCGGCGCCGGTGGGATCCTCAGTTTCGGCCACCGTCCGGTAAACGGCAATGTCATCCACGATGGCGCCGAGTTCCTCCAGCGCCTTCGGCAGATCGGAGTTCGCCACTTCCGCCCGCAGCAGGCAAATTTTCAGGTTCTCGATGCTCTGGAATTTCTCAAACGCCGCGGCGATTTTCTTGCCGACATATTCATCCGGCGTCAAATCCACCTGCAAATGCAGTTCCCGCAGTTTTGCCGCCGTTGCCGGCCCGACCGCGGCGATGCGTGTGCCGCCGATGTCGCGCAAGTCCTGGAATCTTCGGAAAAAGATGTCAAAAAACGCCGTCACGCCATTGACGCTTGTAAACACCAGCCAGTCGTAGGCATTCAATTCCAGCAACGCATCCACAATGGCATCGACCTCGGTCGGCTGGGTGATTTTGATGGTGGGCACCTCCAGCACGTCTGCGCCCAGGTCCGCCAGGCGCTGCGCGAAATTGCCCGCCTGTTCCGTCCGGCGGGTGACCACGATGCGCCGACCGGACAACGGACGGTTCTCGAACCAATTCAATTTTGTCCGCAGTTTCACCACGTCGCCGATGACGGTGAGCGCCGGCGGCGAAATGTTTTCCTTCGTGGCCAGTTTGGCAATCGTCGCGAGCGTGCCGGAAACCGATTTCTGCCGCCCGAGCGTGCCCCATTGGATGATGGCCACCGGCGCTTCCGCCGGCATGCCGTGCGCGATGAGCGACTTCGTCCAGTCAGCCAGATTGTCCGTGCCCATCAGCACGACCTTGGTGCCGGGAATCCGGGCGATTTGTTCGTAATGCAACGCGGTGGCGGCATCTGCGGAATCGCTGTGGCCGGTGAAAACCGTGAAACTGGAGCAATAGTCGCGGTGGGTGAGGGGAATGCCGGCGTAATTCGGCACGGCCACCACGGACGAAACGCCCGGCACGACTTCAAAGGGAATCTTCTCCGCCGCCAGCGCCTCGGCTTCCTCGCCACCCCGGCCAAAAATATACGGGTCGCCGCCCTTGAGCCGCACGACACATTTGCCGGCGCGGGCCCGGGCAACGAGCAACGCGGTGATTTCCGCCTGGGGCATGGACATGTTTTTGCCGCGGGCGATGAGTTCGGCAGACGGCGGCGCCAGCCGGAGCAGGTCGGGGTTCACCAGCGCGTCGTAGAGCACCACATCCGCGCGCCGGAGCAACTCCGCGCCACGCAACGTGAGCAGCCCGGCGTCGCCCGGACCCGCGCCGACGAGATAAACTGTGCCAATGAACTTCACGCGCATACTCTATTCGAGCGGCGGAGTTAATCAATGAAAGAGGACAAGTTCTGCATCCTGATATTGTTCTTGCGGAAGGGAGGGGTTGGATCAAGGGTAAATTCCCACCCAGGACTGATGGTTAAGAACAGTGTCAAGTTCTGCCCGGCCAATCCTGTGCGGTGGCTCAGTTACGGAGGATGGAGAGGAGGGAGCCGGTTTCAACGCGCTTTGCCCGGCGGCATCTCAAACCGTGCACGGGGTTTTTTAATTCGGAGTTCCGATTGAAACCACACCTTAAGCTACTTTCTCAACGACGCTATCCGGCTTGTTGACCGGCTCATCCTCCAGCGTGTGGGCTTTTTGGATGAAGTATGCCTCTGACGTTGGATCGAGCCCCTCCGTGTGATGAAGCATGACGGCCTCCACCACGGGCAGGGGCACACCCCATAAGCCCAGCAGACATCCGGCGACCTCGGCATGGTTGTATCCAAGCAATTGATTCTCCACCTGCCAGGAAGGTTCCTGTCCCAGCGCGGTCTTTTCCAAAATCACCGCATAATCGTGCGGCAGATTGGCCGCCAACAGCACCTTGCCCAGATCATGCAGCATCGCGGCAATGATCGCCGTCTCTGTCGTCTGGGCGTTGGCCCCTTCCTCTTCGCATAATCTCCGCACCCGGTCGGCAATCGTCACCGCATGGTTCCACTCGTCTCTCGGACAGAACCCCTTGCAGGCGCCGTCATCTATCAGGAAAAATGCCCAGGCCGAAGATACCAGCGCCTGCAACTTCAACGCCCCGAGGATCAGCACCGCTTCGTCCACGTTTTGGACCGAGGTTCCGCGCGAAAATGCGGCGGAGTTGACGATTTTAAGCAATTGTGCCGTCAGGGCCGGGTCCAACTTGATGAGATCTGCAATCTGTTTGAGGTCGAACTGGGGATTTTGGAGCTCGCGGGCGATGCGTTGATGGCTGGCCGCCTCGTCCGGGATTTTCTTGAGCGCCCCGAGGGTTTTTTTCAGCACCTCCCGCTTCATCCACGGAAACAAAAACAGGACCCGTTGCAACTTTTCCTCTATTTCCGACACCGACGTGATGTCCTGGATCACAATAAACTGCCATCCGTATTGGGAGAGTTTCCGTTGATCATTCTGGTTGCACAGGATGAAGCAGGGCAGGTGGGGAATATCCCTGCCGGCCACATCAATGAAATCAGACAACTTCTGGTTCCCGTCTTCGTAATGGATCAAAACCCCTTCGATCTGGGACTGGTCGATCTCCCTTAAAATTTCAGGGTTGGCGTTGCCGAACGGAACGAATTCGTACTTCGTGCTCGTGGCCAGGCGTTCGCGTAATTTTTGAGACGCG
>Ga0265336_10000984_pt1 | contig 14044 bp, 14 predicted proteins | sample 42119metaG_FD_193583 | JGI IMG/M metagenome (GOLD analysis project Ga0265336, IMG submission 193583) | Rhizosphere microbial communities from Carex aquatilis grown in University of Washington, Seatle, WA, United States - 4-21-19 metaG | ecosystem: Host-associated > Plants > Roots > Rhizosphere...
CCTATCGAGGCTCCCTGCGTCCTTGCATCGCACGCACCCAGCACGCCCCATCGGCGCGTGGTCATTCAGCGAGAGCTTCCAGCAGCCGATCGACGTCGTCGCGAGTCGTGTACGCGGCGATCGAGATCCGGAGGAGATCGTGGTCGGGCCCGGCGACCGGGATCTCGACGCAGTGGTTCGCGAAGAGCCGGTCGCGGAGCCCGGGGTCGGGCCGTGGAAGCCGGACGCTTGCCATCTGGCCGAGCATCTCCTCGGGCGCGAGCGGCTCGGTGCCGAGCAGCTCGCACAGCTCGCCGCGCGCCTCGCGTGTGAGCGCGCGGCAGCGTCCCCGGACACTGTCCCAGTCGCGCTCGCCCTGGTACCGGATCGCGTCGGGGACGGCGAGGAACGCGGCGGGATCGCGCGTCCCTTGCGTCTCGATCCGCTCCTGGAATGTCGCCCCCTCGACGTAGCCCCAGCTGACGATCGCCGCGTCGACTCGCTCCCGATGCTCGGGGCGGGCATGGAGGAAGCCGGCCCCCTTCGGCGCCATGAGCCACTTGTGGCAGTTTCCGGAGTAGAAGTCGGCGCCGAGCGCTTCGATATCGAGGGCCACGTGCGCGGGGGCGTGGGCTCCGTCGACGATCGATACGAGACCGAGCTCGCGCGCGCGTGCGACGATCTCCGCGACGGGGAGAACGAGCGCCGTCGAGGACGTGATGTGGCTGATGTAGACCACGCGCGTCCGCGGCGTCGCCCGCGCGAACAGCGCCTCGACGACATGGTCGGCGCTCGTGAGCGGGAGTGGGATCGCGGCGCGGACGTACTCGGCGCCGGTGCGCGCGGCGAGCCATTCCCAGGCGAGATCGCACGCCCCGTACTCGAGGTCGGTCGTAAGGATCTCGTCACCGGGGCCGAGGTCGAGCGACCGGGCAGCGAGGTTGACGCCCGCCGTCGCGTTCGTGACGAACGCAAGATCGTCGTGCGGTGCGTTGAGGTAGCGCGCGAGCTCCACCCGCGCGTTCGCGAGGAGACCGGGGAGCCGGTGGCCGAGGAAGTCGATCGGTTCCCACTCGAGCTCGCGCTGGTGCGCCTGATAGCTCTCGAACACCGGCCGCGGGCACGCGCCGAACGAGCCGTGGTTGAGGAACGCGACGTCGGGATCGAGGAGGAAGTCGGCGCGGAGCTCGTCCGGGGGCGGCGCGGTCACGCGACACGTTTTACTCCATCCCGAGCCCCCACCCACCCAAAGGGGACGGTTGGAGCTTGCCGCTCAAACCGTGTCGCCGGCGTCGCACCTTCGTACCAATAGAGCAACGACCGCTGAACTCCGGCTCTGGGAGGCCGATTCCGTCCGCACCTCTCCGTAGCGTGACTGGACGATGCCCGACGGTACCTGGACGCTCACCGACTGCCCGCCTGACGCTCCGGCCGCGCTCGCGCGCACGCTCGGGGTGTCGGCTGTGACGGCGGCCGTTCTCGCGCGTCGCGGCTTTCTCGATCCCGACGACGCACGACGCTTCATCGCGGGCGAGCAGCCGCCGCACGACCCCTTCCTCCTCGGCGACATGGAGGCAGCGTGCGAGCTCCTCCGCGCGGCCATCGCTGCCGGCAAGCGGATCTGCGTCCACGGGGACTACGACGTCGACGGGATCGCCGCGACTGCGCTCGCCGTCCTCCTTCTGCGCGAGCTCGGGGCCGACGTCGACTGGCATCTCCCGAGCCGCTTCGACGAGGGCTACGGCGTCAGCCGCGGCACCCTCGCGCGGCTCGCCGACGAAGGGTGCGGGCTCGTCCTGACCGTCGACTGCGGCATCACGGCCGCGACCGAGGTCGCCGAAGCCGCCGCGCGCGGCCTCGACGTGATCGTCACCGACCATCACCGCCCCGCCGAGACCTTGCCCGACTGTCCGATCGTGGCGACGCGACCGTCGGACTATCCGTTCCCGGAGCTCTGCGGAACCGGCGTCGTGTACAAGCTCGGCCAGGCGCTCTTCGGCGTCGACTCCGAGATCCCGAAGCGGCACCTCGACCTCGTCGCCCTCGCGACGATCGCCGACGTCGTCCCGCTCGTCGACGAGAACCGCTCCATCGCGATCGCCGGCCTACGCGCGCTCGCACGCACCGGCAAGCCCGGGCTGCGTGCACTCATGCGCGCCGCCGGAGTGGACCCCGCCAGTCTCGACGCCGGCAGCGTCGGGTTCCGGCTCGCCCCGCGCCTCAACGCGGCCGGGCGGCTCGGGCATCCGCGCGCAGCGCTCGAGCTCCTCCTCACCGAGGACGAGGACGAAGCCCGCCGTCTCGCCGACTCGCTCGAGGAGCTCAACAAGGAGCGCCAGGCGGTCGAGGGGCGCATCCTCCGCGAGGCGATCGCGCAAGTGGAGGCATGGCCACCCGAGCAGCGCGCCCGTCGGGCGTACGCTGTCGCTGGCGCCGACTGGCACGAAGGCGTGATCGGCATCGTCGCCTCCCGTCTCGTCGAGCGCTACAACCGCCCCGTCGTGCTCATCGCGGGCAGCGGAGACGACCGCGACTGGAAAGGCTCCGGACGATCCATCCCTGCGTTCGACCTCCACGGCGCGCTCGGCGCATGCTCGGACCTGCTCGGCCGCTGGGGCGGCCACCGCGCCGCGGCGGGCTTGTCCATCCAGCCCGAGAACGTCGACGCGTTCGCGGCGGCCTTCGCGCGGCATGCCGAGAGCACTCTCGACGAGTCCGACCTCTAGCCCGTCACGCGAATCGACGCGGTCGTCGGCCGCGACGAATCGCTTTCGCTCGACCTCTGCGCTGAGCTCGCACGCCTCGCTCCGTTCGGTCTGGGCAACCCCGCACCGACGCTCCTCGCTGTGGGAGTCGGAGTCGCCGAGCTCTCGACCGTCGGCGACGGCAAGCATCTCCGCTTCCGTATCCGCCGCTCCGGTCGCGACGGCGGCAGCGCCATCGCCTTCGGCCAGGGCTCGCGTCTCGCGTCGTTCCGGCCCGACGATCGCTACGACGTCGCGTTCCGGCTCGAAGAGAACCACTGGAACGGGACGGTCTCGCCGCAGCTCGTCGTCCGGCGCGTCTTCCCGACGACGACGCGCTATCTGGAGCTGCGCGAATGGCTCGCGGGCGAGTGGCGCAAACCAGCGGCCGCCCGCGACCCTCAGGCTGTCGCGATTTTCGGCGAGCTTGGCCTAGACGACGGTGTTCGCCGCGACCTCCACGAGTCCGCGCAATTCAGAGCCTTGCTGGCGGCGACACCGCCGCCACTCGCCGAGGCGGCGTAGCGGCGATCGGGCTGCCGGGTCTTACGGCCAGGGGCTCCGCCAAAGCCCTTCCCAGGTCCCGGCGAAGAAGTCGCCGACCGTGGGCCGCGACAATGCGAACTCCGTCGGGTTAGGGATCGCCCGGAATCGCGGCCACGGCACGCGGCGAGAGCTGGCGGGCGGCTACCGGGAACCGTTCAGCGACTGAGCGAGCGCCGCGGCGAGCCTGAGCATCGCGCGACGGGAGCGAAACCAGCGAAACGCGGCCATGGGAACCGACACTTCGTTCCTCGAACGGCCGTTCCTCCCGCAAAGGGTCGGCGGGATATGCCTGAGTACACTGAGAAAGTGACAGCGGTGGAGGCAGGTGAGAGGCGCGAGGAGCTCCTCGAGGGCCTGCTCACCGAGCTCACCGCCCAGCGCGGCGATGTCGGAGTCGAGCTCGTCACGCGCGCGTTTCGCTTCGCCGCCGCCGCCCACGAAGGCCAGCAGCGCCGCTCGGGGGAACCGTTCATCACGCATCCGGTGGGCGTCGCGCGGATCTGCGTCGAGCTCCGGCTCGACGAGGAGACGGTCGCCGCCGCGCTCCTCCACGACGTCGTCGAGGACACCGACGTCGATCTCGACACGCTGCGCGAGGAGTTCGGCGCCGAGATCGCCGCGCTCGTCGACGGCGTCACGAAGCTCACTCGCGTCCAGTTCCAGACGCGCGAGCAGGCCGAGGCGGAGAACTACCGCAAGATGGTCGTCGCGATGGCCGAGGACGTCCGGGTCATCCTCATCAAACTCGCCGACCGCCTCCACAACCTCCGCACGATCGAGTACCTCGGCAAGCAGAAGCAGATCCAGAAGTCGAAGGAGGCGCTCGAGGTGTACGCGCCGCTCGCGCACCGGCTCGGCATCCACGCTCTCAAGTGGGAGCTCGAGGATCTCTCCTTCCAGACGCTCCACCCGCGCAAGTACTCGGAGATAAAGACGATGGTTGCCGAGCGCCGCGCTGACCGCGAGGGTCACGTCGCCGAGGCCGCCGACGTCCTCCGCCGCGAGCTCGAGAAGGTCGACATCCCCGTCGACATCTCCGGGCGCGCGAAGCACTTCTACTCGATCTACGACAAGATGACCCGCAAGGGCCGCGAGTTCAACGAAATCTACGACCTCACCGCCATGCGCGTCATCGTCGAGCGCAACGGGGAGGAGGGGACGCGCGACTGCTACGGCGCGCTCGGCCTCATCCACTCGCTCTGGAAGCCGATGCCGGGCCGCTTCAAGGACTACATCGCGATGCCGAAGTTCAACGGCTACCGCTCCCTCCACACGACCGTGATCGGGCCGGAGGGACGGCCGCTCGAGATCCAGGTACGCACCCGCGAGATGCACGAGACCGCCGACCTCGGCGTCGCCGCCCACTGGGCCTACACGGGCGGCGGCCGCAGCTCGACCAAACGCGCCGACGACGAGTGGAACACCTGGGTGCGCTCGCTCATGGACTCCCATGCGGACGAGTCCGACACGGCCGAGTTCGTCAAGAGCTTCCGCACCGACCTCTTCGACGAGGAGGTGTTCGTCTTCACGCCGAAGGGCGAAGTCAAGACGCTGCCGGTCGGCTCGACGCCGATCGACTTCGCGTACGCCGTCCACACCGATGTCGGGCACCGCACCGTCGGCGCGAAGGTGAACGGCCGGATCGTGCCGCTCCACTACCACCTGCGCAGCGGCGACCGGGTCGAGATCCTCACCGGGAAGTCGGCCGCGCGCGGTCCGTCGCGCGACTGGATGTCGATCGCCCAGTCGTCGCGGGCGCGCAACCGCATCCGCCAGTTCTTCTCGCGTGAGCAGAAGGAGGATCTCGAGGCGAAGGGCCGCGAGTTGCTCGAGCACGCGCTCAAGCAGCACAACCTCCCGTACAAGAAGCTCGCCGGCTCGGCGGTGCTCGCCGGCGTGATCCGCGAGTCGGGGTACAAGAAGGCGGAGGACTTTTACATCGCGCTCGGTTCGGGGAAGCTCCTCGCGTCGAAGATCGTCGAGAAGGTCCTCGAGCAGCTCAAGGTGAGCGGGGTCGCGCAAGAGACCGTGCCGGTCAAGAAACCGCGCGCGCGCGAGGCCGCCGGCAGCAACACGTACGGGATCAACGTGATCGGCGTCGAGGACGTCCTCGTTCGGCTCGCCCGCTGTTGCACGCCGGTGCCGGGCGACGACATCGTCGGCTACATCTCGCTCGGCAAAGGGATCACGATCCACCGCGGCGACTGCCCGAACGTTCGCGCGCTGCGCCGCAGCCCGGAGCGGTTCACGCCGGTCGAGTGGGAGGGAGGCGGCTCGCAGAGCTTCCGTGTCCAGATCGCGGTCGACTCATGGGACCGGTCACGTCTGCTCGAGGACGTCGCGCGGACGTTCGCCGAGCACGGCGCGAACATCGTCGCCTACGGCGGCACGGTCGAGGATCAGATGGCGCGCAACTGGTACACGGCCGAGATCGGGGATGTGAAGGCGCTCCGCAGTCTCCTCACCTCGCTGCGAAACGTCGACGGCGTATTCGACGCCCGCCGCATGACGCCCTCCTAGGGCACCCAGTCCTCGCCGCTCGTGTCCCAGCCGACGAGGCAGAGGTCGGCGATCTCGGCCGCGACTGCCTCGAGGTGCGCCGGGTCGACGGCGCCGTCGACAGCGAGCTCCGCGACGCGCGTGTCCCGCCAGACGACGGGCACACAGGTGCGCTGTTCCGGCTGCGGATCGCCGGCCTGAGGCCCGAGCACGAGCTCGTCTCCCTCGACGAAGAAGACGCCTGCCCACGAGCAGCCGGTGTGTCCGGCGAGCGCGGCGACTGTCGCGCGCAGCTGGTCGTCGGCGTCAGCCGACACCGAACGGTTCCCGGTAGTCGTCGGGGATCGGGACCGGCCGGCGCGTGGCGCGCTCGATGAAGACGAGTGTCTGGTGCGCCGTGACGAGGAGCGTCTCCTCCGGAATCTTGAACGCGGCGAACTCGAAGGTCATGCTCGTACGCCCGAACCGCGTGCGGACGTGGATCTCGAGCTCGTCGTCGAAACGCGCCGGCGCGAAGTACTCGACGTCGTTCGCGCGCATCACGAACTCCGCGTCGCCGCCGCCGCGGTGGAGCAGGCCGAGCGAGCGCAGCCATTCGGCGCGCGCGAGATCGAAGTACGGGTTGTAACGGCCGTAGTAGACGACGCCCTGCGCGTCGGTGTCGGAAAACGCGACCCGCGTCCGGACCGAGAACGCGTACTCGTCGCTCACGCGCGGATCACCGCGAGTACCTCGTCGCGCTTCTCCGCCATCAGCGCCTCCGACGTCGCCTCGAGGTTCAAGCGCAGGAGCGGCTCGGTATTCGACGGGCGGACGTTGAAATGCCACTCGCCTGCGTCGACGGACAGCCCGTCGAGATGCGAGACCGTGCCTTCCTTCCCGTAGCGCTCCTTCAGCTCCTGCAGCTTGAGCGCGACGTCGGTGACGGGCGTGTTGATCTCGCCGGTGATGAAGTAGCGCTTGCGGAGCGGCGCGAGGATCTCCGAGAGCTTCTGGCCGCGCCGCGAGATGAGCTCGAGCATGAGGAGGAACGGGATGACGCCGGAGTCGGCCTGGCTGAAGTCGCGGAAGTAGTAGTGGCCCGACACCTCTCCCGCGAAGACCGCGTCGTCCTTGCGCATCCGCGCCTTGATGAAGGCGTGGCCGACGCGGTTGATGAGCGCCACGCCGCCCGCGCGCTCGATGGTGTCCGGAACGGCGTGGCTCGCGCGGACGTCGTATATGACGTTCGCGCCGGGCTCGCGCGCGAGGATGGTCTCGGCGAAGAGCGCGGTGACGAAGTCGCCGGGGACGAACTCGCCGGTGTCATCGACGAAGAAGCAGCGGTCGGCGTCACCGTCGAACGCGACTCCGAGGTCGGCGCCCTCTTCGAGCGTCTTGCGGACGATGAACTCGCGGTTCTCGGGAAGAAGCGGGTTCGGCTCGTGGTTCGGGAACGATCCGTCCGGCTCGAAGTAGCAGCGCACCGCCTCGATCGGGAGATGCTCGAGCACGCGCGGGAGCATCGTTCCGGCCATCCCGTTCGCTGCGTCGATCACAACCTTGAGCGGCTTGATCGCCGCGGCGTCGACGAACGAGAGCACGCGCGCGACGTACGCCGGCCAGATGTCGTGCGCCTCCACCGATCCAGGCGCTGACAACGCTTGTGACAAGTTGTCACTTGCGAGTGCGCGATCGCGAACGTCGAACAGCCCTGACTCGCCGCCGACAGGAAGCGCCCCGCGGCGCACGATCTTCATCCCGGTGTAGTCCTTCGGGTTGTGCGAGGCGGTGACCATGATCCCGCCCTCGAGCCCGAGCGAGCCGACGGCGAAGTAGACCATCTCCGTCCCCACGAGCCCGATGTCGAGGACGTCGCACCCGGCAGCGGTCGCACCGCGGATCACAGCCTCTTGCATCGTTGGGGAGGAGAGCCGCATGTCGTGACCGACGGCGATCCGGCGTGGTTCGAACTGCTCGACGTAGGCGCGGCCGATCGCTTCGGCCCCGTCCTCGTCGAGCTCCCCGGGGTAGATCCCGCGGACGTCGTACGCCTTGAAGACCTTTGGGTCGAGCACGGCCCGATGCTACGTGCGGCCGAGGAGGACGTTCCCGATCAACCGCGTCGAAACGGCGTCGGGAGATTCGCTGATGACGGTCGCAGGCCGGTCGAAGCGCGCGAGGGCGTCGCGCAGCGGCTCGGCGCGGAGAGTCCCCTCGCCGTACGGGAGGTGCTTCGTCTCATTGCGGTTCGCGTACTGGATGTCGCTGAAGTGGATGTGGAACGGCGCGTCCGGCTCGAGGACTGCGTCGGCCGCGGCGAGTGCTTCCGCGAAGCGATCGGCCTCGAGGAACTCACCGTCGCTCGTTGCGTGCATGTGTGCGAAGTCGAGGACGGGACGGACGAAATCGACCGCGCCGGCGATCGCCACGACGTCGTCGACCGTCCCGAGGTCGCGGACCCGGCCCATCACCTCGACGCCAAAGGGGACGAGCCGGTCCTTCGCCTCGAGTCGCTCGCGGAGGTCGCCAAGCTGGTCGACGACGTCTGCGATCGCGTGGTCACGCTCGCGGCCCAGGAGGAAGCCCGGGTGGAAGACGATCAGCCGCGCGCCGCACGCCTTTGCGAGCCCGGCGGTGTGGTCGAGCATCCCGAGCGCCATCTTGAACTTCTTCCCGCGGTCGGCGTGGCCCATGAACGCGGCGAGAGGTGCGTGGACGGAGAGCGCGACGTTGGCCGCCGCCGCGGCTTCGCCGAGGAGCGGCGCCGCGTCGTAGTCGAGCCAGAAGCCGCCGGCGAAGCCGAACTCGCACGCGCGATAGCCCTCGGCCGCGAGCGCCGCGAACGTCGCGTCAAAGCTGTCCGCCTGCGGCAGATCGGCGGGGCCGAAGCGAATCTCTCCCACGAGCGCAGCTTATGAGAGTCGAGGCTCCTCTACTCCATCCCTAACCCCCACCCACCCGGGGATTGGCCGGAGTGTGCCGCTCCAACCGTGACGGCAGCGTGCCAGTTTCGTGCCAATACAGCAGGGGAAGGTGGGGTCTGGGTGCCGTCCGACCCTTTTTCTACCTTGTCGGCATGCCCAAGCACCCGTCACGTCTCGACCTTCTCGAGCTCGACATCGACCTCCGCCTCACCGACCTTTGGCGTGAGACGGCCGAGGTGAGCGAGTGGAATCTCGAGGTCGTCGCGGCCTTCCTCCGTGCGGCGTACGGCAAGGGCTACTGCGACGCGCTCACCGAGGATGCACCCGGCTCGCTTTGCCACGAGCATGGGTACCGCATCCCGGACCGCAAGCCCGAGAAGCGCGCCGCGTAAGTCACCCGGCGCCGACCTAACGGTCGGAACCGGCGCTGCCCTCCGCCCGCCGGGGCTACGATGTGCGCGTGGGAGCCAGTCCTGCGCGGCTTGTGATCGCGCTGTCAGTAGCAAGCGCGCTCGCGATATTCGTCGTCTACACGGCGCTCGCAGGCGCGGGCGTCGCGCAGTTGACCCCGAGCACGATCGCCGCCGCGAACGGGAACGTCCTTCTCGTCGGCCAGGTTGTCGGGCCGGTCCAGGTCACAGGCGATCAGCGCCGCTTCGTCGTGAAGGACATCCGCAGTACCAATGCGGCCCGCGTCTACGTCGACTACAACGGCAGCGTGCCCGACCTCTTCAAGAACGGAAGCGAGATCTCTGTCGCGGGCGCGATGCGTCACGGCCGCTTCGCCGCGACGCCCGGTTCGCTGATCACGAAGTGCCCGGATCACTACGCGCCGGCGAAGTCCACCTCCAAGACCTAATGGCGCCGCTCGGGCGCGCAGCGCTCCTCCTCGCCTTCGGCCTCGTCGCGTACGCGCTCGTCGCGGGCTCGTACGCCGCCTGGAAGAAACGCCGGCGGCTCGCTCTCTCCGCCCAGAACGCGCTCATCGCCGCGTTCCCCGCGACACTCCTCGCGTCCGCTGTTCTCGTGATCGCGCTCGCCCGCCGCGACTTCACGTTCGCCTACGTCGCCCAGCACACGAGCCACAACCTGCCGCTGCCCTACACGCTCTCCGCGTTCTGGGGAGGGCAGGAAGGCTCGCTCCTACTCTGGCTCGTCATCCTCACCGGGTACGCCTCGCTCGCCGTCTGGCTCAACCGTCGCTCCCGCGAGCTGATGGCGTGGACGGTGCCCGTCTTCGGGCTCATCGCCATCTTCTTCGGCTTCATGCTCTGCTTCGTCTCGAGCCCGTTCCACCAGCAGCCGGCGCCGGCCGACGGGGCCGGGATGGTGCCGAGTCTGCAGAACCCGTACATGCTCGCCCACCCGCCGATGCTCTACCTCGGCTACGTCGGACTCGCCGTCCCGTTCGCCTTCGCGATGGGCGCGCTCCTCTCCGGCCGCACCGACGAGCGCTGGATCGTCGCCACCCGTCGCTGGACGCTCGCCGCCTGGACGTTCCTCGGTGTCGGACAGCTGCTCGGCTCGCACTGGGCGTACACCGAGATCGGCTGGGGCGGCTACTACGCCTGGGATCCGGTCGAGAACGCCGCGTTCATGCCCTGGCTGGTGGCGACTGCGTTCCTCCACTCGGTGATGATCCAGGAGAAGCGCGGGATGCTGAAGATCTGGAACATGATCCTTGTCGCGCTCGCGTTCAACCTCTCGATCTTCGGGACATTCCTCACGCGCTCGGGCGTCATCAATTCGGTCCATTCGTTCTCGCAGAGCCCGATTGGCGCCTGGATCCTCGGCTTCCTGATTTTGATGGTCGTGTTCTCTGTCGCGCTCATCTACCTGCGCCTCCCGTTGCTCCGGACGAAGACGAAGCTCGAGTCGCTCGTCTCGCGGGAGGCGACGTTCCTCTACAACAACCTCCTGCTCGTCGCGCTCGCGCTCACGATCCTCTGGGGCGTGCTCTACCCGGTGCTCTCGGACGCGCTCCGCGGCCAGACGCGCTCCGTCTCGAAGCCGTACTACGACTTCTTCCTCCACACGTTCGGGATCCCGCTGCTGCTTCTCATGGGGATCGGGCCGCTCGTCGCGTGGCGGAAGGCGTCGCTCCGCTCCCTCGGGAAGACGTTTCTCATCCCGTTCTCCATCGCGGTCGTCACGGGCGGGATCCTCGTCGGCCTCGGCTTCGACAGTTCGTGGGCCGGTCTCCTCTCGTACACGTTCTCGGCGTTCGTTCTCGCCTCGATCGTGCTCGAGTTCGTGCGCGGGCGCTCCGCGGCGGGCGGGATCCTCAAACTCGTGTCGCGGAACCGGAGGCGCTACGGCGGCTACATCGTCCACGCCGCGGTCGTCCTGTTTGCGATCGGCGTCGCCGGCTCGAGCGCGTACCAGACGATCAGCGAGCGGCACCTGCTGCCCGGCCAGTCGATGGAGGTGGCGGGCTATACGGTCACGTACGAGTCGATCGGCGGCGTGAAAGGGGCCGACTACACCGGCTTCCGCACGCTGCTCAGCGTGACGGGGCATGGGGAGCATTTCACGACCGAGCCGGGGATGAACAACTACGGCCCCGTGGTCGGATCGTCGAACGAGGCGTCGATCTACCACGACCCGCGCACGCTCGGCGATTTCTTCACGACGGACTCGCTCGACAACGCGAAGACCGGCCGAGTCGACGTCACGGTCCTCGTCAAGCCCCTCCTGAACCTCATCTGGGTCGGCGGCCTCCTCTTCGTCTTCGGCGCGCTCGTCGCGATGTGGCCCGACGCGGTCGAGCAGCGCCGGCTTGCGGCGCGGTATGCGGCGGGTGCGGCTCCCGCCGGGATTTAGCCATGAGCGTAGGCTCGACGGAGCTCATCAAAGAGCGGAGGCGCCGACCTGCGCGGCGCCGGAGCGGATAAATGGAGTGGGGCCTAGCGCTCGCGGCGGCAATCGCCGTCGTCGCGGTTGTCTTCGTCGCGCGGCCGTTTCTCCGCGAGCCCGCGCCCGCGAGCGACAGGCTCGACGAGCTCGCGCCCGAGGAGCGGCAGCGGCTCTCGCTCGCCGAGGAGCGCGACCGTGCTCTTGACGCGCTAAAGGAGCTCGAGTTCGACCACCGCACGGGAAAGGTGTCCGACGACGACTACCGCGCGCAGGTCGGGCCGCTCCGCCGGCGCGCAGCTGACGCGTTACGCGCGCTCGAAGCGGGGGAACAGACTCCGCGTGAGCACGTTACGGTCTCCGACGAGCCTGCCAGTACCTGAGCAGACCCAGCAGGTCGTCCTGCTCTGTCTCGCCTGCACGGCGCTCGGTGCGAGCTTCGCGCTCTTCGCGACGGGGAGCTGGGACTGGGGGATCTTCGCGATCCTCCTGGCCTTGATCTTCTTCGTCGTCCTCACGCAGCCGATCCCCAACAAGGGGAACCGCTGGTCGGAGCAGTCGGCGAGCGCAGCCTCGGTGTGGCGCACTCGGCTCGAGACGAAGGTCAACAGCGTGCGCACGCGCTCGCGGATCAACGGCCTCGACACCGAGCGCGGCCCGGCGCTGCAGGCGCTCGGGGACGCCGTCCGGACGGGGGATCGCCGCGCCGCGCACGAGGCAGCGACCCGCCTCGACGAGCTCGACGAACGGCGTCGCGGGCTCCACGCCGAGCTCGAGTGGCAGGCCGCGTCGGCGGACGAGAAGATTCGGCTCGCGCGATTACCGGTACAGGAGACCTTGATGGTTGCCCCGACCGAACCAAGCGCGCCATATCCGCCGCCGGACGAAGGTGATCCGCCGACGCCGGCGATCGTCCCGGAGCCGTCTCCTCCGCCCGATGAGGGGACGCCGCCCGCGCCGGCGCCCGCCGATCCGGACAACGACTAGCTGAAGCTCCTATGCGAGTTCGAACGCGAAAAGGCGGTGGGAGCCGTCGAGCCCCTTGAGCTCGACCTCGCGGCTCTCGCGAAACGCAACGCCGGAGTCGGCGACGAGGTCGTGGACGAGATTGGAGACGAGCACTTCTCCTCCGAGCGCGCTACTCGCGACGCGCGCCGCATAGTGGACGGTCGTGCCGTAGAAGTGGTCGGCCTCCCGCAGCGCGTCGCCGGTGTGGATCCCGATCCGGACGCGGAGCAGGGGCTCGCCTTCCACTGAGATCTCTGCGAGGTCGCGCTGGAGTGCTTGCGCGCACGCGACCGCGCGCCGAGCGCTCGAGAACGCGAGCATCGCGCCGTCCCCTTGCGTTTCGACGACGGTCCCGCCGTGCGCTTCCGTCGCCTGCCGGATCATCTCGTGATGCCGGCGGACGGCGCGGACCCACGCCTCGTCACCGAGCCGGCGAAGCATCACGGTCGAGTCGACGATGTCGGTGAAGACGAGCGTCACCGTCCCTTCGGCGCTGAAGTCGCCGGAAAGGTCGGGGCGCTCGCGTCGGATCGTCTCCTCGAGTTGCTCGAGGCTGACGGTCAGCTCCTGGCCGAGCAGTTCGGTGTTCGGGCGGCCGCCCGAGAAGTGGATCTGGACGGCCTTCCACTCGCCGCGCTCGAGGTGTAGGACGAAGGTCATCCGCATCGGAACGACCCCGTCCGGCCCTGCGATCGTGGCCTCGACGCCGGCCCAGCCGACGCTTCCTTCCTCCCACGCCTCGATCTCGTCGAACTCCCACGGGAAGCCTCCCGTTTCCTCGAGCTGGCGACGCCAGACAGGAGCGGCGTCGGCATGCCACCACTCGTCCTCATCGGTGCCGACGACAAGCGTCCCGGCGTGCTCGGAGATTTTCGCCATGAACGCGTCGGCGTCGCCCGTGCTCCCGGCAGTCAGGAACCGGTTGACGACCCGGCGGATCTCCTCCGAAGCCTCCATGAACCCAGAGTCTCGCGGTATCGGCGAGCCGAGGCAACCTCCGGGGAGGTCTGGACCCTTCGACTAGCCGAGGTTGAGGATCCGCAGATCCGGCAGTTCGCGGTAGCGCTCGTCGAGATCGAAGCCGTAGCCGACGTACAGCTCGTCGGGAACGGTGAAGCCGACGTACCGGACGGGGAGATCGTCGACGAGCCGGCGGTACGGCCGGTCGAGCAGCGTCGCTGCGGCCACCGACGCGGGGCCGCGCAGCTCGAGCGTGCGTACGAGGTAGTTGAGCGTGAGCCCCGTGTCGACGACGTCCTCGACGATCACGACGTCGCGGCCGCGGACGTCGAGGTCGAGATCCTTGAGCACGCGAATCTGCTGGTGGCCACCCATCCGTGCGCTGCCGTAGCCGGCGAGCTCGACGAAGTCGATCGCGTGGAGGATCTTGACCGCACGCGAGAGGTCAGCCGCAAAAACGAGGCTCGCCTTGAGGGAGCACACGAGCACCGGCTCCCGTCCGGCGTAATCGCGTGCGATCTCGGCTCCGATCTCGCGAACACGAAGGGC
>Ga0265336_10000985_pt1 | contig 14044 bp, 13 predicted proteins | sample 42119metaG_FD_193583 | JGI IMG/M metagenome (GOLD analysis project Ga0265336, IMG submission 193583) | Rhizosphere microbial communities from Carex aquatilis grown in University of Washington, Seatle, WA, United States - 4-21-19 metaG | ecosystem: Host-associated > Plants > Roots > Rhizosphere...
GGGCCGCTGGACGCCGACCGGCAGAAAATCTTCCCGCCGAAACCGCGCAGCGAGCGGGTGGCAATTTTGACGGCATAACCATAGAAAAGTCATGAACGAAAAACCCAAAAGCTTCTGGAAAAGAGCCACTTTTGTTCTCGCGTGTTTGGTCACTTTGATTGCGCTGTTTTACGCCGAGGAAGACTGGCGCGGCAAGCATGACTGGGAAAAATACAAACGCGAATGGGAGGCCAAGGGCGAAAAATTTGACTTCGCAGATTTTGTCCCGCTGTCCGTGCCTGACGACCAGAATTTTGCGATGACTCCGATTTTTGACGCGACTCGCAATTTGGCCAACCGCCAATGGCGGAACGAACATCGCAATCCCAATCCGAAGAACGGAATGGAGTGGGACACCAATCTGGTTGACCGGCTGCAGATAAACATAGGCCGCATTGATGACTGGCCGGTGACGCGTTCGGCGACCAACGGCTCCGGTGACTGGCAGACAGCCAAGGCCAGTGACCTGAAAATCTGGCAAAATTATTACCGCACGCTGGCGGCCACGACGAATTTGTTTCCCGTCGCCCCGCAACCGCAATCGCCGGCGCCGGATGTTTTGCTCGCGCTGGGCAAATATGATTCCGTGATCGAAGAGCTGCGCGCGGCGCGCGCGCGCCCGGATTCGCGGTTTCCGCTGGATTATGATGACGAAGACCCGGCGGAGATTTTGCTGCCGCATCTGGCGGCGTTGAAAAGAAGTTCGCAGGTGCTGCAATTGCGCGCGCTGGCCGAACTGGAAAACGGGCAGACGGAAAAATCATTCGATGACACCATGCTGTCCTTGCGTCTGGCGGATTCCGTCCGCACGGAGCCGTTCATCATCACGCACCTCGTCCGCATCGCCATTTTGCAAATCACGCTCCAGCCGGTTTACGAAGGACTGGCGGAACACAAATGGTCGGACGCGCAACTGGCCGTACTCGACGCGGAACTGGCGAAGCTGAATTTTCTGGCGGACTACGAATTTTCCACGCGCAGCGAGCGCGCCGCTCATGTGAAAATCGTTGACTGGATGGAACAGAAGCGCAGCCGCTTTTGGGATTTGTTCGGCATGATTGACAACGATTATGAACGGTCGATTATGAAAAGCTTCGGCCTATCCGCCGAAATTTACCTGATGCCGCGCGGCTGGTATTATCAAAGCGAAATCGTGCTATCCGACGTGCAGCAGCGGTGGGTCTTACCGATCGTGGACGACGCGACGCAGACGGTTTCGCCGGAGAACGCGCGTAAATCGGTGGACGCCGTCAGTTCGCTAAACCCGACTGCGGTCAACCTGTTCGCGCGCCTGCTGCTGCCGGAACTCGGCAAATACGCGATGCGCGTGGCGCACGGTCAGAATGCTGCGAACATGGCGCGCATCGCCATCGCGCTGGAACGATGGCGGCTCACGCATGGAAGTTTTCCCGAAACTCTCGACGCGCTTGCCCCGCAGTTCATTGCCAAACTGCCCCATGATGTCATCAACGGCCAGCCGTTGAATTATCGCCGCACATCGGACGGTCAATTCGTGCTCTATTCCATCGGCTGGAATGAAACGGACGACGGCGGGGTGGTGGGTCTCAAAAAGGACGGTTCGGTGGACATCAACCAAGACGACTGGGTCTGGCGGTATCCGCAAAAGTGATTGGGAAAACATTCAACATTCAACTCTGAACAATAGAGCAATTTAATTAATCTCGTAGCCGCGAACGTCAGTTCGCGCCATATCGTTCTCCTTTATTCAAAGTGCGCCGACTGACGTCGGCGGCTACGCAATTTTTGAAAAGGCTATAAAGCCCAAGGGGCGGAACCGCACGCCGTAGAACCTTCGCCGTTGGAAGTTGAATGTTGAGCGTTTACTCGCGATTTATCGGAGTTGAATGTTTCTGCCCTGCCTGATTTATCTGTGTCCATCCGTGTTCATCTGTGGTTGAATTTCGCCGGTGAACATCACGAATCTGAATCCCGACACCGACATCGGCGCGAGCGCCTGGCTGGTGGAGGTGGACGGCCACCGTATTTTGCTGGATGCCGGGATGCACCCGAAACGCGAAGGGCGCGAGGGGCTGCCGCTGTTCGGCAAGGCAGGGAATGTGGATCTGGACGCCATTGCGATTTCTCATTGCCATCATGACCACGTCGGCGGGCTCCCGGTGGCGTGCCGGCATTTTCCCAAGGCGCACGTGCTGATGAGCGAGCTGAGCTATTTCATCATCGAACGCGTGCTGCACAATTCCGTGAACGTGATGACCCGCCAGCGCGAGGAACTGGGCATCCGGGAATATCCGCTCTACACGCACGACGAGGTGGACGACATCGCGCCGTTGTTCCAGGGTTTCAAATACAACCGTGAAGTCGAGTGGGCGGCCTTTCAGAAAACGCGCGCCGGTTTTACGTCGCCAACGCTGGAGTTTTTCGACGCCGGCCACACGCTGGGCTCGGCGGGCATCCTGATCCGCGGCAAAAAGGAAACGCTGTTTTACACCGGTGACGTTTGCTTCCACGATCAGACGATCCTGCGCGCCGCGCGTTTCGAGGACGTGAAGGCTGACGTGCTCATCATGGAAACGACGCGCGGCAACCGCACCGCAACGCCGGGATTTTCCCGGGAAGGTGAAACCGAGCGGCTCACCGCGGCGATCCAGCGCGCGCTCAAGCGCAAGAGTAGCGTGCTGATCCCGGCCTTTGCCCTGGGGCGCACCCAGGAAATCCTGGCCCTGCTGGCCCTGCTCATGCGCGCGGGGAAACTGAAATCGCAGCCGGTTTACATCGGTGGTTTGGGGCGTGTGTTCACGGAAATTTACGATCTGGAGGCGCACCGGACCCATCGCCAGCACACCAGTTTGCAACTGCATGAGGCGTTGCAGTTGATCGTGCTGGAAAAGGGCCAGGCGGAAAACATGAAGCTCGGCGGCGGACGGATCTTCGTAATCACCGCCGGCATGATGAGCGAGAACACGGCCGCCCACGACCTGGCGGCGCGGATGATTGGCGACGAGCGGCAGTCCATTTTCTTCGTCGGTTATGCCGACCCGGACACGCCGGGCGGACGGTTGAAGGCGGCGAAGCAAGGCGAAACCTTTGTGCTCAGCCCCAGTGCCGGCCGGGTGACGCGCAACTGCGAAGTTCTGGATTTTGATCTGACGGCACACGCGAACCGCGGGGACCTGCTGGATTTCGTCGGGCGGGTTTCCCCCCGGGCGATCCTGCTCGGGCACGGCGGCGAGGAATCGCGGGCCTGGTTTGAGGAACAAATCCGCACGCGCCATCCCCGGATCAAAATTCTCCAGCCCCAACCGGCCAAAACGGTTTCCGTGTGAAAAGCAAACCGCCGGGCAAATTGCTTCGCCCGGCGGCTGGTAGATTTCAATTGGCCGTCTGGCTCAATGCCCGCCGTTGACGATGTTGGCGAGGTTGAAAATGGGCAGGAACATGCAGATGACCATGCCACCGATGACCACGCCCAGGAAAACAATCAGCATGGGTTCAAGGAGCGACATGAGGCCGGAAAGCGTGGACTCAATTTCTTCGTCCAGGAAGTTCGACACCCGCTCGAGCATGTTGTCAATATTGCCAGTTTGTTCGCCGGCGCTCAACATGCGAACGATCATGGTCGGAAAAATCGGGTTCTTGCCCAGGGCGACGGAAATGCCTTCGCCGCGCTCGATGTCGGTAGCCGCCGTCTTGATGGCTTTTTCCATGATGACATTGCCGACGGTCTGCGAAACGATTTGGAGCACTTCCAGAATGGGCACGCCGCTGCGGACGAGGGAGGCCAGGGTGCGCGTGAAGCGGACCAGGCAGATTTTATGCGCGATGGGACCGAAAACCGGCAGCTTGATGCGTTTGGAATCCCAAAATGCCCGGCCGGTCTTGGTCTTGATGAAGTGAAACCAGCCCCAGACTGCCGCGCCAGCCGCGATTAAAAATAGCAGGAAATATTTTTGGACGAGCTCACTGAGATCAATCATGAACTGCGTCGGCCCCGGCAGCGCCGCCCCGAAACCGGTATAGACTTCCTTGAACGTGGGGACGACCTTGACCAGCAGGAAGATGGTGATGCCAATGGCCACAATGGTGACCGCGGTGGGATACATCAACGCGGTCTTGACCTTTTTACGCAGCCGTTCGGCATTTTCCAGATAAGTGGCCAGGCGCGAGAGGATTTCAGACAACAAGCCGCCTTTTTCACCCGCCGATACCATGGAATAATAAAGCTTGTTGAACGTCTTGGGATGCTTCTGCAAGGCTTCGGAAAAACTTTCGCCGCTTTCCACGCGCGTGCATACGTCCCGGATGACGTCGCGCATGACTTTGTTCTCCGTCTGATCGGCCAAAGCTTGCAGGGCCTGCACAATGGCAATACCTGCCTCGATCATCGTGGCCAGCTGCCGGGTGAAAACCACCAGGTCGCGCAACGCCACCGCTCCCCCCTTCGTTTTGCCCTTCTTGGAGATTTTTTCCTGGATGGATACCACCAACAGGTTGCGATTAAGCAGGGCGGCTATGGCCGCCTGCTCGGTCGCGGCTTCCACCGAGCTGTTGATTTCCCGGCCGGTGGCCGTTTCCCGGGCTGTATAGGCAAATGATGGCATACGTTTGTTTTATTAATTAACCGCTGGCAAAACCACGCCGGTTGGAATCTTGCAACCGGCAACTGACCCTTGTCTAAGCACGATTTGTTCCAGTCAGAACAAAACATAATAGCAGGTACGGAATCTGTGGCCGGCAAAGCAGCACAATGGTTTGCGGCTGCCTCAACTTCACACAGCGGCGTCATAAAAATTGAGTTGAAATCACGAGCGATGGACGCAAGTCATTGATTACAACTAGTTTACAATATATTGCTTCCCAAAAAAATTTGTTGTCAAATAATTGGAATTCTCCTATTTTCAATGGCAATTGCACCGTTTGGTGCAAGGGCAAACCGTTTTTTGCCCTGAAAGTGCACAGGCACAAAACATCTAGAAAACAACAAACAACATCGGAGGAACCAGATGAAGTTTAATAAATGGACATTGGGTCTGGCAGCACTCGGGGTAGTCAGTTATGCCTCGGCGGCCCGCGCAGACGAAGCACCAAAAATGAGCCAGGTACAAACCGCGCTCTCAAGTACCACCCTAAGTGGTTATGTGGATACGTCGATACAGTATAACCCGACTGGCAGCGGTAGTGTGGCCCCAGTCGCCTTTAATGGCCCCACCAAGGCAAACGGTTTCAACCTGAACGTCATTGATATCGCCTTGGACAAGCCCGAAGACGAAAGCCCGTGGGCTTCCGGCTACCATGTCGAACTTTGGTTCGGCCCGGATGCCAGCACCCTGGCCACCAGCTTGTGGAACACCACAGTTGCTTCCAGCGGGCTGGGAACCGACTTCGCCATCCGTCAGGCTTATATCACCCTGCGCACCCCGGTAGGTAACGGCATTGACTGGAAGATCGGCGTGTTCGACACCGTCATCGGTTACGAATCCAACAGCTCCCCGTTAAATCCGAACTATACTCATTCCTACGGTTATACCATGGAACCGACGACCCATACCGGCGTCCTGGCAACCTATAAAGTCTGTGATGCGCTGACGCTCGTCGCCGGCATCGCGGACAGCAAAGGACCGGTTATCAACGACCGTACACCGCAGCAAAACGGCGCTTCTGATTCTTTCAAGACCTACTTGGGCTCGGTGTCTCTGACCGCTCCCTCGAGCTGGGGCTGGGCTTCCGGCGCAGCATTGACGGCCGGTGTGGTTAGTGGCGACTACAGCAACGGTGCGTTTGGCAATGATGCCAACACCAGTTGGTATGTGGGCGGCACACTTCCGACCCCCAATTCAAACTTCAAGGTGGGCGCGTCGTTTGACTATGAAACCGACTATCAGCATCCAGGCTTCGGCGGTAGCGGTAACCCGTGGGCTGTGGCGTTGTACGCTAATCTTCAAGCGACTCCGAAACTGTCCTTGAACGCCCGTGCTGAGTGGGCCAAGAATTACTTGGGCACGATTGCCGGGTTCGCTGTTCCCTCGGAACAGAATGCCTTGGCGCTCACGGGCACCATCCAGTACAACCTGTGGGCCAATGTGTTGACCCGCCTGGAAATCCGTTGGGACCATGCCAGCAACGACATCTACGGTGGCACCCTGAGTGGCGGCGGCACTGCGCAGGACAATGCAGTCCTGATTGCGGCCCAGGCCATTTATCAGTTCTAAGTCAGTTTGTTTCTTCAAAGCCTCTTCCGGGAAACCGGAAGAGGCTTTTTTCTTTCCCAAAGGCTGCTTCTTCCGGAGGTCATGCCAGGATGCAGAATTGGCTTGCCGCTGATGTTAACTCCGCCAGAATGGAGTACCGTTCAAGAGATGCGGCCTGGCTTTGGACACAAGCCAATGTAGCTCAGTGGTAGAGCAACGGTTTCGTAAACCGTCGGTCGTCGGTTCAATCCCGACCATTGGCTCCATTTCCCAATGGAGATGCCCGCTCGACAAAATTCCTGCCGACCCTCATCCTGCCGGCAATGGCATTTGAATCGGATTCACCGCTGGATTCGTTGTGGAAGGAGTATGGCCGGGCGTTCCAGGCCTGGGACGATCTTACGCTCGCGCGCTGGCTGGCGCAGACGCTTGGCCAGCTCGAAGGCCGGGCCTGGAGGCTTTCCCATCCGCTGATCGGCGCCTACCGCCTGGCCGCCCAACTGGCCCATGACCGCCAGGTCTGGTTCAAACGGCTGGCCACACCACCCGCCGCTTACACGGACTCGCCTTGCTGCCGGGCGCCCTTTTTGCCACTGCTGACCCGCGATGTGCGCGAGTCCGGGTTGATTTGCCAGCATTGCAACGAAACCCTGGTGCCGCTGGATGAAATCCCCGCCGAGATTCGCACCGAATTGTCTTCCTGGGCCCAGGAATATGAACCGGTTCATGCCGTCGCCCATTGGGATGATCGCCAGCGCCGCCAGGCGGGAGACTATGACCGCGCTTACGAAAATGCCGCGGAAGCCGCCGAACGCCTGCTGCTGCGCGCGGGACGTGAACTGATGCCCCGCTTGCTGAATTTCTACCCCGCCGCCATCTGGGAAGACCAGGACGAATGCCTCGAAGTGCGGCCGGAAGATGTGCCGGTTTGATTTCAATTATGAAATGGTTGCTTAAATGGATCTTCCGGCTGGTCCTCCTCGTGGTCGTGCTGGCGGTGGTTTTGTTGCTGTCGCTTAACTCCCTTCTCCGCCTTTATCTGCAGCACCAGATCCGCACCCAGACCGGCCTGGACGCGGAGATCGGCCGTTTCTCGCTCGGGCTGTCCGAACCGACGGTGACGCTCCAGAATTTCAAGCTGTTCAATCCGCCGGCGTTTGGTGGCACCCCTTTCCTCGATATCCCGGAGATCCATATCGAATATGACCGGACCGCGCTCGCCAAACACCAGATTCACCTCACCTTGATGCGTTTCAACCTCGGTGAACTGGACATTGTTAAAAACGAGGCTGGCCAGACGAACGTGTTCTCTCTCGGCCTCGCCCTGCCGTCAACCAAACCCGGCAGTGGCCAGCACCTGTCGAAGCTCACGGCGAATTTCAAGCAACAGACGGGTTTTGATTTCACAGGTATCGATGTGTTGAACGTCTCCGTGGGTACGGCCAAATTCATTGACTTGAAAGATCAGCAGCAAAATCGCACGCAAAAAATCGGCCTCGAAAATTGTGTGATGAAAAATGTGAAGTCGGGAGCTGACCTGCTCGGTCTGGAGCTGTTGGTTGCCTTGCGCGGCGGCGACTTTTTTGGGTCGTTGACCGGCCTGACGGGGCACGGGATTCCCGGAAACTGAAACCGGCGACGAAAGACCGCCGCCATTTTAGCGTTTTCCACACGCTGGATTTCTTCTAGCTTCGTCGCGTGCATCGCGAATCCGTCAAAACCGCCGTCCGGCTCGTGGTAAAACTGGGCACCGGGGTGCTCACCGACAGCCGCAAGCAGCCCGACCCAGCGCAGTTGGAACAGCTCGTCGCCCAGGTTGCCGCACTCAAAAAGGCCGGCAAAGAAGTCGTGCTCGTCACTTCCGGCGCCGTCGGCGCGGGTATGGGCGCGCTGGGTTATGAAAAACGGCCCAACGAACTGGCGGAATTGCAGGCCTGCGCCGCCGTGGGTCAGTCACGGCTCATGGCCATGTACGCGGAGCTGTTTGCGCGGCATCAATTGCCCGTTGCCCAGGTTTTGCTCACCCACGACGACCTGGAGCATCATGAACGCCACCTCAACGCGCGCAATACGCTCGTGACCCTGCTCGGCCGCGGCGTCGTACCCATCATCAACGAAAACGACGCCATCTCGTTCACCGAGATCAAGTTCGGCGACAACGACAAATTGTCCGCGCTGGTGGCGTCGCTGCTGCCTGCCGATCTGCTGGTGATTCTGACCACCGTGGACGGCGTCATTGAGAATTTCGGCAAGGCCAACCCCAAAACCATTTCCGCCATCGAACATATCGATGAAACCATTGAAAAGCTGGCCGGCGGTACGACCAGCGAAACCGCCGTCGGCGGCATGGCGTCAAAGGTGCAGGCGGCCAAGATCGTCGTACGCTCCGGCATTCCGCTCGTCATCGCCTCGGGCAAAAAGAAGCAGGTGCTCGCCAAAATTCTTGCCGGCGAGGATGAAGGCACACTGTTCGTGCCGCAGCCCACAAAACTGCAGGGCCGGAAGCGCTGGATCGCGTTTTTCCATCATCCGCATGGAGCGCTGTTTGTCGATGATGGCGCCCGGCTGGCATTGCGCGAGAAAGGCAAAAGCCTGCTGCCACCCGGGGTGGCGCGTTGCGAAGGTGAATTTGCCGCTGGCGACGTCGTGCGGATTTGCGATTTGAACGGGACCGAATTTGCGCGGGGCATTGCGCGGTTCGATTCCACCGCCGTGCGCGCCCGCAAACTGCCCAAGGAAGAGCTCGTTCACCGGGATGATCTCGTAATATTGTAAAAATGCTTTTACCACGGATGGACCCAGATAAACACGGATGCCGGTAGGGCGCGTCACTCCGTGCGCGCCGGGGTTCACATTCGGGCTTGCGGCGGGCAGAGGACTGCCCGCCCTACCAATTTTCATCCGTGTCCATCTGTGGTTATCCGTGGTTTGAATTAAATGAAAAAAAAACCTGCCATCCAGGATTTATTGAAGGTCATGGCCCGACTGCGCTCGCCGACGGGCTGCCCTTGGGATCGTGAGCAGAATCACATGACGCTGCGACGCCACGCCATCGAGGAGGTCTATGAACTGATTGATGCCATCGAGGCGCGGGACGACCATGAAATGGCCGAGGAACTGGGTGATTTGCTGTTACAGGTGGTTTTCCACTGCCAACTGGCCGGGGAGCGGGGCGCATTTGATTTTGAAAAAGTCTGCCGGATGATTGTGGAGAAACTGGTGCGCCGGCATCCGCATGTGTTCGGCAAAACCAAGGTCAAGGACGTGGCCGAGGTCTGGGTGAACTGGGAAAAAATCAAAAAGGCAGAAAAGCACGGAACCAGGCACGCGCGCCATTCCGCCCTCGATGGCATTCCCAAACATCTGCCGGCACTGATGCGTGCGGAAAAACTTGTGAAGAAAGCCCGCAAAGCGAAGCTTCTCCCGGACAAGCAGGATTCCAGACAGAAGATCACCAGATCAACTCTGGCCCGTGAGCTTTTTGATCTGGCGAAACTTGCCCAATCCCGCGGCTGGTCGGCGGAGGAATTATTAAGCGCAGAAACCAAGTGGCGCGAGCAGCAGCTTCGCATGCAGGAACGGCAGAATTCACCGGCTTAGGCTGGGATTTGCTGCTTCATTTTTTCGGTTTCCGGACGGTATTCCAGAATCTCACCGGGTTGGCATTCGAGATGGGCGCATATGGCTTCCAGTGTGGAGAAACGGATGGCCTTGGCCTTGCCGGTTTTGAGGATGGACAGATTTTGCGGCGTGATGTCCACGGCGGCGGCCAGATCGTTCAGCCGCATTTTCCGCTGCGCCAGAACCACATCGAGATTGACGATGATGGGCATAAACCTAAACGGTCAACTCCTGTTCCTCCTGAATCTTCCGGCCTTCGTCCATGATCCAGGCAACGAAGATAATCAACAAACCGGCAAAGATGGGCATCGTACTTATATTCCGATCATGCACGGCACCCAATGATAGATAGTCCATCACCCATTCAAGGATCAGGACATAGCCAAAAAAGCGGATGCAGTTGACGTTCTTGGCGGCGAAAAGGATGCCCCTCTCATAGAACCGGAACAAGCAACTCAACACGGCCAGGCCGCAAATGGTCAGTCCCGTGCGTACCAGCCACAGCGCCAGAATTTCCGGCGGCATTTCTGCAGGCGAGGTATAGATATGGCTCGGGGAAATGACAATCCGCAGTTTGTCGTGAAATGGAGGTGGCCATCCCAAAAAATAGGCCAGCATGAAATAGATTTGTGTGGCAAGACTGATATAAGCCAAGATTCGGAAAAGGAAACTGGCGTTTCTGATCCGATTCAGGCGCGGGCTCTTGGTCTTGGGAGAAATTTCATTCGTACTCATGCCAAAATAAATACCCCAACTATCCTTTTAATCAATTATTATTTATTGATAAACGATAAATAAATCATATTATACGGGGTTTATCACGTTGATTCGGTATCTGCTCGGTGCATTTGGGCCGCAGGCTTACGCTATAAAATTCAAGCGCTTATCCCGTGCGGCCAACTGTTGAGGCTCTAGTTAGGAAAGAATCGCATTTGCCGGTTACGGCTGTTCTTGTAACTGGATGTGGCGATATTCCATCTGGCCGCGGTCGCCTTCCAAGCCGATGGGTCCGGTCGCCGGAACCTTGAACGCACTTTCCAGGACTTCGCCATTGCAAGTGCAATAAGCCACATTATTGGTCACGGCGATGATCATTTCATTCCAATCCTGCGGTTTGTATTGCTTGAGTTGTTTGTAAGGTCCGGCCAGGAGGTAATCGCGGCATTGCAACTGCGGGCCGCGGATGAAAACACCGCTGTCGGCGTCCGGCATCGCGCGAAATTCCAGTTTGAGGATAAAATTCTTCGGGAATTCGCGGGTGGTTGAAAGTTGCTGGATCTTCCGGCCCTCACACGGAGTCGTTACAATCAACCGTCCATTCTTCGCAACGTACCGTCCGTCATCGCTGGCAGTTTTCCCGTCAAAATTGACCGGCTGCGTCACGATGGGCCAGGCGGCGGCATTCGGGTCGCTGGCTTGCCAATGTTTGGCGGACTGAATGTCCTCCGCGGACGTCCGTCGGTAGCCCCACCCGGTCATATCGTTGCCGTTGAATAGGTTGACGAAACCCGGTTCGGGCGTGAAATGGTCGGGCGCGGTGTCCAGGAAACCGAGCGTAGCAAAGATTGGATGTAACGCGGCGGCCCACTTCGCGTAGCCCGCCTGATTGGGATGCAGCAGGTCGGGAAATTCATCGGGCATCGCATCGCCGGCGGCCGTGGCGAACAGCGGCCAGGTCTCGATCAAGATCACGTGCGGATCGCCTTTCACCGCCGCAGCGTAGAGTTGATTGATTTTTTTGATCTGGCCGGCCGGGCGCTGCTTCGTTTCGGAACTGGGAAAAACCTGGCAGAGAATGATTGGCATTTTCGGATCAGACCTTTCCAATGCGGCAATGATCAATTTCAGGTTGGCGGCAGTGGTTTCCGGATCAGCTTTTTCCTCGAGATCGTTGGTGCCGATCAGGAGGACGACGGCAGCCGGGTGCAACGAGAGCACGTCTTCGTCCAGGCGGATGAGCACACCGCGCGTGGTGTCGCCGCTGATGCCACGATTGGCAACCTTCATCCCCGGAAAACTGCCTCCGAGGTCGTCACCCCACAACTGGGTGATGGAATCGCCGAGAAAAACGACCGCTCCCTGGTCCCGCTGGACCTGTTGGACCCAGGCATGGCGACGTTCGACCCAGAGTTTGCGGAACCAATCATCGCGGCGGATGGGCCCGGCGCCGGGCAGACCGTTGTCGGTCGCGGGAATCTGGAAATGCGCCTCCGCTAAAGGCGGCGATGCGGGTTGCGCCAGACCGGTCAGGCCCAAGAGGCTGGAGGCAAGAAAAAGCGAAAAGCAACGGTTGGATTTAGTGGTTCGCATGAATGAATGATGAGGCGTTTATTTGCCTGAATCAAGCGGGGATCGGCCACGGTAATGCCCTCAAAAGAGCACCCATTATTGAAAAAATCAAAAGTTGACACCTCTGGGCGGTTCTGGCTTAATGTCCGGCCCTTTGTGGGATAATTTATGTACGCCGTTCTAGAAACCGGAAGCAAACAGTATCGGGTCGCCGCGGGCGACACGTTGGAAATCGAGCGTCTGGCCGTTGAAGCCGGAAAGCCGTTCACTTTTGATCGCATCCTGATGGTCAATAACGATGGCAAGGTTGCAGTCGGCTCACCCACCGTCAACGGCGCGAGCGTGCTGGCCGACGTGGTGGGTCACAAGCGCGGCGAGAAAAAGCTCACGTTCAAGATGAAGCGCCGCAAGGGCTATCACAAGACCATCGGGCATCGCCAGGAATTGACGATCGTCAAAATCAAAGAGATTAAAGGCTGATTTTATGGCACATAAGAAAGGTCAAGGCAGCGTACGCAACGGCCGCGACAGTCACAGCAAACGGCTGGGCGTGAAAACCTACGGTGGCGAGGCGGTCACCGCCGGCAGCATCATCGTCCGGCAACGCGGCAGCAAATTTGTAGCCGGCGAAAATGTCGGCACGGGCCGGGATTGGACGCTGTTCGCGCTGGTGGACGGCAAAATCGCCTTCGACAAGAACGGCCGGCGCGTGAATGTGAAGGCCGAACCCGCCGCGAAGAATTGATCGGGGACATTGAATTTCATGGCGAGGCCAAACGCCTCGCCTTTTTTATTGGCTCGTAGGAGTCGAGGTCACGAGACATTGATGGCACAATTCAAAGTGAGCCTCCTCACGTCGGCTCCTACAATTTAAAATGTTCATCGACGAAATCAAAATTTACGCGCAGGCGGGGCACGGCGGTAAAGGCTGCGTGGCCTTCCATCGCGAGGCTTACGTCGCCAAGGGCGGCCCCAGCGGCGGCAACGGCGGGCGCGGGGGCAGTGTGATTTTGCAGGCCGATCACGACCTCAACAATCTCATCGCGCAGTATTATGTCCCGCGCCTCATCGCTGAAGTTGGTGAGCCAGGTCTGGGCAAGGGCATGGACGGTCATGCCGGCAAGGACCTCATCATCAAAGTTCCCTGCGGCACGTTGGTCTGGCGGATGGCCGGGGGCGGCCGGCCGGTTGAAACGGAAGATGAAGAGGACGGGGATGAGGCCGAAAATCAAAAGCCGATGATTCGTTCAAGCACGGGCAAACGTCCATTGTTGCGTTCGGCCAAGGGCGGCGGCGCCATGGAAATTGATTTGTCGAAGGAATCGGGCGCGGAAAAGTCTTCTCCGGCCTCGCCCAAAGGTGAACTTATTGCCGATCTCACGGAGAACGGGCAACAATTCGTGCTTTGCAAGGGTGGCCGCGGCGGATTGGGGAACCGGAACTTTGCGACCGCCGCCCGCCAGACGCCGCGCTTTGCGCAACCGGGTGAACCGGGCGAGGAAGGCGATTATCTTTTCGAACTCCGCATCATGGCCGAAGTCGGCCTGGTCGGCTACCCGAACGCGGGCAAATCCACGTTGCTGACGGCCATTTCCAAGGCGCGCCCGAAAGTCGCGCCGTATCCCTTCACCACGCTGCATCCCCAAATCGGCATCGTCGAGTATGCGGACTGGCACCGGCTCACGGTCTGTGACGTGCCGGGTTTGATTGAAGGTGCGCACCAAGATGTCGGTCTCGGCCACGCATTTCTGCGCCACATCGAACGCTGCAAAATCATCGTGCTGCTGCTCGACATGGCCGGCACGGATGGACGCAATCCGTGGGACGATTACAAACAGCTGCTCAAGGAACTGGAGCTTTACGATCCAGCCCTGCTGGAAAAATCGCGTCTCGTGGTGGCGAACAAAATGGACGAACCGGTGGCCGAG
>Ga0265336_10000987_pt1 | contig 14010 bp, 10 predicted proteins | sample 42119metaG_FD_193583 | JGI IMG/M metagenome (GOLD analysis project Ga0265336, IMG submission 193583) | Rhizosphere microbial communities from Carex aquatilis grown in University of Washington, Seatle, WA, United States - 4-21-19 metaG | ecosystem: Host-associated > Plants > Roots > Rhizosphere...
CGCCCGGCTCGCCTTGAACCGGGTGAGAAGGCCCTTTGTGTGCGCTGCGACTCGGTGCTCGCCCAGGGTCCGCGCCTTGGACCCGAAGTCGCGCTGGTCTTCGCCCTCACCGGACTGGCCTTCGCCGTCCCGGCTGCAATGCTGCCATTCATCCGCGCGGGAAAGCTGGGCGACGAGCGGATCAGCCTCCTTTTCACCGGCGTGGGCGCCCTTTGGGCGGGCGGCATGCGCGCCATGGCCGCACTCGTCCTTCTGTGCGGAGGACTCCTTCCGCTTGCGCTCCTTGCGACGCTGGCGGCCCTTCACATGCCGGCCCGCCTTGGATGGGGGAGGTTCGATTGGACCCCTGCTTGCCGGGCTGCCCACTTCCTAGGACGCTGGGCCATCCCCGAGGTGCAGGTTCTCGCCGTCCTCGTCGCCCTTGCGAAGCTCGGAAGCGTGGTCGACGTGAGCATCGGTCCCGGATTCTGGTGCTATTGCGCCATGGCGCTCTCTCTGCTCATAGCGCAGAACAGCTTCGACTTTGACCCCACCACCCAGCCGCGCGCCGGGATCGGGGCCAAGAGAGCGACCGCGCCATGAACCGCGAGAAAGCTCCTCCCTCCATAGATGGGCCGTCCGCGTCGCTGGCACTGGCGATCGCCGCGTCCATCATGCTTCTCGCCGCGAACCTGCTGCCCATTCTCACGACGGAGTCCTCGGGGAAGACGCGCAACGACACCATCCTGTCCGGCACGATCGAGCTCTGGAGGCATGGCCTCGGAGCGATCGCCGCCATCGTCTTCACGGCGAGCATCTTGATCCCTATCCTGAAGATCGCGGGCCTGGGATGGCTCCTGATCAAATCCCGCGAAGCCGCCCCTGAGGATTCGCGGCGCCTGACGCGGGTCTATGCCGCGATCGACTTCATAGGGCGCTGGTCGATGCTCGACGTCTTCCTAGTGACCTTCCTCGCGGGACTGGTGCAGTTTGGCGGGTATTCGACCGTGACGCCGCGGAGCGGCATCGTGGCCTTCGCCGCCGCGGTCGTGCTCACGGTTTTTGCCACCCAGGCCTTCGACCCGCGGGTCCTCTGGCGCAATTCGCCTTACGTCCAATCATGAGCGCAAATCCGGAGCCCAGGGTCTCGCGAGCCTCAGCCTTTCCGCTCATCTGGGTGGTCCCCATCGTCGCCGCCGCGGTGGGCGGCTGGCTGGCGTTCCGTGAGCTGCACGGCAAGGGGCCGAAGATCACGATCGACTTCGCCGACGGGTCCGGCGTGGAGGCCGGTAAGACCGTCCTGGAATACAAGGGCGTGTCGGCGGGGATCGTGGAGGCGGTGGAGCTCAAACCGGGCCTCACGGGGGTCAGCATCCGCGTGCGCCTAAAGGAGAACGCCTCTTCGCTCGCAAGCGCGGGCGGCAGGTTCTGGATCGTGCACCCGGAGATTGGATTCTCCGGGGTGAGGGGCCTCGACACTCTCGTTTCCGGCGTGCGCATCAGCGTGCTCCCAGGCACAGGACCGCGCGCGCTGCAATTCACGGGCCTCGACAAGACCCCGGCGCCGGACGTAACGGACCAGGGCCGCGCCTTCATCTTGCAGGGCAACAGGCTAGGCTCCCTCACCTCCGGTGCCCCGGTCTTCTATAGGGAGTTCAAGGTCGGGGCCGTTGAGGCGAGCCGCCTCTCCGACGACGCGACCATGGTGCTCATCCGCATCCACCTGGACGCCCCCTACGCCGATCTCGTGCGAACAAACACGAGGTTCTGGAACACGGGTGGATTCTCATTCAAGGTGAGTCTCTTCGGCGGCGCCGAGCTCAAGGACACTTCGCTCGAGTCGCTCGTGACGGGCGGCGTCGCATTCGCGACGCCCGACGGCGCCGCTCTGGCGCCCGCGGCGCCAAGCGACGCGCTGTTTACCCTGGCGTCCGAGCCGGACAAGGACTGGCTCAAATGGTCCCCGAAGATCCCGATCAAGTCACCGGAGGCAGCCCTGGGACCGGCCCCCAAGGGCGGGATCCTGGGCGGCCTCATCAAGTAGCGGGCGCTTCCCGCGGCGGCCTTCCCCGGCTTTTGAGACGGGGAAGGAGCGGAATCACCGGTTGGGATGGTGATCGTCTTGCTTGCGATCGTCGTCCCGCCATTCACCCTTTGTCTGCCGATAATGGCCGTCGCGGTCCTTGTCCCAATGGGGAGCATTCCAATGGGCGTGCCCATGGGGGGAACGACCCCAGTGTCCTCCCACCCAGGCGTAGTGCCCGGGGGAGCCATCCCAATAGCCGCCGATCCAGACGAAATCGACACCGGGGCTGGCCCCGACAATCACTTCCTGGCGCGGCGGGGGCGTGGGGCCCTCCAGATTGAGGTTGATTGAGACCTCACCGAGCGACGGTGAGGCGACGAGGGAAGGAGCCGAGAATCCCGCTATGGCGAGCAGTCCGAGTCCCCCGGCGAGGCGCATGGAGGCGCCCGGAGTGCGAGGCAGATATGTTGAGGGCAGTTTCATTCGGATGCTCTGACTACAGAAAGGCACGCCGGTGCCCGGTCCGGGGCCGAAGAAGGGCCGAACTAGGTGAAGACCCCATTATGGCGCTCCGGCCCCATTGGGCTTCGTCCTCGTCCCACGCGAAATACGCGCCGCTAAGGGAACCGCGGCCCAGATTTGGCGACCCAAGGAAAGCCACGGTCATTGGGTCGGCCCGCGATGGGTGGGCGGCTCCGATGCGAGCGTCGCAAATACACACCACCCGATCTCGGCGTTAAACCCCATCCTGCAGGACTAGCCTAAGGAATCCCGATCGACGCAGAAACGACGCGATCCGCGCCATCGACTGAAAAATTCGAAAACTCATGCACCCGAAAATTAAGACTCGTCCGTCCCCTGAAGGAAACTTGGCGCAGCGTGTGGAGCCCCTGCTTCCCCACGAGGCAATCCGGCAATCGGCCTCGATCAATCCGTCCGCGCGGAGCAACAATATGCCCAGGGCCATCCAGCCCGCGTCAGGCTCGGCAAACCACGCCCGACACCACGTCTCCCGGCACACGCAGTCCTAGCACTCGGGTGGAATTTGCCCGGGGCACCGGGCTCCGGCCGATCAGCTGACGGTCACCTCGACCGGACGGCCGGACACCCGGAAATCGATGAACCGCGCCCTCGCATTGGGAGGGCGGGCATCGAGGCGCGCCCTGATTCGGCGCCCGGCCTCGGGCGAGGCTGCGCAAAGGAGCATGTAGCCTCCTCCTCCGGCCCCGAGCAGCTTGCATGCGGCGAGGTCATCGCCAGCGCAGCGTATCACCCCTTCGATCTCCGGGGTCGTCGTTCCGGGGTCGAGCTGGCGGTTGAGATCCCATGAGCGCGCGATGCAGCGGTGAAGCGCGGCCTGGTCGTCCTCCTGAATCGCCCGGTGCAGGTGCTGCGCATTGGCCCGGATCAGCCCCAGCGTTCGAAGCGTCGAAGAACGCCCGAGGAACATGTCGTGCACGATCTCCTTGAGTATGCCCTTGGCGAGGCGCGTCACCCCCGTGTAGTAGAGCAGGAGCGTCTGGTTTGCATGCGCCTCGCCGAGCAGGTGCTCCGGGAGGTAACGCACGCTTGGGGTCTGCGCGAGGCCGGGCTCGGTCTGTATCAGTTTGACGCCGCTAAACAGGGCTCCCGCCTGGTCCTGCCAGCCCCCGCCGGTCGTCAGCAGCTGCTCGATCGACAGGACGCGCTGGTAAAGGTCCACTTGGTCCCAACCCAGGCCACATGCGCGGTTTAGGGCCGCAAGGAGCGTGGCGCCGAGAATCGAGGAAGTCCCGAGGCCCGAACCCTTGGGCACCGCGCTCAGGAGCGAGATCTCGAGCCCGCCCCCGAACTTCTCCAGCGCGGCGCGCAGGGAGCGCGAGGGCCGCCCAGGGGCGAATTCAGGGAGGAAGCCCGCGAGCGCCAGGGCCGCCTTCGCGAGGCTAAAGCCCGATCTGGCGTCCCGGAACGATGCGAGCCCCGCAAAGCTCTCAATGTCCTCGGTTGAGCCGAGGTCGATCGACCTGAGCCGGAACTTGAGTTGAGGGATTGGGCGGACGAAGACCTGGATAGGCGGCTGGCCGTTCAGGAGCACCGCGACATTCAGGACGCAGCCCCCAAACTCAAAGCAATAGGGGGGCGTGTCCGTCCAGCCTCCCCCGAGGTCCAGTCTCAAAGGGCTTCGCGCCCAAACGATCTGGTCATCCTTTAGCAGGAGGCTTGGGCGGGACTTTCCGAGCCTGTTCGACGCCAGAACCGATTCCTGAAGGCGGGCATAGCCGGCGGCGACGAGCCCGGAGCGCTTGCGGCCGTTCTCCAGCCCTGCCAGCAGGACGAGGAGCCGGGAGGCGTGCTCGGGCTTGTTAATGGTTGAGAGGACCTGCGGCCCATGGTCGCGAAGCCACCGGCCGAGGGACGGCGCCTCCCTCCTTGCGTAGTCGGAGATCGCGGCAAAATCCTGCGTAAAGATCCCCATGTCGGCGCCGATGAGGCAGGCCTCGAACTCCGAGCGCAGGCAGCCCGCATGGGCCGCCCTACGTGAGGAAAAATACCGCTTGAAATCCACGGCACCCGGGATCTGTGCAGCAGAAAGGCGCCGGTGCCGGCCGAGGCGTAGGCCCGTCGCCGGGTCCGGGTGGAGGTCGAAGAACCAGCTTACGGCCTCCTGGTCGATCTCGAGTGCCGGGAGGACGGGGTAGATCGGCAGCGTGAAGATATCCCCCTTGAGGTTCCCAAGGCCGCGCTTGGCAAGCCAGTCGGCAGCGTCATGGCCGCAGATCGTTCCGCCGGACCCCACACTGTCGCGCAGGGCATCGTCGAGATGGTGGGGCCTTAGGACCCAGTCGGAGCGCCCTATTGGTGCGGCCTCGACGCACCAGCCTTGCCCGAGGCCCGTGACCCCAGACCTCGGGGGAAGTCCGGAGACGATATTGTGGCCGTCGAGGCGGATTGCGCCCCTTCCTCCCACGGAGTCGAGCCACACCGGAAGGGACGACGGGCTCGAAAACACCGAAGTCGGTGTCGCGGCGCACAGGGCCCTGCGGGGCGAGAGTCTCCCGCGCTGGATCTGCTCAAACGACTCGAAAAGCTGGCGGCTGGATCCGAGGTGGTAGAAGCGGGCGTCGTCAAGGGGGATCACCGACGCGCTCAGGCCGGACCATCCGAGACGCCTCAGTAGGGCAGGGGGGCGCGCCCGGCTGCCGAGCGCGGAACCGATCTCCGTGTAAAGGTCGAGATGTTCCGGAAAGCCGTCCCTCGCCGCGAAGCGGCCCCGCTCCTCACTCCATCCGCAGCGCTTGAACAGGAGGCGCAGCGCGTTGATGCTCAGAAGCCACATCCCCGTATCGACAAAATAGTCGTATCGGGCGGAGAGCCGGTGGATTTCCTCCGCCGCGGGCTTCTGAAGAAAGAACGAGATCGGATGCTCGCGCCCCTCGGCGTGCCCTCGCTCCTTCCCGACGAAATAGACGCCGAAGTTTCGGGCGACCTCGGGAGCCACCCTCATGCCGATTCCCGTGATGTCCGCGGTCACCGCCGGAATTTGGAGGGGGTCAAAGTCGAGCCAGACGTCGCCGGCCGTGACGAGGACCGCGGCCCTGGGACCGGCCTCCCTTAGCACCTGCTGGTAGGCGGGGATCTGGAAGTCCGCGAGCATCTGGTCGAAGCGCCGCGGCGCGAGGCCCTCGACCGCAGGCATCGGCAGGAAGATCTTTCCCATGGCCGCATAGGAGGGGAGGCGGCGGCTTTCTCCTCCGCCGTGCAAGACCAGCCTCTGGTCGCCACCCAGCCACTCGAACAATGGCCTGCGCCTGCTCTTTGGCCGATCCGCCCAGGCCTGGGTCAGGAGATTGATGGTGCCTCCGCCCGATCCGAGCCGTCGCTGCGTCGGATCGGCCCCGACGAACACGTGGGCCCCTCCGGCGATCTCCGTGAGCCTGCGGTCCCAGAGATCGCGGCCAGCCTTGGATCGCATGAAATCGCGCAGGTGCGGGGGGACCGAAAGCAGCACGCGACTCATGAGGTTGAGCTGAAATTCTTGGCGCCGGTACGGGGGAAGCAAGGTTTCATTCGAAGGGCTTGGGGATTCGTGCGTGAATGCCCCGGGCGCGGGATTGCCGCGGCCGCATGGGTTAGACTTTAGGCGGCCCGGCGAGATTCCTGTCCCTGGGAGGAAAGCGACTTTCCGCGGGAGGATGTGAACCTTTTGCGGCGAAAGTCTCGATCTATCCGCAGGCGCCGGGCGGATGGCGCGGGTCCATCCCCTTAGGCCTGGCGACCCCTAAAGACGGCACCCGCCCGGAGAACGACCTCGGTGACAAGCAGCGGGATGGCCCAGCAGCCCCACGCGAGGAGCTTCGCGCGCTCATCGCTGTCGAGAATCTTTGCCGCCCCCATCAGATCATCGGCGAGCCGGAAACTGACAAAGGCGAAGGTAACGACGTAGCTGCGCACCATCCACTGGCGGTGCTGAAGCAGGTGCTTCCTACGGATCGCCACAAACGCCATGAGCGTTGTGGTGACCCATGCCAGGCCCAGGCACGCCAGTCCCATCGAGTAGGCCGGCGCACCGGAAATCTTTGCGGCCATGCCCCAGCTGGCGACCGACCCGGCCACTACCGCGACGACATAGGCGCGGCCGGCAATGCGGTGCGCCCGAAGGTAATCGCGCCGCATGCGCGGCCAGAACTGCAGCGGACCGATGATGACCGCAAGGAGGCCGCATGCCACATGGGGAAACAGCCACGTGACCCGGGGCCAAAAATAGCTTCCATACGACTGCGGCGTGAAAACGAAGTAACGCGGCACGTTCTTCTGCACAAAATAGGCGAGAAGCCCGAGGACGAGCGACCAACCGATCCAATTCAGGGCATGGGTCCTTTTTCCCGAGTCGACAGCCGATGGGGTAGACGGCGGATTTATGGCCGGGTACGATTTCACGATTTCAATATCTGGCAAGAAGTTTGACCCCATAGGCTTATGTGGCCCGGATGCCTGCTTCGGGAGTGTTCGTAGCGGAGCGGATGGGGACTTGAGGCCGTACAATACCGTAAACTATTGATTAGCAGAGCCAAAATGGATTCGTGCCCCCTCATTTTGGGGCGGGGGGCACATCGAATTAACACGGCTGTCAAATTGGCTTCCGAATTGCTGTTGCAGGTCGCCCGACCAACCAAGAAAACGGACCTTCAACACCTATCTTTAAAAAAATGAAATCAAGAAAGACATTCAAGACACCCACCATCTCTGCGTCGCCTGCCAAGGCCCCCGCTCCAATCGCCGCAGGCAAGGCGCCCGCGATCTCGGCCGCCAAGGCGGTCCCAAGCGCGCCCACGGCCTCCAAAGCCTTTGCCCCCGTGGCAAAGGTCATTCCGGTCAAACGATCTGAGGCGCCAAAAGCCGTGCCTGCGCCGGCCGAGAAGGCCTCTGTCGTCGCCTCGAAGCCGCTTGAGACCATCATTTCCGTGAAGGTCGACGTCGGCTTTGGGAACCAGGTGTACCTGAGGGGCGAGGGCCCGGGTTTGAGCTGGGAGAAGGGCGTTCCCGCCGACTGCGCGGCAAGCGATCTCTGGACCCTGGCGCTCAAGGACGCGGCAAAGCCCGTGAGGTTCAAGGTCCTCGTCAACGACGCGACGTGGTCCACGGGCGAAGACTACGAGGTCGCTCCCGGCCAGAGGGTCACCTTCACGCCGGCGTTCTGACGGCCGGGCCCGTCCCTGAGCCGTCCGAGGACTGGGGGATCCTAGAGCGTTCACCAAAGCGGACGCTTCGCGGTTATCGTGATTGATGCCGCGAAGGGGCGCCGCCACCATGGCGACGCCCCCCATGTATGTCGTGATGATTGCATCCGAGTGCGCGCCCGTCGCCAAAGTCGGCGGGCTGGGCGACGTCGTGTTCGGCCTGAGCCGCGAATTGGAGATAAGGGGCAATTCCGTTGAGGTCATTCTGCCGAAGTATGACTGCCTTCGGTACAGTGAGATCTTCGGTCTCGAGATTGCCCTCAAGGACCTGTGGGTGCCTTGGTACGACCGCTCGATCCACTGCAGTGTCTACTTCGGATTCGTTCACGGTAGGAAGTGCTTCTTCATCGAGCCTCACTCGGAGCAGAACTACTTCAACCGCCACGTCTTCTACGGGCACAGCGACGACGACCAGCGGTTTGCCTTCTTCTGCCGCGCCGCGCTCGAATTCATGCTTCGGACGAACAAGCACCCGGATGTGATTCACTGCCATGACTGGCAGACGGCCCTTGTGCCGGTGCTCCTGTTTGAGGTCTACAAGCAGCTTGGAATGACCCACCCGCGGGTCTGCTTCACGCTCCACAACATGGCGCACCAAGGCGTCACAAGGGAGCACATACTGCGCGAGGTCGGGCTCAACCGGCATGCCTATTTCTTCCAACCCGACCGCCTGCAGGACAATTTCAACCGCGGCGCCCTGAATCTGATGAAGGGCGGCATCGTCTACTCGAACTTCATTACGACGGTCTCGCCGCGATACGCCTGGGAGATCATGCACACCGACCAGAGTTTCGGGCTCGGCCAAACCCTTGGGCTTCACCGGCAGAAGATAGGCGGCATCCTGAACGGGCTCGACTACGACGTCTGGAACCCGGAGACCGACCAGCGCATCGCGAGCCCCTTCGGCCTCGCGACTCTCGACAAGAAATACGACAACAAGCGGGCCCTCAGGCAGCGTTTCTGGCTTCGGGACGTCTACAAGCCGATCGTCTGCTTCGTCGGGCGCCTTGACTACCAGAAGGGCGTGCCGCTGATCACGCACGCGATCCACTATTGCCTGCAGCACGGCTGCCAGTTCGTCCTCCTTGGAACAAGCCCGGACGGGAAGATCGCCCAGCACTTCCAGGAGCTCAAGCAGCGCTACAACGACAACCCGGACTGCCATCTCGAGCTGGGGTTCAACGAGGACCTGTCCCACCTGATCTACGCGGGATCCGACATGATCATCGTGCCGAGCCTCTTTGAGCCCTGCGGGCTCACGCAGCTGATCGGGCTTCGTTACGGAACCGTGCCGATCGTGAGGGCCACAGGCGGGCTCCTCGACACGGTCTTCGACGCGAACTACTCGAACCGGCCGTACGAGGAGCGCAACGGATACGTGTTCAATGATTTCAACACGCAGGGAATCGAGTCAGCGCTCGAGCGCGCCATAGGCATGTGGAACGCATTCCCGCAGCATTTCCGCGAGCTCATGGGAAACGGCATGCGGTGCGACAACTCGTGGAATCACCCGGGGCGGCACTACCTGAACGTCTACGAGCACATCCGGGACAAGTGACCTAGGACTTGGCCGCCAGGAGGACGATGCCCTGGCCGGGGCGCAGGGCGTAGTGGAAGGGCTCGTGCACGGTATCCAAGGGGAACTCGGGCGAGACGTCGCGAAGCGCGGTCCCGGCCGGCAGGAAGTGGCGTAGGTGGTCCGTGTAGAACTCCTGGTGGTTCCACATGTCCTTGTTGAGGATCAGCAGGGCATCCCCGCCGCTGCGTCCGGACGACTTTCGCATAAGGAGGATGGCGGGGTTGGCGCACGCCAGGAACGACGTCGGGCCGTCCTCCTGGAAGATGGGATGATCGCGCTTGATCGCATTCACGCGGGCGATGAAGTCGCGCAGGTCGGCTCCGCTTTCGGACCAGTCCGAGGGCGAGGTATCCACGACGCTAAGGGACTTTCGCATCCCGAACTCGAAGCCCGCCGGGATCATCACGCCGGCGGAGAACAGGGCGGAAAAGAGGTAGCGCTGTTTCAGCCCATTCGTGTTGCCGTTTAGCTCCTCGGCGAGGCGGGGGGTATCATGGCTCTCGGCGAAGCTGATCGAGGGGGTCGTGTCTCGTACCAGATTGTAACCGTCTAGCAGCCAACTATCTTGGTAATTCCACCATTTGGAGCTATTGAACACGAAGTCGAATCCGGCGCGCGCCGTGTCCTTGGTCTGCTCGGCGGTGCAGCCGAGGGTCTCGGCGACAAAGGCCAGCCCGGGGCGCCGGTCTCGGGCCTCGCGCACCAACCGGGACCAAAGAGCGGAGGGTATCTGATAGGCCGCGTCGCACCGAAACCCGTCGAAACCAAGCGAGGCGAGGTGCTCCACAACGCTTAGGCAGTACCGGTAAAGACCCTCCGAGTCGCGGGTGTTGCGGTGGTCAAACTGGGCGAGGTCGCACCATACGACAGTCTGGCCCTCGTGGATGCACGAGGGGTTCATGATGCGCCCGTCCGCCGCGCGGACAAACCATTCCGGATGGTCCCGGGTCAGCGACGAATCCACGGCGCAGTGATTGATGACCAGATCGATCATGACCTTCATGCCCGCCGCATGGGCGCTCGCGGTCATACGGCGCACCTGCTCATCGTCTCCCACACCGGAGCGCGGGTCTAGGAGCCTGGGGTTCACGGCAAAATAGTCGGCGATCGAATAGAGGCTGCGCGAGGCGCCCGTCTTCTGGATTGGGTTGAGGAATATCCAGTCGAACCCCATCGCCTTCGCCCGACCAAAATGCCCGTCCCATTGGGACATGGGCCCGGCAATAAGGGGAAAGAGGTCGTAGATGATCATCGGCAGACAGGGTTCCTGGAATTTTGAAAGGAAGGCAGCTCAAATGATCGGATGGGGCCAAATGAGGTTGAGAGCCAAGTTGGCGCATCCGGGAACGGGGACTTGAAACCCGGGTCCGCGGGAAGTCATTACACGAAATTTGACCTGCCGGTCATTTTGGGCGTCAATCGAGCGGGCGTCGCGCCCCCAAACCCACCCATGAACGAACTTGCTGAATCCCTGGCCCAGCGCCCCAGCCTTAGCGGCTCGCAGACCCAGATAGACGCCGCCCTTCGCTCCGGGCAGGGGCGCCCCGTCTTCCTTCCCGAGAGCCGGGTTGACTTCGGAAGGGCCAAGAGCGCCTTCGCAATCGCCCTTCACATGCACCAGCCGCTCATCCCGGCCGGCGGCAGCGATCTTAGGACGGCGGAGATCATCAGCAACCTGCAGCACATGATGGACAACCCCGGAATAGGGGACAATCACAACGCCTCCGTCTTCCGCTGGTGCTACAAGAGGATGGGTGATTTCATACCGCAGCTCGTCGACGAGGGGAAGCAGCCGCGCGTCATGCTCGAATACACCGGCACCCTCCTCTTTGGCTTCCAGCAGATGGGCCTGGGTGACGTGATCGACAACCTGAAGCGGATCACCTGCGAGCCCCGCTACCGATCCTGCGTCGAATGGCTCGGGGCCCCCTGGGGGCACGCCGTCGCGCCGTCCACCCCTGTCCAGGACTTCCGGCTTCACGTCAAGGCGTGGCAGCACCACTTTGCGTCCATCTTCGGCCCGGAAGCTCTCGCCCGCGTCCGCGGATTCTCGCCTTCGGAGATGGCTCTCCCCAACCACCCGGATACGGCCTACGAGTTCGTCAAGACACTGAAGGATTGCGGCTACCAGTGGGTGATCGTGCAGGAGCACACCGTGGAACGGCCCGAGAACGGCGCGGGGCTCGAGCGCCGGCACCTGCCGCACCGGCTCGTGTGCCGCAACTCGAAGGGCGAGGAGGCGAGCATCATCGCGATCATCAAGACGCAGGGCAGCGACACGAAGCTCGTTGCGCAGATGCAGCCGTACTATGAGGCCAAGAGCCTCTCCCGTTGGGAGCTCGCCGGCCGGCAGGTGCCCCCGCTTGTCACCCAGATCGCTGACGGGGAGAACGGCGGGGTGATGATGAACGAGTTTCCACCGAAGTTCCTTGAGGCGATGCGCGAGTCCTCGGGCTCGGAGACGCCCGCCATGAACGGGACCGAGTACCTGGAGCACCTCTTTGCCATTGGGGTGAAGGAGGCCGACCTGCCCGTTGTGCAGCCGATCCACCAGAAGAAGATTTGGGATAGCTTCCAAGCGGGCGCGGGGCCCGAGAAGATGGCGCGCGTCATCGAGCAGCTAAAGAAGGACGACCACCGGTTTCACGTGGAGGGGGGAAGCTGGACGAACGACATCTCCTGGGTGCGCGGATACGACAATCTCCTCGGCCCCATGGAGCGGGTCAGCTCGCTCTTCTACGAGAAGGTCCTGAAACCCGCGGTGCCGCCGGGCGACCCCCGCTACAAGAACGCGCTTTTCCACCTGCTGTGTTCCCAGACGAGCTGCTTCCGCTACTGGGGCCAGGGGACGTGGACGGACTACGGCCGCGAAATCTGTCGCCGCCTGGAGGCAATCCTGACACACGATTTCTGACGCGTCGGTCATTTACGGCCGACCGCAGCAACACCCGAGCAGTCTAATCCGACACTGAAGAACGCGTGAGCGAGCTCCCGGAATTCATAAACGGGCTTCCCAACATCTCAGGCTGGGACGCGGAGCGCGAGGAGGCGACGCACAGGGGGCGCGGGGGCACGGTCTACCTGCACGAAAGCGGCATAGACTTTGGCAAGGCGAGGGGAGCCTGCGCCGTCGCCCTTCACATGCACCAGCCGCTTATCCCTGCGGGCGGCCCGGGGCGTGGTGCCGACCCAAGGAGAGACCCGCTCGTCGGCAACCTCCAATTCATGATGGAGAGCCCCTACGAGGAGGACAGGCACAACGCCGGTGTCTACCGCTGGTGCTACCGGCGGCCGGGCGAGTTCATTCCCCAGCTTGTGAACGAGGGCAAACAGCCAAGGCTCACGCTCGACTACACGGGCACTCTGCTGACAGGGCTCCAGCAGATGGGAGCCCGCGACGTCCTGGATTCGCTGCGGTCGGTGGCGTGCGACCCGCGCTATCGGCGATGCGTGGAGTTCCTCGGCACGACCTGGGGGCACGCTGTTGCCCCGTCCACGCCGCCCCAGGACTTCCGGCTGCACGTAAGGGCATGGCAGAACCATTTTGCTTCGGTCTTTGGATGGGAGGCGCTAAACCGTGTGCGCGGATTCATGCCGTCGGAGCTTGCCCTCCCGAATCATCCGGACGTCGCGTACGAGTTCGTGAGGACGCTCAAGGAGTGCGGCTACCAGTGGCTGGTCGTGCAGGAGCACACGGTGGAGAACCCCGAGTCGGGCTGGGGCTCACCGTACCTGCACCTGCCCAACAGGCTGGTCTGCAGAAACTCCAAGGGGGAGACGCAGAGCATTCTCGTGCTCATCAAGACGAAGGGCAGCGACACGAAGATCATCGGCCACATGCAGCCCCACGACGAGGCGGCAAGCCAGTCGCGTTGGGACTACCACGGGCGCAAGATTCTTCCCCTGGTTACGCAGGTCGCCGACGGCGAAAATGGCCACGTGATGATGAACGAGTTCCCGGGAACCTACATCGAGGTGGTGCGCCGCGCCACGGGAACGGATGTGCCGCTAGTAAACCCGACCGAGTACCTGGAGTACCTTTGGGCCGACGGGTGGAAGGAGGAGGATTTTCCGGTCGTTCAGCCGGTCCGACAAAAGCGCATATGGGAGCGGTTCGAGTCTGGTGACGGTCCGGAGAAGATGGCCCAGGTGATCGAGCAGCTGCAGCGCGAGGACTACCACTTCCACGTTGAGGGCGGGAGCTGGACCAACGACATATCATGGGTCTACGGCTACGAGAACGTCCTCGGACCGATGGAGAAGGCGAGCGTCCTGTTCAACGAGAAGGTTCTGTGCAAGGGGGTGTGGACTGGGGAGCACCGCTACCGCAACGCCCTGTTTCACCTTCTGGCCGCGCAGACGAGCTGCTTCCGCTACTGGGGGCAGGGCCGTTGGACCGAATACGGCAGGGAGATCAGTCGCCGGGCGATAGAGATCCTGACGCACGATTTCTGACGGGCCGCTTTTCTTGGAATCCGTTGACAAGAAAACGCGTCGCGCACGAAATTGCATCCTTGGAATCTGGCTTGGCTCCTGCTGGGTGGCCGCTGACGAACAACCACTGCGCACAATTGAAGGAAGAACTGATCACTAGCGATTCGGCCATCAAACTTGGGCGGCCCGTCCTCGCGGGCACTCGTGTGACGGTGGATGAGGTCCTTGACCGCCTCGCCGCCGGGGCGTCCATGGAGGCGCTGACCAGGGAATGG
>Ga0265336_10000989_pt1 | contig 14003 bp, 13 predicted proteins | sample 42119metaG_FD_193583 | JGI IMG/M metagenome (GOLD analysis project Ga0265336, IMG submission 193583) | Rhizosphere microbial communities from Carex aquatilis grown in University of Washington, Seatle, WA, United States - 4-21-19 metaG | ecosystem: Host-associated > Plants > Roots > Rhizosphere...
AACCCTTCCCGCCTCTCTCAATACTATTAGAGAATTGTTAACGACTTCTCGAATCTACAATGACAGCCAAAACGCCCATTTCTTTTCGCCAACTGGTGAACACCGTTCGCGAGTTTCAAAAGTACACATGCTAGGCAGCTTCCCGGAGAGAAGGTTTTGCATTTCATCGTTTTCTTCGCCAACGCCTGCCGGGGTAGTTGCATCAGACATGACCTTTTCCACCGCCATACAAGTATAGCTAAATTAATCTTTGGGTAAAGTCGGATGCACAAGAAACATCAAAGTTGTATCGCATCTTCAGCTCGAGCGCGATCCGCTCATACTGCGCAAACTCCTTGCCATTTCCTGTGGTCAGTAAGTAAAGATCGGTTTAAATGCAGGTTTATGCCGTATGATGCGGCTTTTACGGACTCCTGGAGTCTGTCGGGGGTGCCGTACTAGGTTTTAGACATACTACTACTTCAGCCTTGCAGGTTGTTGTTGCGAGATCAGTCTTGGCAGCCGCAACAGGTTGTGCGCCGAGTCCAGATTCTCCCGCAATCGGCTGACGGCCGGAGTTCTTGTACAGGTTGTCAAACTCAACATCCAGAGAAGCCAACACAGCGTTTGTCAGCTTGTGAATCCCACGCAACGAATGATCCATACGAACCCGCAGTTCCAACGAAACATTGCGGAACATCCCATTCTGAAACCGCTCATCTCCACGCATACCGACTAGATGAATCGGACTACTGGTTTGGCGCGGAAATACTCGGCTATTTCAACAAGTTTGTAGGGATATGTTGCGACTTCGATAGGCCGTCCATTCCACGAAATGTTGAAGCTTTTTCTTCAGGCAAATCAGGTGTTTCTCAGGTCTTCCTGGCTATCACGATATCTTGATAGCTCAGATATTTTTCTCTTCCGCACCACGAACCATAGCGGATGGGTTCTTGAACCGAGAGCCCGAACTTGCCGTATAGATATCGAATGTTTAACTCTGAAAACGCGATTGCTTGCTCCGGGTTTTCCAGTGCGGTGGTGTAACAGCCACCTATTTCATAAGAAAAATTTTGCGTACTCACTCCTTTATTGATTAGAGCCTCTGATTCTTCATTCATCATGAAGAATGTAATCAAGCAGACACCTTCTTTCCTAAGGACGCGGGATATTTCTTTGAGGTAGTTCTCCATATCTGGCGGAAATAAATGTGTAAAGACTGAAGTAAGGAAAATGAAATCGAAACTGTTGTCCTTGTAGGGGAATATGTAGCTTGAGGCATGAACGGTCCCTTGTGGATTGTAGGCCATGTTCAGGATGTCGGAATGGGCGAATTGGAAGTTTGCAAACCTTGCGGCGATAGTGTCTTGGCACCAATCGATTCCGCTCTTTACAATGTCAAAACCGAAATATTTCCCATTTGCTGAAAGGTAATTTGTCAAAGGCACTGCCATTCTGCCTGTTCCACATCCGACATCCAGTACCCGGTCGTCCGGCTTCAACCCACCGTGCTCCACGAAGATAGTTCTAAATTCTAACCCAATAGCCTTAAAGTCGCCGTCTCCCACGGAATACAGGCTGCTAGGCGGCAACATATCCCTTCGTCGCGCAGTGGCAAAGATTAAGTCGAGAGTGCCTAGGTATGCTAAATACCAACGCCTGAGGAACGCTTTTATTGGTCTTGGTAAAGACTTTTTCAATTTTGACGTTAGTTTAAGCATGTCGATTCCCTCACTTGACATTCTGGTCACCAGGGCTTCCAGGATGCTACCTTATCTCTCATCTACTGTCGCATTGATTGCAGTCGCACATCGTTGTTGAATTTGCTCATCTTTTGGCGACCGCACTATCGCTTTCGGATAGCTGGACATTGATCTAGTGCTGCTGCCCTACGACGCGGCTTTCCGGGGCGAGCCAACGCGCCATCCACGATGTCGCCGCACACGGAGCCGCAGCGGCTGCCCTGTGCACCGAGTACAGATTCTCGAGATTCTCGGCATAAGTGAACTTTTCGAATACGATCACAGACGCATGCTTATGAACCAGCCATCGCAGAACAAAATTGGGCCGGTGAATCCGACGTTTCCAATCACCACAATTGGCAAATTTAATGACACCGATTCCACCTTTTGCAGAAGAAATGTCGTATCAGAAATTACTTGAGAATGAACACAAACCTATATTTTTAATCGAACTCCGCATATCTCTTATGTCAGCGAATTAACCTTTGTCTCCTGATTAAGCGCACACATGCCGATAGCCGACTAGCGGAGGGAAACCGTACGCCTGTTCAAATAGTTGCGCGTGGCGGCCCGGTCAGTAGCAGCAGACATGACCTTTTCCACCGCCATACAAGTATAGCTAATTTGATCTTTGGTTAAAGTTGGATGCACAAGAAACATCAGGCTCGTCTCCCCGAGTTCACGTGCCACCGGCAGTCGACTTTCCGGTCTCCACTCCACGGGAAATGCCTTTTCCAAATAGATCTCGCTGCAACTACCAGTGAAGCACGATATGCCTTCGGCCTTGACCGCCTCGACAATTCGATCACGCGACCACTCGGGACGAAGGGTCTCTGGACGCACGAAGACATAATACTTATAGAAGGAGTGACCGATATGCTCTGGAGGCGTTGTCACGCGTAATCCGGGCAGTTCAGCGAAACACGCGCTGAGTAAAGCAACGTGTTGACGGCGCTTTTCCACCCAACTATGGAGTTTTCGCAATTGCAATCTCCCAATAGCTGACTGGATTTCTGTCAGCCTCCAATTCGTACCGAAGGATTCGTGCAACCAGCGAAACCCAGGTCCATGTACGCGACAAAACGCTGCATCGTAACTTTTTCCGTGATCCTTGTACGCCCAGGCCGCTTCATACATTTTATCGGAATCCAGCGTGACGATGCCACCCTCGCCGGCGGTGGTGATGATCTTATCCTGGCAGAACGAAAACACGCCAATATCTCCGATTGAGCCAACAGGGCGTCCCTTGTATGTTGCTCCATGAGCCTGGGCACAGTCTTCAACAACTTTTAAGCTATGTTCCCGCGCCAACTCCATGATCTCGTCCATTTCACATGGCCATCCGGCTAGATGCACGACAATAATAACCTTCGTCGCGGGCGTCAACACAGCACGGACCGACTCCGCGGTAATATTCTGACTTACATTGTCCACGTCTGCAAATACCGGACGCGCGCCCACCGCAACAACGCAACTCGCCGAAGCTATAAATGTCCTCGGCGAGGTGATGACCTCATCTCCAGGGCCAACTCCGAGAACTCTCAGGGCAAGTTCCAATGCCAACGATCCGTTTGCAACGGCTACTGCGTGCCTTCGATTCGTGTAACTCGCGAATTCTATCTCGAATTGCCTGCCTTGATCACCGGTCCAATAATTGACTTTGCCGGAGCGTAAGACTTGTACGGCTGCTTCGATCTCATCTTCTGCAAAAAAGGGCCATGGTGCGTCCGACGATGCATTAACTACTTTCGACCCCATTGCGTCCCCTCGCTGTCAGAATTGTAGCTTGTAAAGTCCAGGATTGGCATCTCGAATCGTACTAGATCAAACGGGCATTTCTGATGTTAATTCAGACCCGCTGGGCATCGCTCTAATAACAAGCAAATTGCAGATTTTTAACGACCTGTATTCGGGTTATTAACAGACTCAACGACTCGTTTTAGACCCGCCCTTAACGGTGTCGGTTCGTATCCTAGTTTAGTGCACGCTTTAGTGACATCCAGGCCAGAGAAACCACTTTGCATTGCTTCATTGCGTGGTTGAACCTGCAACAAATCGGGACACGCACTTGTAAATTCTGCGATGATGTGCGCCACCTCCAGAATGGAATGGCTTTGTCCACTGCCAATGTTATAAATGCCGGAGGAGCTATGCTCTATGACTTGCCAAGTGGCCTGAATAACATCTTCCACAAAGACGAGATCAACAGTGCATCGACCTCCATCATATATTTGTATGGGGAGACCAGCTCTCAGCCTCTGAACGAACTTGGGGATTACACCAGTCGTCTGGCCCGGGCCATAGACACTCGAGAGGCGGAGCGTAGTCGTCCGTTGGCCGTGTACAAGACTGTAGTGCTCGCAAAACATTTCGCCAACCATCTTACTGGCAAGGTAATAAACTGCGTGGTGCGATGGGAAAAGCGGGTCGGATTCACGCACCAATCGATCTTGGTAAGCGTAACTGTTGCCACCAGAGTAATAAATGAAATGGATTCGATCGGTCAGATGAGCCGCTTCTAGAAAGTGCAGTGTTCCCAAAGCATTATTCAAAAGGCAGTCTTGAGCATAACTTGGATCCTCATGATCTGGCGGAACATAAGCGGCCAAATGGCACACTACATCCACGCCTGCGAAGATTTGTGGATCCAAGGATCTGGTCAAATCGCACTTATGAATGTTCAGGTTGTCATTTGGCGCGAGGGATCGCAACCAGTCGGTATTGCGGGATAACGCTCGCACCGACCATCCTCGCGCCAGCGCGGCCTTGGTAAGATGCCGACCGATGAAACCATTGGCTCCGGTAATAGCCAAGGAGGGCATCACGCACAGCTTCCGGACGGGGCTACTATCTGCTTGATAGCCTCTGGAGTGACGACTGTCTCACTCATGTGGCGGATAATAACGAGCGGCTTGACGATAGGTTGCTGAATAGGCTTCCCCTCCAATAGATTTTCGATGACCATTTCAACTTCGTTGAAACCCGCGTGGGCGCGCAGCGGTGTCGTGCCTGAAAACCGTGCATTGATCTCGAATACTTTTACTTCACCATCTGGCGTCAGACGGAATTGAAAATTGGCTGGCCCATAGGCCTGTAAAGCGCTTGCCAAGTCCCGAACAGTGGCATTCAGCTCAGAATAACTATCAACAAAAGCAAAGTACGTATTGCCATCGCGCAGGATGCGGCGCATCACTATCGTCGCATCGCAAGTGCCAAACGTGAGTGACCCAGCGGTATATTCATCAGCGTCAGTCGCGACACATTGCTGGATTATGGCTTCCGGTGTCAATACGCGTGACAGCTCCTCCTGGCTATTGACAATATGCAACCCCACCGAGCGCGCGCCGACGCGGGGCTTCACAACCAGCGGAAATCCTACCTGCTGAATAAGACGGCTTTCGTCACCAGGGAGTGCTGATTCCGGATAAGCAAAACCGGCTCTTTTCAGAAATAGGTAGGTCTCCCACTTGTCATTCGCTATTGCGATAACTTCAGATCGACTGACTACGATTTGAGTATTTAAATCTTTTTCCCATGCCAACCGGTAATGCGCAAGAATGCTCAGTTCAACATCGGTACCGACAAAGACGATGTCCGGACGCTCCGTATCTAAAATTTCATACAGCCGTTCGGCATAATCTGGCGCATTTGCCATCGGGACCAAATGCGCGGAATCAGCCCAATAGAGCCCTGCCGACAGTGGGTTCGGATCGACAGCGACCACTTGAACGTGGAATCGCGACGCTCGTAGCGCCCGAATGATTCCCTGCCCAAGCAACGCGCCCCCACCAGTCACTAGTACTTTCATGCGTGGCCTCCTTTCTTGCTGCGGAGAACATCTCGGCATTGCCCAATATCTACCAACGTATGCGCGTCCGAGCCAATGGAAACGTAGGGGTTAATCTCCGCACACAGCTTGAGGAAGCCATCGACATCACGCAGATAGGATGTGTTGATTTCGATAGCTACACCAGTTTCAACTGAAACCATCATCAAATTTCGCAGGTAAGCTTCGGGAAACGATTGGTTACGCCTTCGCTCAAACATGCCGCCAGGATGCGCCAACACATCAATTTGCGCATTTTGCAATAAACCCAGCGCTAGCTCATACTCCACGCAAGCAAATGCAGCATCCTCTAGCTGATCCCAGTTTATGTAACCGCCTTTTTCAGCCGGAAACCTATGAACGCTGCCGAGTACGATGTCACACCGCGCGCGGATGTCGTCAGAGATATCTAGTGTGCCTTTTGAGTCAAGGACTTTGGCTTCGCAACCAACATATACTTCCAAGTTCCCGTAGTCCTGAGCCGCCGCGCACACATCTGCGGAAAATTTTGGGAACCAAGTTGTATCCCTCCGGACATGCTCGGTAAAAGCAATCGCCTTTAAACCTCGAGCCTTAGCTGTCTTTAATATCTCTGCGATTGTAGATTGTCCGTCGGTCTGTATCGTGTGAACCTGATATTCGACGTTTAGGTCATCAGCAGACAGATCAAGATAACGTTTGAGTTTCATGAGGTGTCCCTCTCGTCCGAGTTTGTTTTATTTTGGGTAAGCAAGGTGAAGATTTTGATAATTATGACCCATGCAAAGGCGGCAAAAACTTCTTTCTATCAACTGCCTTCAGAGCAGCATCACGAAACATTTTCTTACTTTTCTATGAATGACCACCTCCAACTAAATATCGCGCTTATCGGCGGCTTTAGCTGTTTCTTTTCATGTGCATTCCTGATCCATATTGGAACGCTCACCTTTTTCTTCGGTGATTCACTGCACCCAGACAGCAAGCCTCATCTTTATGCGGGGTCCTATTCATCGAATTGCGGTCACATACTATGGCAGCAGCTGGCCCGTGTATCAAATGTCGGATGATCTTTCGAGGTTTTTCGCTTGGACCAATGGATCAGTAGCGTACGCCCAACTCTGACACCGATTGAAGAGTGCGGTCGTCGAGATCTACGCGATAGGTCTCGACGTACCATAACACCAAGTCACCGATCCCGCCGCGACTGGGTTGGGGTTCCCATAAACTCTGGCATGGTCACATGCCCCTGGCTTAGTATCCCGTCTCGCTTGAGCACGCGCAAAAACGTTATCGCCAGTATTCTAAGATCCAACATCAGACTCCAATTTTCCTCGTACCATATATCTAGGAGAAACTTATCGTCCCAGCTCAAAAGGTTCCGCCCGTTAATCTGCGCCCACCCGGTAATACCGGGCATTGCGTCATGTCGGCGAGCCTGTTCTGGTGAGTAGCGTGGCAGGTACTGCATCATGAGTGGCCTTGGACCCACCAGGCTAAGGTCGCCGTGAAGTACGTTCCATAACTGTGGTAACTCATCGAGACTTGCAGCGCGTAGCATACGTCCTGCGTGAGTGAGTCTGTCCTTATCGGGTAACAATTTCCCGTCCGCATCGCGCCACTCCAACATTGTGCGAAACTTGAATAACCAGAAGGGCTTTCCAAACCTACCCGGCCGCTGCTGCCGGAACAGGATTGGGCGTCCCATGGATAACAAGACCAACACGCTTACGATTATTAATACAGGCGACAGCACGATGAGTCCGCAGAGCGCAACGCTGCGGTCAAATACCCTTTTGATCCCGAATCGCCAGCCACGCTGCCTGGTTTGCATTAGTTAAGACCAACTCCCGCCACTCATAGAAGACGCATCTTCGCCGGAGATCTTCCTTTTATATTTACGCCCGTGCCAAACTTGTATCGCTGGAGTTCCGACTCGTATCTAGTTTTGCAATAAGAAAGTCTTTCATATCTGCGTTTAATTTACGGGAATCCAGATGTGCAGCAAAAAATCTTTCACAGTTAGCGGCCATATCCGTCGTGCCATTTTTCAGAAAACGCGAAAAACATGCGCTTAGCTGCTTACGATCTCCACCTTCATAGTTTTCGCCTAACCCATGCTTTTTCACCAGATACTGCAGGTCCCCTCTCATGGAGTTTATTATCGGTAGGCCAGCGGCGAAATACGTGGCTGCCTTGTAAGAGAAAGCCGCAGTCGTATTGATGTATCCGTTAAATCCGGCGTGGCAGCTTCGAAGAATCTCTGACAGACAAACTGGATCGAACACCGTTCCAAAAACGCAATAATGAAGATTGCGCCGCTTCAGTTCGCCAACGAGCCACTCTTGCCGGTCCCCTTGTCCGATCAAGAATAGTTGCACATCATTGCGTAGTTCAGCTTCTGCGAGCACGTTCAATAACGTGTCAAAATCGTAGAGGTAACCCAGATTACCTACATACGCTATCGTAAAAATCGGTTGCTTCCGCACCTTTGAAACAAGCCGCTCGTGACCTATATAGAAGCGCCGCACGCAGGCCTTGTTGCTGACGTAGCAAGATGCCTCCTGGATGAAACTGTCCGAGACTGCCATCACGATGTCGACTTTTGCGACTGCGGATTTGAATAACCATTTCCACACAACGAAAACCGGCGCCAATGCTTTTCTCGTAACTGGAGAAAATGGTAAAACATCAGGCCAAATATCAACTATGTCAAGGATTTTCGTCTTTGATCCGGCCTGCGTGAAGACGAGCCATGTCAACAAATTAAGAGGCGCGGTCGCGTATATTACATCGTATTTGTCACGATTGTTCCTGAAGTATGCAGCGGCCTTGAAGGAAAATAAAAGGTGCGAAATTAGTCGGCCCAGACTCACATTACTGTGATAAGGACGAGCCTCTAGATAGATCGTCCGAGCAAACGGCGGACAGGACCGGTTTTCGCGTTTTACTTTGCTCGTGTGATCAAAGTCACTGGTTACAATATCAACGGGCATCAACTCCGCTAGGACAGTTCCAACAAAGCGCGGTCGACTCGCAGGGGCATCCCCATTGAAAAACGGCGCGAAGACCACGGCCCGACGTGGAGGGGCTGTTTCTTTTCTGATAGATTGATGCTTCGTTTCAGCACCTGTCACAGGAGTTAGTCTATCCCGTCCCCTCAGCTTTCTTCGCACGCGCGTCAGCGTCCCTATTCGGTAAATCAGATTTATCGTCAAGGCCCAGCGCTGCGCAAACATGCGCTTGACCGTTCCGTGCCTGCCCGCCGTTACGTTGCTCTCGTGTCGGCGATAGAACACAAGCCTATCGGAGAGATACACGGGGCGCCCGATAATAGCATTCACTAATCCGATCCACGAGTCGTGCATCGGGATATCATTCGGAAAGGGCAGTACAGCTTCAAGAATTTCACGACGGAACGCCATCGTAGACCCCTGATACTGGTTCTTGATCAGGTTCGGAAGTACCCCCAGAATAAACTTCCCGCTACCCTTCAACTGCTGCGACAACGGCAACCCATCCGAATCGATAAGTTCGCCGTTGCTTAGCACAAGCGTCACTCTCGGGTCAGCGGCGAACGCTTTCATCATAATTACGACCTTGTCTGGATGCCAAATGTCGTCTTGGTCCGACAAAAAAATGACTTCGCCGACTGTTTCACCGATCGCTCGTTCAAAGGTTTTCGCGACTCCGCAATTATTAGGTTGCCGGATAATTCGTATGCGGTCATTGTGAAACGCTTCTAGAATGGCAACAGATGCATCCTGCGAAGCATCGTCAACTACCACGACCTCATCATCCTCACCCAACTGCCCCATAATAGAGGCAATCTGCTCGCGTATGAACCTTTCACCATTATAGGAAGCAATGCATACAGAAACCCGAGGCCTATGTTTCAATTTCACCTCCACCAGGGATGAAAGCTCGAGAATTCGTGCGCGTGTCCCGCATTCAATGGCGCAACTCTCTCTCTTGCCAACTCAGCCGTCGTTTCCAAAAGGGGCGCTTGCAGTTCTGGTTATTTATTGGAGCGGCTTCTTACACGGCCCATCATACCCTCAAGAATCGCCATGAGCCCTAAGCCTGCATTGAGCCGACTATACAGCCAAGCGTCGCTTTGCCGATAACTTCCGAGTCTCCATTCGATGTTTACGCGAACTAAACAGTCGCCTACAAAGGCAAAGTAAGGAAATCCTGAAGAAGGGAAGGTCTCCCCCCATCCTCCAAATCCTGTAAACCGGTCGATAAAACATTTTTACCAGTAACACGATACGTTCTATCCGTCCGAGGTATTCATCATAAAATGCCTCTTCGGCACGAAGACGACCTTCATATCTAATGGGGTTAGATCGGTTTTTTAGGTCGGTGATTGATGATTCGTGATTTACGTGAATGTTTCCAGCAATAAATACACTAAAGTTATTATCCTGGAGACGATGGTACATTTCGATATCGCTGTAATCTAAATAATAGTCAAGATCGTACCCACCAATCGCCGTAAGAGCGCTGACTCTGACAGTAGACGCCGAATTCAGCGCATATACCTTTTTTAATGGAATACCTATGAAACTACTCGGAAAAGGTTTTGTTCTTATCCAATATTTCATAATTGTAAATGGTGATATTACATACCCATCATCGGAAACCCATGGAACAATTGCTGCAACGGTATTCAAGAGCCCCACAATCGCGACAGCATGATAGAGTTTGCACAGAAAGTCATCTGGCAGGCTAGTATCCTGATCCAAAGTGATCAGCCAGTCAAACCCTTCCTCACGTGCGATCTCCAGCGCGCAGTTATAGGCATTTGCTACACCGCCATTTTTTACATCTGCCTTATATTGCATATAAGCAGGCAGCGCGCCAATGTCCTGTCCTCCAGGTGTATTGTCAAACAGAAAAATCTTGATAGCTAACTGTCCGTGCTCAAGGCGCGAGATCGCTTTCTGCAGGGTATTTAAGGTCACAGACTCACTTGGCTTCATTTTATACAGGACGATCACCGCAAGCATCCGAACGGGAATTTGATTGGCAGAATTAACCAAAGTCTACCTCTTTACTGTTCAGTGACATAGCATGACACTATCTAAGACCCAGTTTGCGAAAAGTGATTCTTTTTTACCTGCAACAGCCGAAGTGGCACTGAACCTATGAGGAAATAGAGCAGTCCGAAGCAGAATGCGATCGGGAATTGTCCCATTCCGGAATATTCATCAACAAAGATTACCATCAACACGGGATACACGGAGTAAGCAAACAGATAGGTACTGAATTTACCTCCCTGCCGCGCCTTCAGGTAAAGCAAGGAGTGAAGCGCCCCGATGACAAACAATATTACCATGGTTCCGATAATGCCTAGTTCGAGGTAATAGAACTTGAATACTGTATACACATTTATAGGAAATGGGACCAACACAAAGGTGTTGTACATTGGAGGCTGAATGTAATCTTCCAGGTGCAGGTTAGTGTAATCCGCCAGGTGAAGTTTGGCGGCAATATGCAAGGGAAAATAGAATGTGTGGCTTACGTTCAATTTGAAGCTTTCCGGGTTCTGTACAACTTTGTCAAAGGCGCCTAACGGACCGACGATATAGGCAAGGACAAAAAATGTGGCAATGCCAGTGACGCCTCCAGTCATTCCTTCAGTGTTCTTGTTTGTGAAAACAAGCCCAACGAAGAGCGCAACGAACAAGACGATCGGCCAGCGAAGAAGACGTATCGCTCCGCGTAGGGATTCCTGCTTTGTCTGCAGCAGGCGAATCGCGCTCAGGCCGGAGATAAGCTGCAGAATACCTACTCGCCCAGTACTGAGAACAGCCCCGACCAACGCAATAAAAGTTACCACCCAAAACTTTCGGTCTTTCTTTCCCGTGGCGAGGAGCAGGGAAGCGAAAGTCGTACCCATCACCAAATAGGCCATTAAATATGCCAGCACACCATTCTGATTAGGATCATTGCTCAAGATTGATTCCAGCAACGCTTGACGAGCCTGCATGAGAATCATAGATCCGCCGCCTTGTGAATTGCTGAGTTGCCAGGTGCGATAGAACATAATCGGCACGCCGCATAACGCTACCGTCATAAGCAGGTTTCGCAAGAAATCAGGTGTCCTTTTCGGCTTGGACGAAAAAAGATTGAAGTGAATGCGGAGCAACACCCGCGGCACAAGACCGGCGAGCAAGCCTCCAAAGCTGAACGAAGTGGCTCCGACTGCCAGAATCGCAAGCGTATTGGCATGCAGGGGATCAAGCTCGATTAGCTTTAAGCGAACTAGCGATAGGACGAGTAACCACATTGCGGAGAAGATAAACGGAGGATACAGCACCGAACGCTGCACTCGGTAATTCAGAACCTCGAGGGAAAGGAAGAAGATGAGAGCTAGGTCAAGAGAAATCATTGAAAGATGGACCTCTCAATCTTTCCAGTTCAGTTGGACTGCCGCACGGCGTGCTTTTCATGCTTGGTGAGCGGCCGAGCGATGCATTCTTCCTGCGGCACACGCCACCGAAGCGCCCTTCCGGTCTTTATATATGGATTAGGACCAAAGAAAAATCATTGACAAATACAGGTGCCCGAATTTTCTTCAGATTCAGGACAATGGGCCGCGTGATCAATGCATCGCTATAGCACTGTCCATAACTGTAGATAACATGACAAGAGAATTTGCCAGTAAACACCGGTAAAATGGACTTCTGTCTATTCGTGCAAATAATTCATCTTGATAACGGCTGGCTCGTGCGCGATTTTAATTTTGTGACTGAGATGTCTTGAAAATGTAGTTATCAGAGAATCTATTAATGCCGGGCCGGTGGCACGCAACCAGCGTAATAGGCCCATACGTGCAACCGTTGTAAGAAAGAACCGCTTAGCTAGAATCATTTTCCCGGTTCTCACGGCCACGATAGCATGAATCGCAAAATTTCTTGAGTATGCCGCATCCTGCCACTCCGCCGGGCATAAATACTTTAACGTCTGGTCGATCGTCATAAACTGTCGCTCCAAATCTCTGGAGATGTTATTCTCATGCCTACGATAGAAACAAGCCATGATATCCGGTCGATATGCGAAGTCTTTTCCTACACTTTTTACATGCGAAAATAGCCGCAGAAACATATATAGATCGTCGGAAATAATATCTTCTCGCCATCCACCCATGTTTTTCAGCGCTGATATTGTGAATACAGTGGCTTGTAGTAATAACGGTAACGGCAGACGTAGAAACATCTCTTTCTGGCGTGTGTCGTATGGTAGCGCAAAGAAGCGCCGGTGGCCTTCTCCGTAAGTGGGTTGAAACTTGCTTTGATATTCTGATTCCATAAACAGACCATTTCCCAGAGCAAATTGGAGGCCTTTGTTACTCTCGAGATGATCGACTAAGCTTTTAATGCCCTCAGGAATCGCGATATCATCAGATGCAATGATGTAAAAATATCTTCCCCGAGCATGCGCCAACCCTTCATTCAGCGTTTTTACTAGTCCGCGATTCTCTCGCGCTATTAAAGTGATGATGTTGCCAGTGTCTTTGCTTGCGATGAACTGACGAATGACACTAATCGACGCATCCGATGAGCCATCGTCGATTACAATGATTTCCTTATCCTGAACATCAATCCTGACTGCAGCCTGCAATGTTCTTTCAATAAATTGCGCATGATTATACGAAGGGATGAAAATCGACAAGTTCATTTGGATGTTCGAGTCCTTTCAATCCGCATCATCGTGATAGGCGGCTTTGAGGGTCAAGCCATCACTGGCCATAGTCCTGTTAAACGTGGCGGTCTATGAAGTAATCGTGGTCCCTGAAATGGTCAGAGGTGGTTTATTACACTCAACGATTCGTAATGGCCTAATCGAGACCGGAGGTCACTATTTTTTAGTGGCCTATGAGCCGACCGTTTTTTGCTTTGAGGATTCTCAACATCAGATCTTTCCTGTAGATAATCCGACTCAAGTGGCTCTTCTGATCTTCCTGTAAGACCGAAGGGTTCGAGAGAGCTAAGGAACCATTTACCAATCCATCCGTGTGGCCCCTGGCACTTTCTCTCATTCGACCGGAGTAATTTTGCGTGTATCTTTCATCCTTTAGAAATACTGAGATAAAGTCATTCCAGCAGTCGCGCTTCTGCTTACCAGTGAACGATTCTAGCAGAACCGTTTTATATCCGCTTCTGCGCCCCCAGTTTTGCAGAGCCACGCCGCTGTCTGGATAGAATCTCCAGCAATCGACCGGATATCTATGCACGTTTCCGTTGGATGGAACATTGATATATAAGATGCCGTTTGGACTTAAAATTCTCATAATTTCGTTGAAGAGAAGCCAGAAAAACTCCGAGTGTTCAAAGCAGGATGAACTCACGCAAAAGTCAACGGAGTTGTCTTTAAACGGGAGAGAATACGGATCGGTAATCACGACATCAACACCCTTGCCAGTGGCAAAATCCACCCCGATATACTTGCACCCAGGAGGTGCGACGGATCGC
>Ga0265336_10000996_pt1 | contig 13941 bp, 10 predicted proteins | sample 42119metaG_FD_193583 | JGI IMG/M metagenome (GOLD analysis project Ga0265336, IMG submission 193583) | Rhizosphere microbial communities from Carex aquatilis grown in University of Washington, Seatle, WA, United States - 4-21-19 metaG | ecosystem: Host-associated > Plants > Roots > Rhizosphere...
GGGTTGGCGACATGCACATGGACTGGAACCGTACGTGTCTGCGGATTGGCGGCGGGTTCGATGAAATCCACATGACCGACCAGAGTCTTTCCAGGTATTGCCTCTGCGGTGATCTCCACCTCTTGCCCCTGACGAATTTGCGGCAATTGCTCCTCGTAGACATCGGCCTTGATCCATACCTGACTAAGATCCGCGACCGTGAACAAAGTGTCGCCCGCATTTACATATTGTCCTTGCGTGACTTTGCGATCAATAACCATTCCCGAGGCGTAAGAATAAATCGTGACGTGAGGAACGCCAGCTTTCTCCGGCGCATCCGACTGCTTGCCGCTGATTCCCCAAAGCTCCAGCTTGTGCTGACTCGCTTTTACCAGCGCGTCGGCCTGCGTGCGCGCAGACGCATCATCCGACTGCTTCAATTGATTGCGGTTTTCCTCGGCGAGGTGATATTCCTCGATGGCCGTAGCAACCTCGGGGCTGTATATGTCGGCGACCGGCTGGCCGTTGCGCACACGCTCGCCCGTGTACTGCACATAGAGTTTGTCCACGCGACCGCCGATGCGCGAACTCACGGCGGCAAGCTGCGCCTCAGGTTGCTCCACGCGGCCAAAGGCAGCAATATCCATCTTAAGTGCGGCTGTGCGCACTTCGGCAACCTGCACGCCGGCAGCAGTGATTTCGGCCGGAGTCAGTTCCACCGTCGTGCCCGGCGCTGTGCCTTGCTGCGCGGCCATTCCGGCACCAGATTGAGAGGTAGTGGCCACACTCGATGACGCTGCAACGGCATGCATCTTGCTCGCAATCAGAACTCCGGCAACCAGCGCTGTGGCCACGACTCCAGCGCCCACTCCCAATGCAAACAGTTTCTTTTCCTGATTTGTCATTTGATTCTCCTCTCAACATCGTGGTTCGTTGCCGTCGCAATTGGCGCTCCAATGGCGCGTTCCAACTGCGCTAATCCCGCGTCAGTTGCGGCAGATGCCTTGTAACTCGCGGTCTGAATATCCAGCAAGAGATTCTGCGCGTCGATCAGGCTCATATACTCCGCGCGGTTGTTCTGATATGCAGCGGTCGAGGCTTTAAACGATGCCTCTGCCTGCGGCAGCAGCGTATCGCGATAGAGCTTGACGCGCTTCTCCGCTGCCAGCACCTCGATTTGTGCCTTGCGAATCTCAAGAAACACCGTGGACGCGCGCGCATCAAGCTCCGCCTGCGACACCTCTGTTGCAGCATCGGCCTGTTTCGCCTCGCCGTCATGCCGCTTGCGATTCAACCCAGGAAGATTCATCGACAGCTCAGCCATGTAGGCGCTCCGCGAAAAAGAGCCGGTCGGCATCAGCATGTACCCAAGAGCGGCGGTGAAGTCTGGCTTCATGGCCAACCGAACAAGCTTTCCCTCATCACTGGATTTTGCAACCCGAGCACGTAAAGCCGCCAGCTCTGGCCGGTGCTCCATCGCTGTGCGTTCCAATTCCTCTATCGAAGGAAGCGCACCAGGGCTTCGGTAGCTGCCGACAATCTCAACTGCATCGTCCGGGCTGCTGCCGCGCAACGCGTTCAACTGCGCGCTTGCATTGTCCCGCTCTTCTTCAAGTTCGATAAGTTGTTCGCTCAACCGAGTCAGCGCCATCTGCGCGCGTAGCACATCCGCCTGTGGCGATTTTCCGGTTGTGTACTGCGCCAGTACTACGGCCAGGGCCTCTTTCAGCAAGACTCGCTGACGCTCTTGAAGCCGCATCTCATCGGCATTGCGCATCAGGTCGGCGCACAGTTTGCGCGTCTCCGCCGCAACCTCCTGACGCAGACTCTCCAAATCGATAGCCGCCACACCGGCGTCATCTACCGCAAGTTTTGCGCGCATCTCCAGTTTTTGCCGGCCAGGAAATGTCTGCTGCAGCGAGAACATCAGTTGCGACTGATTCAAGTCCCAAGGCTGCTTCAGGGGAGTTCCCCAATCGCGCACCATGAACATCGGATCGTCGAGAGTGCGGGCGGTAGCGGTCTTCATCTGTGCAAGCGACAGACGCCGTACAGCCGCGCGAATCTCAGGGTTCCCATCGAGAGCTTTGGCAACCGCTTCATCGACAGTCAGACGCACGGCAGCCGCGTCTCCAACTGAAAGAGAGGCAGAGCGTGGCTCCGCCTGCCCCCAGCAGGCAATGGACAGCGCCAGAACAAATGGCGCATAAAAATATACTGGTTTCACTCTTCAACTCCGCATGAATCGGCAAAAGGAGAAACGCCAGGGCGCAGAGATGCGCACCCCAGAGAGCCATGGAGGAATTGAAGATTTAGATTCTTAAGATGAACGCGCCTACAGGCGGAGAGTGCGGGGATACGATCAATAATTTCGAAAATTCATTCGACAGAGCAGGTTCATCCAGCGCGACGAACTCCTGTACAGTACGCATCGGCGCCGAACCAGAAAGCCTCGGCGCAACAACAACGGCTGGCAGCGGGGCGCTGGCGGTGCAGCAATCTGTTCGGACGGATCGCTGCGAGCTGGATGCGCGCGAGCAGCAACTATGCGCGTCTTTGTGAGTCGGTTGCAAACACATTCCAGACGGCACAAGCATAGTACCCATCAATAGGATGGCCACCGCCGCGCGTTGGAATACACTTCGCAACATATTTTTAGCGTACCACGATTTCTGTTTTCCGGTGTGATATACGTCACGCGACAGGCTTAGAGAATGCAACCAAGCAGTTTAACGCTGCGATGTTGTCAGTTTCGGGAATGATGTTAACGAAGCTCTTTTCTCCAGCTTCGTTAAAATTGAGTGGTTTTGGCTGACCGTTTCTTTGTGCGGTGCAGCCCACACTTGATAGCTGTTGAAAAGGAACTGCCCGCCGAGGATCAGCAGCCATACCCACAACGCAAAGCGCAACTGACGACGGGGAACACGCGTGCTGAGAACGGTTCCAACAACAGCGCCGACAACACCGCCTTCAATAAGATGAATGAGCAAATCCGGATTGGAAGCGTGTGAGAACCAATGAGCGCCACTGCCAATCAGCGAGATGACGAAGCCGAAGGCGATGTCCGTGCCGACCACCTGCGCTGGGAGCAATGTGGTGAGACTGAGCAGCGCGGCAGAACCGAGCGCACCCGCGCCAGCGGAAGAGAAGCCAACCTCGGCGCCGATGGGAAACATCAGCCATGGAAGACGCGAACTATGATCGGGTGGCTGCGGATTCTGACGCATCGGACGAAAGTAAACGAATATCTGCCATGCAGAGGTCGTCACGAGAATCGTGCCCAGCAATGCATTCATCACATTCTGCGACCCGACGCTGACCAGATGCTTGAGGAAGAGCGAACCGATGATGACGCCGGGAACGCCCCCAAGAAGCATGAAGCCGAGCGTGCGCCAGGCAACGTTGCGGCGGGCGATCTGAGCGGGAACTAGAATCAGCTTGACTGCCGTAGCGAACATAAGACCGATGCCCACGGCAACCGGCGCCGGCACTCCTAGAAACAAGATCAGCACTGGAACGGTGACAGTGCCAGCACCAACTCCGGTGAACGCAATAAACAACGCGATGATGAAACCAATGAGATATTGCATTTCCGTTCCCTCGTTTCCAATGCGCCCGTTCTATTGCAACGGCGCTGCCTGGATGTGAATGCCACATTCAACCTTGCGTCCAGCCCAACGGCCAGAGCGCGGATCATTGGGATCAAGCGGAAGCGTAGTACAGGGCTCGCAACCAATAGACGAATAGCCGCGTTCATAAAGCGGCAGCAATGGAATCGCAAGAGATTCGCAAGCGTACCAAACGTCGCGCGTCGTCCACTCCGCGAGAGGTGCAAGTTTCAAAACCTGCTTGCCTCCGGGAAGCGTAAAGAGCGCTGCTTCTTCGAGACTGGCTCGGCTCTTTGCCTGCTCTTTGCGCAGGCCGGTGATCCACACGCGATAATTTGCAACCGCTTTGAAGAGCGGCTCAACCTTGCGCAGCCTGCAACACTCGTCGGGTGCGGATTGATAAAGCAAGCCGCGCTCGGACTCCTGTTCGGCGACGGTTTTCGCGGGCAGCAGGTTGATGAGATTCAGCCTCCACTCACTTGCGATGCGGTCGCGATACGCATAAGTCTCGGCAAAGTGATAGCCGGTGTCGAGAAAAAGAATGGGAATATTCGCATCTAATTCGATTGCCAGTTTGGCGAGCAAAACATCTTCAGCTTGAAAGCTGCACGTCAGGCACACATCGCCCAGACTGGTGATTTCTCGCGCAAGCACCGTGCGTACCTCGTCGAGTTTGGCTTCCACCTGCGTGTGAATTTCTATTGTGCTCACTATCTGATTCCTTTCAGCTTCCGTCACAGTTTCTGTTTTGTGAATCTACTAGATGACCCAATCAGCGTTTTCTGGCGAGACAAGAATGCCGCTTCGCCCGAGCAGCGCATTCACGGCAGCGATTACCTCATCCGGTTCTTTTGCGTTAAGCGTGATTTGCTCGCTCTCGGTTCGCGCAATCAGAGTCTCGCCCCCGGTCAGGTTGATGATCAGTACGATCATTCCGGAAAGAGCCTTTGATCGGATCAGAAAATCAACCGCGCCGTCATTTCCAAATGCATCCGCATCGACTTCAATTCGCGCTGTGACGGCTCCGCGCACAAAGAGCGAACGTTCGATGCGATCGATCAGTTCCACCGGTCCTGTCAATTCGAGAACGCCGCCATGATGCCCCCAGCGCGCGGCTCTTTCTTCCGCTGTCACTGGACCTAATGCGGTTGCGGCCGCACCGGATGCCCCTGTCACCATGCCCGCCGCAACGGTGCTGTTGGTCTCGGCGTCGATGAGAATAAATGCGCCGGTCGAGCGGTTCTCACCGTAACGGTCAAGTGCAATTGGCCGCAAGAGATCAATGTGAACGACGCCGATGCCGTTCATCTCCAACGTTTCAGCGGCCTCATGTTCAAGCGTGCCGATGTTTGTTCGGTGTTCAATGGATGAAACAAATGCGGGCACGGTCTGGCTGGTGTGCTTAAGCAGATAGCGGCGATTGCGCTGAAGAGGTCGCGCATCCATCCAGACGAGAGCGGCCTGAATGTGCTTGGCAACAGTTGCCTGAGCTTGCGTGGAGACGATCAAATCGCCTCGACTGATGTCGAGTTCGCGATCCAGGACTAACGTGACAGATTGCGGCGCAATAGCTTCATCAAGATCGCCATCGTAGGTGACAATACGCGCCACCTCCGCGCTTCTGCCTGAAGGAAGCGCGACAATTTTATCGCCTGGGCGAATAGTTCCTGATGCAACCTGACCGGCGAATCCGCGAAAGGTGTGATCGGGACGAAGAACCCGCTGCACGGGAAAACGGAAAGGTTCCGTGCGCGATTCGAGTGCGGATGGCAGCGATTCGAGCAGTTCCAACAGCGATGGCCCCGAATACCACGGCGTTGCTTCGGAGCGATGTACGATGTTGTCCCCAGCCAGCGCGCTGACCGGCACGAAGACCGCCTCAACCGGATTGCCTGTATCCGCTGCAATTTGATTGAGGACAGTTGTGAAGTCCTGCTCGATGGCGCGAAAGGCCGCTTCATCGTAGCCGATCAAATCCATCTTGTTGACCGCGACAATTACGTGGCGCACACGCAGCAGCGATGCAATATATGCATGGCGGCGCGACTGAATCAGCACACCCTTGCTGGCGTCTATCAGCACCACGGCGGCATCGGCAGTCGAAGCGCCGGTTGCCATGTTGCGCGTGTACTGCTCATGGCCGGGTGTGTCCGCGATGATGAACTTGCGACGAGGCGTCGAGAAATATCTGTAAGCGACATCGATGGTTATGCCCTGCTCGCGTTCAGCGCGCAGGCCGTCGGTGAGCAATGCAAAATCAATTTGCCCGGGAGCGGTGGTTCCCTTCCCCTCAATGGAGCGCACCTGATCTTCGTAGACGGACTGCGTGTCATAGAGCAAGCGGCCGATGAGCGTTGACTTTCCGTCGTCGACGCTGCCCGCCGTGGAGAAGCGCAGCAAATCTTTTTCGCGCTCTTCTGCGAGGAAATCTCCAACCGAAAATGGCAGTTCCGTGAGTGTCGCCATTTAGAAATATCCCTCCCGCTTCTTGATTTCCATTGAGCCCTCTTGGTCGTGATCGATGACTCGATTAGCGCGCTCCGACGAACGGAACGTGAGCAGCTCCGCGATGATGGCTGGAATCGTGTCGGCATCCGAGCGAATGGCGCCGGTGCATGGGCTGCAACCGAGCGAGCGCAACCGCGACTTGACCATCTTCGGCTGCTCGTCAATGCGCGCCACAAAATTCTGTTCAATAGGAATCAGCGCGTCGCCACGCACAAACATCGGCCGCTCTTTTGCAAAGTAGAGATCGACGACAGGAATTTTTTCTTCGTGGATATATTGCCAAACGTCCATCTCCGTCCAGTTGGAGAGCGGAAAAACACGAATGCTTTCGCCGGGATGAACGCGTGCATTGTAGAGATTCCAAAGCTCCGGACGTTGGTTCTTCGGGTCCCATTGACCGGCACTGTCGCGAAATGAATAGATGCGCTCCTTGGCGCGGGACTTCTCTTCATCGCGACGTGCACCACCGAATGCCGCGTCAAAGTTGTAATGGCGCAGCGCATCAAGCAGCGCCTGCGTTTTCAGCAATCCGCAGCAGCGCTTGGTGTCGAGCGCAATAGGATTTGTACCCGCCGCAATAGCAGCCTCGTTCCGCCAAACCAGAAGTTCCGCACCCACCGAGCGGGCCATCTCGTCGCGAAAGGTGAGCATCTCCGCAAACTTGAAGCCAGTGTCCACATGCAGCAGAGGAAATGGAATCGGCGCGGGATAGAAGGCCTTCTGCGCCAGCCGCAGCATGACAGAAGAATCCTTACCGATGGAGTAGAGCATCACCGGCCTTTCAAATTCAGAGGCCACTTCGCGCAAGATATGGATGCTTTCAGCTTCCAACAGACGCAGATGGCTGAGGCGCTGAGGAGCGGATGCGCTCACGGGCGACGATGAGTGAGATAGGGTTTCGACAACCGGCATGCAGGCCCTCTTTCAGTTTGTGGGTCGAACTGAAGGCCGATGCAAGAAGCGTCCACACGGGCTATTCAGCTCGGGTGCATCTTCTGATGAATTGCGAATGGAATATCAGAGACTAGTTCATGCACCCGTCGAAGATCATCGACAGGCAACAACAGGAGCGCATTTGAGAGGCATGAACCATCTGTATTTGCATAGTACCATCCTTTTTGGATAAAGACAATCCAATATCATCTCTTTGAAAGATGAGGCTGGAACGTATTTTGATTCAGAACAAATCCGGGCGCGAAAACCGGGACGATGCGCTAGCGGGAGGTGCGCTAGAGATGCAGGTAGTGATCCGCGCCGTAGACCAAACCCAGTGTGAGCAATGCAATGAAGACCTCGCCAATGGCTCCGACGGCAAAGGGCCGCCAGCCTTGTTTGCCGAGTTCCCGCAGACTCGTCCGGAGACCAACCCCGGCAAAAGTGAGCAAGAAAGCCCAGCGGGAGAGATTGGCAAGACTGGCTAGTTGCGGCTTTGCAAAAAAGCCCAGCGTAGCCAACAGCGAGATAAGGAGAAAGCCCAGAACAAATTTTGGAAATTTACTCCACAAAAATGAGACTTTGTTGCCCACTGCCTTCGCCTCGCCACGCGACGACCAGTAGAGAGCGTAACCAAGCACGATGAATCCGATCAGTGCGTTGCGCGTTGTCTTGGCCAGTACCGCGACTTTGCCAGCCGCATCGGAGTAGAGAGCGCCAGCGGCAGTGGCCTCGGCAGTGTTGTCAACCGCCAGGCCGGCCCACAGTCCGTAGGCTTTGTCGCTTAAATGCAGGGAGTGGCCGATGAGCGGAAATGTGAACAACGAGATTGCACCAAGAGCGAGGATGGCTGCGATGGCATACGACGCGTCTTCATCGTCAGCTTCAATCGCAGGTTTGGCGGCGATGATCGCCGAAACGCCGCAGATTGACGAGCCGACCGCCAACAGCGACGTGAGCTTGGGTTTGAGTTTGAAGGCGCGACCGAGAAGGTGCATAAAGGTAAGTGAGAGGGTGATAGCGATGGCGACGAGAAACAGCGAGATACCACCAAGGTGAAGCACATCGCCGAGCAGGAAGCGTGATCCGAGCAGAACAATTCCAGCCTTCAGCCAGAAATCGTACGTGGCTACGCCGGGCTGGAAGATGCGCGGAATACCCACGATGTTTGCAATCAGCAGACCGATCACAATAGCCCAGAGCACAAATTCGATGTTTGGAAAGGGTGTGTGATGAGCCTTGGTGTAGGCATTGATGGATTGTTCAATAAACTTTCCCGCGTATCCCACGACAGCAAGCAGCAGAATGCCGGGAAAAAGCGCGGCGATGCGGCTGACAAGAGTGACGGGGCGAACTGGGGTAATGGCGATCGAAGTCATAGCTTTCTCCTTTCTCTCGTGAATAGGCAACTCACCATTTGATTGGCGGTAACAGATTGAGACGTACCAGCAGTGCCAGAACAAGCGCCAACGCTACGGCAAAAGTGTCAAGCGAGATAGCGCGCCGAGGAGGATCTGGAATATTCGACATGTGAATTCTCCTGAGAGTTCGATTTTCATTCCAGTTGAAATTGGAGCGCCGGGCGGGAGTTGAACCCGCGAATGCAGGTTTTGCAGACCTGCGCGTTAGCCGCTTCGCCACCGGCGCTTTTGGTTCACGGAAGAATGCAACACATCAGCCTCTCCCGCATTTCTAGTACGGCGTTGTCTACTTCTTTCCGTTGTCTTTGAAGTTCAACGCAAAGTAGTATGTCGTGTAAGAGTGACTGGTGGTTACGTTCGTGAGGAACTGGCCACCGCCGAAGTAGCCAATACCACCGCCCAGGTTGAAGTGCTTATTCAGTTCGTACCAGGAGTAGCCGTCGATTTCCGCGCCCACATGACGGCCGTGATCTGTTTTGTTGTTCACGATCGCGCCGCCCGAGGTATTGTAGATTGAGTCCAACGCATCGGCCGCCCAAAAGTCCAGCCCCTGCGCCGTGAGGGTGAGCCGACGATGGGGCTCAATGGTGGTTCCCGTGCGCACCACCTCAATGTTCTGCCAGCCAAACAGGTCGGTGATGCCAAAGCGGTCGTGGGCTGTCGGGTAGATCGTATCGAAGGTGGTGTGCGATCCGTTCAGCGACGGATTGCTGTTTCCCGTGGCATAGTCGTACTGCGTAAAGACGCGTGGCTTGGCCACCACATGCAGGAACTGGTATGCCGCGCCTGCCTGCGCTGCCGAGGCTCGAAGCGGCTGCACTCCGACCTTGCCGGTTTCGAGGATCACCTCGCCTGAGTAATCGAACGCCGTGTGGGCTTGCGCCTTGAAGCGCACACCAAAAGCCTTCTCGTTTTCCTTGCCGGTGGTCTTGCTCTTGGCAGGTTCCACGACCTCTGCCGGCTGAATGCGCCACAAGAAGAACGGCTCAATGTTCGAGTGCGGCACAAGAAAATCATCAATACGGCCGTAGGCTCCGTAGATGTTGTTGCCTTCCTGATGCGGGCTCACGCCATAGGCCTGCGGCACTACAGCAGATGCGGCAAAGATGCCCAGATGCTCGCGCTTTGCGTTCAGGTTCAACACCGCCGCATCGTAGGAGCGGCCCTGGTTGCGCCACTCGGAGTTGGCGAAGATGGTGTTGTTGTAGTTGATGAGCTGCCGACCCACGCGCAGGCTGAACCAGTGTTTTTCGGGCGCGCCGATCTCAGCGTAAGCCAGCTTCAGATCCCAACGAACCGTGTTCGGCGGGCCGATCGGCGGGTTTTGGAAGCCCGGACGGGCGTCCTGTACCTGCGCCGTAGCCCGAAGCCAACTGTGCGTTTGCAGATCCACTTGGAATCGGAAGCGGCTCAACAGGTAGGAATCATCGACCTTCGCTTTGAAGTTTGAATTGTCGTACGCCTCATACCGGAACCGCTCCTCCGCCTGCAAATCGACCCATTTGGGCAGCCTTGCGTCAAGATAAGTCGCCGGGGCAAGGTCGTGAAAGTCATAGGGTGCCGGGTTGCCGGTAGTGCGCCAGGCCGCGCCATTCAAGAAACTCAACGGGTTCGAGGCCGGCCCGGTGATGAATGCGCCGTTGTACCCGGAGGTCGCGTTTCGCGTGGTAATGTCGTCCTGCGCGGCCAGGGGAATAACGGCAGCTATAGCAAACAGAAGAAGTAAAGCAGTGATAGATAGCGGCAACATCAACAGAATGCGCCGCTGAATTCTGGAGAACAAGCGCGCAAAGAAAGCGGGAATGTGCAGAGAGAGAATCAAAGTTCAGATCTCCTGACAGTGGTCTTGTGGTGAGAGTGTTCTATTGAGGGGAATGCCTATCAGCGATTTGCCGATAGCAAGAGGTCGCGAACTCTAGCGCAGACAACAACAGGCCGGGTGCGCCTGAGAGGCACAACAACCGGTCCGAGTTTGGATAGAGGCAACCATCACGAATTGAAAGTAACATACGATAAGTTGAAACGCAAGAGGTTGCGCTTGCGCAACTTGACTTTTCGCATGGACCGCACCTAATATTTGTTTATGCAAGGTCTACTCTGTTGTCGCCGCTGTACATTGCTTTGCGCGCAGAGGTGACCTGGGTCTACAGTCGGATTAATCCACGGTTTCCAATTGCCCGCGATGCAGCAACTGTCGCGGGTTTTCTGTTTTTGTCGAAGAGGAAAAATGACTCAACCTGTTCCAGTGAAAGAGACAAATGCCCAGCGTGCTGAACGCCTGAAGCGCGAGAAGAATCCGTGGGATGCCTTCGATGAGGTGCGCGAGTTTGCCCGCCAGGGGCGCTCAAGCGTGCTGCCGGAGTGGGCAGGTTTGTACTTCAAGTGGTGGGGCATTTACACGCAGGGCGACGGTGTGGGCGCCACCGGCGGCAAAGGCGGCGAGGGCGTAACTTCTGATTTTTTTATGATGCGCATCGGCATTCCCAACGGAATTCTCTCCGCCATTCAGCTTCGCGTCATAGGCGGACTGGCCCGCAAATATGCTCGCGACCTCGCTGACATCACCGTTCGCCAAGCCATTCAACTCCACTGGCTCACCATCGAATCGCTTCCCGAAGTTGTGGATGCGCTGAACGCCATCGGTCTTTCGCCCAAGGGAACATGCGGCGATGTGGTTCGCAACGTGACCGGCTGTCCTTTGGCCGGGGTCGCTGCCGATGAGTTGATCGACGCTTCGCCACTCGCCAACGAGATTTCGGAACTGCTCAAAGGAAATTCCGAGTTCTACAATCTGCCGCGCAAATTCAAAATCTGCGTGACTGGTTGTCCGTCGTGGTGCTCTCATCCGGAGATCAACGACATCGCATTCACCGCGACAAAATTCAACGGTCAGATCGGTTACTCGTTGCGCGTCGGCGGAGGCCTCTCGAAGGAACCGCATCTGGCTGTGCGCCTCAATGCATTCGTTCTTCCCGAGCAGGTAGTCCGCGTCGTCCGCGCCACTGCGGAGATCTTTCGTGCGCAGCAGGGGTTGCGCGAGAATCGCGCGCAGGCCCGCATGAAATATCTGTTTATGAAAGAAGGCTGGACCGCAGAAAGTTTTCTCGCCGAGTTGCAGTCACGGCTTGACTTTAAGTTGCTTCCCGCTGTGCCCGAGCTGGTTCCCGACGACATCTTCCGCGACCACACTGGCATTCATCCGCAACGGCAACCGGGCTTGAGCTATGTTGGCGCATCCGTGCTGCGCGGACGACTGAGCGGCCAGCAGTTGCAAGCTGCCGCCGATCTTGCCGATCGCTTTGGCACCGGCGCGCTACGCACCACCGTTGCGCAAAATCTTATATTCATCGACATACCCAACAACAAAACAGCAGAACTTGCGCATGAATTGAATCAGATCGGATTGCAAGTTGATGGCTCATCTTTCTGGCGCGGCGCGGTTGCTTGCACTGGCACCGAGTTCTGCAAGCTGGCCATCACTGAGACCAAGGGCTTCACGCGCTGGATCGTGGATGAGCTCGAAGAGCGGCTGCCGGAGTTTGATCAACAGCTCAGGCTGCACGTCACCGGCTGCCCCAACGGCTGCGGACAGCACTGGATCGCCGACATCGGCATTGAAGGCAAAAAGATCAAGCACGAGGGCAAGCTCATCGACGCTTATTATTTCTGTCTCGGCGGAGCCGTGGGCCAGCACGCTTCCATTGCGCGCCCTGTGGGCTTTCGCTCTCCCGCAACGCTGGTGCCGGAAGCGATTGAGCGCTTGCTGCGCCACTATCTCGCCAGTCGGCAGCCGGAAGAAAATCTGCGCGCCTGGTTTGCGCGTCACTCGAACGACGAGCTGCGCGCCGATTTGGCAGGCGAGGTTTTAGCGCCCGTCGAACGCGATTTGCCCAGCGGCCCCGTGCCGCACGGGGCCGCCGATTGAGGATCAGCGCATGAGCCTGTTGCCGGTCTTTCTCAAACTCGATGGGCAGCGTTGCCTCTTAGTCGGCGCGGGCACCGTCGCATTGGATAAGATCGGCAGTCTGCTCAAAACGGGCGTGCGGCTGCGTGTAGTTGCACCAGACGCGCAGCCAGAGATTCGGCAACTCGCCACTGAAGGCCGTCTCGAATGGATTCAGCGGCCCTTTGAAATCGCCGACCTCGATGGCAACTTTCTGATCATCGCCGCCACCAATTCCACCAAGGTTAATGCCGCCGTTTATCAGGGAGCCGTCGAGCGTGGCATTCTGGCCAACAGCGTGGACGACCCTCCCAACTGCGATTTCTATTTTGGTTCGGTGGTCAGCCGAGGCGCGTTGCAGATTGCTATTTCAACGGCTGGCGAGAGCCCAGCCTTCGCGCAGCAGTTGCGCCGCGAAATCGACGAGCAGTTGCCCATGGACATTGGCCCGTGGCTCGAAGATGTGGGAAAGCTGCGCCGCGAAATTCTTGCCACGCAGCCTCGGGGTGAGGCGCGCCGGCTGCTCCTGCATCAATTAGCGCAGCGTACGATTTGCGAAGCATCGTCTTGCCCTTTGCGACAGATAGCTCTTCAGCCGCTCGACGAAAAAACCGCCAGTGGCAAAGTTTATCTGGTGGGAGCCGGTCCGGGAGATCCTGAACTGCTCACGGTCAAGGCGCTGCGCCTCATTCAATCAGCCGATCTCATTCTGCATGACGACCTTGTTCCACAAGCCATACTTCGCCTTGCGCCGCCTGAAGCCGAAATTATTAACGTAGGCAAGCGCTGCGGCGTAAAGAGCATCACGCAAGAACAGATCAACGAGCTGATGATTGAGCGCGCCCGTGCGCAACGCAGCGTGATTCGTCTCAAGAGCGGCGACCCGCTTATCTTCAGCCGCGCCGCCGAAGAGATTACAGCGCTCAATGAAGCGGGCGTTTCCTTCGAGATTGTTCCCGGCGTTTCCGCAGCCTTTGCTGCGGCAGCCGCCATCGGCTGCCCGCTCACAAGCCGCAACAGCGCATCGAGCGTGATCTTCTCCACCGGCCATCACGCGTCGTCTCACAGCACGCCACAGCAGCCTCAAATCGAGGACGCAACGCGCGTGGTGTTCATGCCGGGACGGGAGCTGAGCTTGCTAGCCCAGCAATGGCTCGACGAAGGACTTTCTCCCGACCTCCCCTGCGCCATCGTCTCTCAAGCCTCTCAACCCGGTCAGCAACTCCGCTACACTACGCTCGCCGCCCTCAGCGACATCGACCCCATGCCCGCGCCCACTCTGCTGATTGCCGGTTGGACACTTCAAGAGTCCGGTGCGTCATTCCAACCCGCAGAAAGAGACGTACCCGTCACTGTGTTGAGTGTTGTGTAAATTCAGATCTGTACTTTCGAACTGTTCTATTGAAGCTTTAAGTCTCTATCCTGCATACAAAAAGCCCTTCGACAGGATCGTCAAAAGGGCTTGATTCTATGATTGGTCGGGGAGAGAGGATTCGAACCTCCGACCCCCTGCTCCCGAAGCAGGTGCTCTACCAGGCTGAGCCACTCC
>Ga0265336_10001003_pt1 | contig 13881 bp, 14 predicted proteins | sample 42119metaG_FD_193583 | JGI IMG/M metagenome (GOLD analysis project Ga0265336, IMG submission 193583) | Rhizosphere microbial communities from Carex aquatilis grown in University of Washington, Seatle, WA, United States - 4-21-19 metaG | ecosystem: Host-associated > Plants > Roots > Rhizosphere...
ATAGAAAAATTTGGTTTTTTATGGTCAAAAATTCATTCACTCCTATTATTCCACAAGAAGAAAATAAGGGTTTCTTAAGTTTCTTCAAGAAGATAAAGAGGGTTATTAGAAAAAGCAGCAGAAATAGGAGCTTTTCAAAAAAAAAAAAGTTCTACTATTCCGTAATAGTACGTACATGTTTTCAAAAAGACAATTATGATTCTTTGACTTGTTTTTTTCTTTTATGTTCATACAGCCATTTATATAACCTCGATCAAGAATATAACCCTTACTTTTGTAATAAAAAGGAGGGCTTTTATGGGACTATTATATAGTCTAGCGTACGTAGTCGAGCAAATCGACGAACGTACGTTCCAAGCCCGTTTATGCGAGACTGATTCGATAGTGAAATGCTATCTATCGCATAAACTATTTTACCATAATATCCAACCCTTGGTGGGCGATCTGGTAAAATTGGAGTACAACTCGGGCCTTTGGAATGCGAAAAAACGCGTCCAAAATATTGTGGATATCTTGTATTCTAAAAAAAAAACAAGATAAATTCAAAAAGCTGGCTATGCCCATCACGAGAGGGCTGTCCACTTTAAAAGGACTTAATCGCGACTATGATTTCTTTACGATTACGTCTCAGTTCGGCATTAAGCTGGGACAACTCCTTTACTCAACCTTGGGTTTGAGAACGCTCCAGGACCTGGTGAATGTGGAAGCTTTAACTCTTGTTAAAGTCGTCTCTGAATATTGCAACAAATTCGATCAAGAAAGATTCTACGAAATATTCGAGGACCTCCATGTCGAATAATTGAGAATGCCAACAGAATCTTAAGCCAGAGGAGCTAGAGGAGCCAGAGGAGCCAGAGGAACCAGAGGAGCCAGTTGATCCAAAGGATGTATTTGCGCCATTCGGTCATTTATGGACTATGTGTGAAAATTGTGAGACATCCATTTACAAACAATATGCGAAAAAAAACAAATATATTTGTCAACATTGTGGATATCATTTACGAATGGAGAGTTTCGATCGAATCGAATCTTTTATTGATGCGGGTACTTGGGATTCTATGGATGAGAATAAAGAGTGATTGAAGAGATCTATCTCCTTCTATCCAAATCAAATCCTCCATTTGATTTGGATAGAATAAGAAAGTAGTATATGAATCAATCCAACTTTTTGTGTATACTAATACTAGATTGAAATAATTTAACTGGCATTATCCTGATTTTTTAATTTTTCCTGATCGGAAAAATCATCCAAGAAAAAGAAAGAAAAAAGATAGAAAAATTTGGTTTTTTATGGTCAAAAATTCATTCACTCCTATTATTCCACAAGAAGAAACTAAGGGTTCTGTTGAATTTCAAGTATTCAGTTTCACCAATAAGATACAGAGGCTTACTTCCCATTTAGAATTACACAAAAAAGATTTTTTATCGGAAAGGGGTCTACGAAAAATTCTGGGAAAACGTAAACGGTTGCTGGCTTATTTGTCAAAGAAAAATCGAGTACGTTATAATAAATTAATTGATCAGTTGAATATTCGAGAGTCACAAACTCGTTAATTTCATTGTTTGAATTTTTTTTAGTAGTATTCGATTTTTCATTTTGATGAGCCTCACTTTGAGGAATTCATAGAATAATGAATTCAGGAAGAAAAGATATGACTGTACCGGTTACAAGAAAAGATCTCATGATAGTCAATATGGGTCCTCACCACCCATCAATGCATGGTGTTCTTCGACTGATCCTTACTCTCGATGGTGAAGATGTTATTGATTGTGAACCTATATTGGGCTATTTACACAGAGGAATGGAAAAAATAGCGGAAAACCGAACAATTATACAATATCTACCTTATGTAACACGGTGGGATTATTTAGCTACTATGTTCACAGAGGCAATAACGGTAAATGCACCAGAAAAATTGGAAAATGTTCAAGTACCTCAAAGAGCTAGCTATATCCGAGTTATTATGCTGGAATTGAGCCGTATAGCTTCTCATTTGTTATGGCTTGGACCTTTTATGGCAGATATCGGTGCACAGACTCCTTTCTTCTATATTTTCAGAGAGAGAGAATTGATATACAATCTATTCGAAACCGCCACAGGTATGCGAATGATGCATAATTATTTCCGCATCGGAGGGGTAGCTGCTGATCTACCTTATGGATGGATAGAGAAATGTTTTGATTTCTGCGATTATTTCTTAACAGGAGTTGTTGAATATCAAAAACTGATTACACGGAATCCCATTTTTTTGGAACGAGTGGAAGGAGTGGGCATTATTCGTGGAGAAGAAGCAGTAAATTGGGGTTTATCCGGGCCAATGTTACGAGCTTCTGGAATCCAATGGGATCTTCGTAAAGTTGATAATTATGAGTGTTACAATGAATTCGATTGGGAAATCCAATGGCAAAAAGAAGGAGATTCATTAGCTCGTTATTTAGTACGAATCGGTGAAATGAGGGAATCCATAAAAATGATTCAACAGGCTCTAGAGGGAATTCCTGGAGGACCCTATGAGAATTTAGAAGTCCGACGCTTTGATAGAGCAAAGAATTACGAATGGAATGATTTTGCATATAGATTTATAAGTAAAAAACCTTCACCCAATTTTGAATTGTCGAAACAAGAACTTTATGTGAGAGTGGAAGCCCCAAAAGGGGAATTAGGGATTTATTTGATAGGAGATAATAGTGTTTTCCCCTGGAGATGGAAAATTCGTCCACCCGCTTTTATCAATTTGCAAATTCTTCCTCAGCTAGTTAAAAGAATGAAATTGGCTGATATCATGACGATATTAGGTAGTATAGATATCATTATGGGAGAAGTTGATCGTTAAAATGATAATTGATACGACAGAAGTACAAACTATCAATTCTTTCTCTACATTGGGATTTTTCAAAGAAGTCTATGGACTGATATGGATTGTACCTATTTTGACCCTGATATTGGGAATCACCATAGGGGTACTAGTAATTGTTTGGTTAGAAAGAGAAATATCTGCAGCGATCCAACAGCGTATTGGGCCTGAATATGCTGGTCCGTTGGGAATTCTTCAAGCTATAGCAGATGGGACTAAATTACTTTTGAAAGAGGATCTCCTCCCATCTCGAGGAGATATTCGTCTGTTTAGTGTTGGACCGTCTATAGCAGTCATATCAGTTCTACTAAGCTATTTAGTAATTCCTTTTGAGTATCGTCTTGTTTTAGCTGATCTCGATATAGGTGTTTTTTTATGGATCGCCATTTCAAGTATTGCTCCTATTGGTCTTCTTATGTCAGGATATGGATCGAATAATAAATACTCCTTTTCAGGTGGTCTACGAGCTGCTGCTCAATCTATTAGTTATGAAATACCATTAACTCTATGTGTATTATCAATATCTCTACGTGTGATTCGTTGGAATATGAACTTTTACCTCTTTTTCTTTTAGAAATCAAAGAACAAAAAGAGGTTCAATGTATTAAATAGATATTCTCATTTTTTTATTCAGCATTCAGGTTGATGAGTTAAACCAGATAGTTATATGAGTGAAACAAAACAGCTTATCCATTTGTAGTAAGAAGAAAAAATCTCATTCCCTGTGTACAAGAATCAAGTTGAAGTAAACATAAGCAGGGTAACCTGTTTACCCCAAGATTCCGATTTTTTGATTAGTCATCATATCTTGAAGCGGGTGCAAACAAAAGATCAACTGTATGGAGTTTATACTACTTTCTTGTATTTATTACTATACCGGCGATCAATCAAAAGTCAGTGGACAGTTAGGAACACAAAGGTACACAAAAGATTAGTAATCGAGATAATGTAAGGTATCAAAAAAGAGGTTTTTCCACATAAAACGAATCATAATAAGGACTTGAAATTGGTAGAAATGATCAAGTAGTACTTCCCTACGATTCCGATCTAGAGTATGCTACTATTCACTGATTAAAGAAATGACTATCAAGAACGAATTAATCTTTTATTTTTTTTTTGAAGTACCCTCCCCTGAGACAGAAGAAGAGGAAAAAAGAAATGGAATGCCATATATGGAATGAATAATAAAAAAAAATCTTTCTTTATTCTTTCTTCCATATTCATACATATACAATTCTTATCATGATTCATGAACTAATGCCTAATTCTTTCTATTTATTGATACAACGAGTATTTTATTGAAAGATTCAGTTATTACCGAACAAAGAGAGATTCTCATTATAAAGGATAAGATCAATTCGGAAGCAACTTTTTGATTATTCCAGCAGACAGAATTCCATTGGTCTTGGGACTCTCCGATGTATCTTTATTCTGTCTACCCCAAAGAAAGATGCCGATAATACCGAACTAGTCCTTACATTTTTTGTGGCCATAGAGGAGCTGTATGAAGCTGAGGTTTCATGTACGGTTTTGAAATAGCGATGAAAACAGTAATGTTATTTTCGACTATGATTATCTAACAGTTCAAGTACAGTTGATATAGTTGAAGCACAGTCCAAATATGGTTTTTGGGGGTGGAATCTGTGGCGTCAGCCTATAGGCTTTCTAGTTTTTCTAATTTCTTCTCTAGCTGAATGTGAGAGATTGCCCTTTGATTTACCAGAAGCAGAGGAGGAATTAGTAGCAGGTTATCAAACCGAATATTCGGGTATCAAATATGCTCTCTTTTATCTTACTTCTTACCTAAATCTATTAGTTTCTTCATTATTTGTCACAATTCTTTACTTAGGTGGGTGGAATTTCTCTATTCCGTACATATCTATTCCTGAACTTTTCAGAATAAATAAAATGGTTGGAATTTTTGGAATGACAATTGGTATCTTTATTACATTAGCTAAGGCTTATTTTTTTCTCTTAATTTCTATCACAACAAGATGGACTTTACCTAGGATGAGAATAGACCAGTTATTAAATCTTGGATGGAAATTTCTTTTACCTATTTCTCTAGGTAATCTGTTATTAACAACTTCTTCTCAACTTGTCTCACTATAAATAACAGAATACGATAACAAGATTCTCGATTCATAATCTCTCTCAAACAAGAGAAAGAAACTCCCATTTTCTCATTGATATTTACAATATGTTCCCTATGGTAACTGGGTTCACGAATTATGGTCAACAAACAATACGAGCTGCAAGGTACATTGGTCAAAGTTTCATAATTACCTTATCCCACACAAATCGTTTACCTGTCACTATTCAATATCCTTATGAAAAATCGATCATGTCAGAGCGTTTCCGGGGTCGAATCCACTTTGAATTTGATAAATGTATTGCTTGTGAAGTATGTGTTCGTGTATGCCCGATAGATCTACCCGTTGTTGATTGGAGATTGGAAAGAGATATTAAAAAGAAACAATTGCTTAATTATAGTATTGATTTCGGGGTTTGTATATTTTGCGGTAATTGTGTCGAGTATTGTCCAACAAACTGTTTATCAATGACTGAAGAATATGAACTTTCTACTTATGATCGTCATGAATTGAATTATAATCAAATTGCTTTAGGTCGGTTACCAATCTCCATAATTGGAGATTACACAATTCAAACTGTTATGAATTCGACTCAAATCCAAAGAGACAAAGAGAATTCCTTTGATTCAAGAACGATTACTAATTACTAAGATTTTTTTTGGTTAGTCAGTAACTACAAAGAAAACTAATAACTATTGATTGTCGAAAATATTGAAACTGAGAATCTATTTTTCGTGATGGGATGATTTCGAAATATACAATTTGAACCACTATTCAAACTAGTCTTTTTTCGGATAAAGATTCTATTTACATTAATCCATATTCCCATTTCATTCTATGACAAATGGATCATAAACTAAAGAAGAAAAGAGGGTAACCCCTTTTCCTTTCCTGGACCTTTTAGTATGGTCATGATATATTTTAAGTTCTTTGTTTTTTTTTATACATAATGGATTTACCTGGACCAATACATGATATTCTTGTGGTATTTCTGGGATCAGTTCTTGTATTAGGGGGTCTAGGGGTAGTATTACTTACCAATCCAATTTATTCTGCCTTTTCGTTGGGATTGGTTCTTATTTCTATATCTTTATTCTATATTTCATTGAACTCCTATTTTGTAGCTGCCGCACAGCTCCTTATTTATGTCGGAGCCATAAATGTATTGATCTTATTTGCTGTAATGTTCATGAATGGTTCAGAATATTCCAAAGATTCCTATCTTTGGACCATTGGAGATGCGGTTACTTCACTGGTTTGTACAACTATTCTTTTTTCACTAATGACTACTATCCCAGATACATCATGGTACGGGATTCTTTGGACTACAAGATCAAACCAAATTATAGAACAGGACCTCATAAATAACATTCAACAAATTGGGATTCATTTAGCAACAGATTTTTTTCTTCCCTTTGAACTCATTTCTATAATTCTTTTAGTTTCCTTGATAGGTGCAATTACTATGGCTCGACAATAATAAATACTTAGAACGATTCCAAATTCTTAGAATTCTCAATTCTAAATAAAAAAACTCTAAATTTTTGGTCTAAAACTAAATATATAAAATATAAATAAATATATAAATATAGTAATTAAGTTGAACATATTAAGCAATTAAGTTTTATATTCAGTTTAAAATAAAAAAAAATATAAAATAAACAAGTAAGTTTAAAATATAAAATAGCAATATAAATAGCAATATTATAATAAATAAAAATATAGTAAATAAAAATATTGATTTTTTTATAATTAATTATAAACATAAATCTAAGGAGTCAATTAACGATGTTTGAACACATGCTTTTTTTGAGTGTTTACTTATTCTCTATTGGTCTCTATGGATTAATTACAAGTCGAAACATGGTTAGGGCACTTATGTGCCTTGAACTTGTACTTAATTCCGTTAATATAAATCTTTTAATTTTTTCTGACATGTTTGATAATCGACAATTAAAAGGAGATATTTTATCCATCTTTGTTATAGCTATTGCGGCTGCTGAAGCTGCTATTGGATTAGCAATTGTTTCATCCATCTATAATAACAGAAAATCAACTAGTATTAATCAATCAAATTTATTAAAAAATTAGTTATATTTACTACATAACTACATAAATAAACTATCCAAAAAAGCTAAATTTCAATACTTTATTTTAAAAAATTTATTAATTGAATTTTTTTTACTGATTCTTTTATTTGTTTTAATAACTCTTTGAATTGAATTATTCTTAATGAAACAAGAAAAACCAATTGGTGAAAAAATTCGCATTTAGTACGTGTAATTCAATTGTTGAGATCAAATTCTCAATCTTTTGGACTTTTTTTAAGTAGATTCTATTATAAAAATTATTTCAATTTATTGGAAAATTTTTAATGAGCCACTGCTTCATCTGGTGTCTAGAATATAATTGACTCATTTACTACTTTGACCAGATCGAAAATTTTTAATTTTCAAAATTCTAATTTAGAAATTCAATGTCACATTCAGTAAAAATTTATGATACCTGTATAGGATGTACTCAATGTGTGCGAGCTTGTCCTACGGATGTATTGGAAATGATACCTTGGGATGGATGTAAAGCCAAGCAAATTGCCTCCGCACCAAGAACGGAAGATTGTGTAGGTTGTAAAAGATGTGAATCTGCCTGTCCAACAGATTTTTTAAGTATCCGTGTTTATCTAGGGCCTGAAACAACTCGTAGCATGGCTCTAGCTTATTGATACGTTACAAAAAGATCCACCTGAATCATTTGATTCCTATTTACCGAAAAAACCCGTACTCGATGAAAGCTATCATCTCGAGCACGGGTTTCTCTGGTCAAAAAGTATCTTACTCTTAATCATTCATGAATTTTTTTCCTTGGTTAACAATACTTGTTGTTTTTCCCATATTTGCAGGTTCTTTTATTTTCTTTTTTCCTTACAAAGGGAACAAGATCTATCGATGGTATACTCTATGTATATGTTTACTAGAACTTATTCTAACAGCTTATGTATTTTTTTTTTATTTCCAATTTGATGATAAATTAATCCAACTTAAGGAAAATCTTAAATGGATAGATGTTTTTGATTTCCAGTGGAGATTAGGAGTCGATGGGCTTTCCATAGAACTTATTTTATTCACAGGCTTTATTACTACTTTAGCCAGTTTAGCAGCTTGGCCAATTACTCGAAACTGCCAATTGTTTTATTTCCTAATGTTAGCAATGTATAGTGGTCAAATGGGATTATTTTTTTCTCAAGATCTTTTACTTTTCTTTATCATGTGGGAACTAGAATTAATTCCCATTTACTTACTTTTATCCATGTGGGGGGGTAAGAAACGTCTTTACTCGGCTACTAAATTCATTTTATATACAGCAGGAGGATCCATCTTTTTATTAACTGGAATTCTAGGTATGGGTTTGTATGCTTCCAATAAACCAGTACTAGATTTTGAAAGATTAATTAATCAATCATATCCTATCGTATTAGAAATCACATTTTATATCGGCTTTCTTATTGCATATGCTATCAAACTACCAATTATACCCTTGCATACATGGTTACCAGATACCCACGGAGAAGCACATTATAGTACATGCATGCTCTTAGCTGGGATTTTATTGAAAATGGGAGCATATGGATTAATTCGGATTAATATGGAATTATTACCCCACGCTCATTCTATATTTTCTCCTTGGTTGGTAATAATAGGAACGATACAAATTATTTACGGAGCTTTAACTTCTCTTGGTCAACGCAATTTAAAAAAGAGAATAGCATATTCTTCTGTATCTCATATGGGTTTTATAGTTATAGGAATAGGTTCTATAACCGACATAGGCCTAAATGGAGCTATTTTACAAATGCTTTCTCATGGATTTATTGGTGCTGCGTTTTTTTTCTTGGTAGGGACGAGTTGTGATAGAATTCATTTTTTTTATCTTGAAGAAATGGGAGGGATATCTATCCCAATGCCTAAAATATTTGCTTTGTTCAGTAGTTTTTCGACGGCTTCTCTCGCATTACCAGGAATGAGTGGTTTTATTGCAGAATTTTTAGTATTTATGGGACTTATTATTAGTCAAAAATATTTTTTAATACCAAAAATCATAACTACTTTCGTAATGGCTGTTGGAATAATATTAACCCCAATTTATTTTTTATCTATATTACGTCAGATGTTCTATGGCTACAAGTTATTTCATGTTTCAAACTCGAATTTTTTTGACTCGGATTCGGGATCACGAGAAGTCTTTCTTTCAACCTGTCTTTTTTTACCAATAATAGGAATTGGTATTTATCCTGATTTTATTTTATCATTATCCATTGAGAGAGTGCAAACTATCTTATCTAATTATTATCATTATTAGTATTTTATTAATTTTGAATAAAATTGAAGTTTCTATCTATAATAAAATATCAAATAGAATTTTTCTATTGAAATTTTATAAAAGATTTTTTCGTTTTATTACAAAATGAACGAAATTTTCATCCAATAAGATATATGTTGAGTAAGATATATGTTGAGTTTTTGAGAATTTTTTGAAAATTCTCAAAAACTCAACATAAAGATCTTTTTTAATTTTTTTATATAATTTTTATATAATATAAATATATTAAAATATTTTTTTATTTCACTTTTTTTATTAAGTAATTCCTTATAGATAGATATTAGTCTGTTTTTTAATATAAAAATTCAATTTTTATATAAATCTGAATGAACCGTAGCTATGTAAACCTATTCCTAAAAGATTGATACCAAAATAAGATATCCAAATAATAAGAAATCCAATAGAAGCTATAAACGCAGAATTTTTACCTTTCCAATTCTGATTCATTCTAATATGTAAGTAAATTGCAAATATAATCCAAGTTATAAATGCCCAAGTTTCTTTTGGATCCCAATTCCAATAGGATCCCCAAGCTTCATTAGCCCATACTGCTCCACAAAGAATACCTAAGGTTAAAAGGATAAATCCGAAACTAATAACACGATAACTCCAATAATCCAAACGTTCAATTAATTCATATTTATAATAGTTTGGAGATAAAGCAAAGGAGTTTTTTTCCAAAATATTTATCTTTTCTTTCCAATAATGAATTTGGCCGTTTGGAACGGAATGATATAATTTCTCAAAATTAATCTTTTTCTGACATGTAAGAATTAAAAGAGCAACTGATAATAAAGATCCGCATAAAAGAGCTCCATAACTCAACAACATCATACTTACATGCATCATTAACCACTGAGATTGTAGTGCAGGTGCTAATATTGTGGACTTATGCATTTCTGCTGAGAGACAGAAACCTGATGTGGCAAAACCTTGAGTCAAAATGGTACTTAGTGTAGTTATTGTGTTTAACTCATTTTGATGATTCTGAGTCTTTGGAACCATATGAATAACACAGAAACTACATGAAAGAAAGATTAAAGACTCATATAAATTACTTAATGGAAAGTACCCTGAATAAATCCAACGAAAAATTAATAATTCAGTTGTAGATAAAAAAATAATAATCATCCCTTTTTCTAAGGAATTACGTAATTCAACAATTTCGCCAAATAATAAGGTAATCAAATTAATTATGATGACAATTGAAATAATTGAAAAAGATATATGAGTTAATATATGTTCTATATTTAGAAATATCATAAAAGAATTCTCCTTACAGGATTTTGAATTTTGAATTTTTCAATATATTTTAACATATCTAAAGCCATGCCGCCACTCGCATTCAAACCAAGAAGTTACTTTCAAACTTCGATTAAGAAGCTGTTTTGAAACATTTACCACAAAGAAAGCTTTTACTCAAATACCACTAATAAATACAATACTAGTAGTAAGAGCAATAAGCTAACTACTGTTTACAACAGTGTGTCCACGCATTGTACCACACTGCAGAAGGCGCAGATACTGCTCACCTTCCAACAGTGAGCAATGAGTAATAAATACTCCAATCCACTGCTGAGAGGAGCGTCCTGCTCTAATCTAGCGTACTACTGCTTTACTTTTGTTAAGCAGTGATCAATCGTCAGACACTGAAAAATTTGTCTTGTAAGCTCAGCAATGTGTGAACCCAATATGTTGGCAGTTTATACTAATCATATCTACCTTGGTCCACCATAGTGGCTTATTTTAAATTTTAATTGAATCATGAGAAGTTGCAAAGATTTCAAAATTCTATTCGGACTCGAACCTAGATATGTTTATTACTGCTAAGAACAGCATATCTCCTAATTTTAATAGAAAACATGGTAACTTAATTTTTTGAATTCATAAGAAGCTGTCAAGATTCAAAAATCAAATATTGAAATAAGAATTTTGAAAATCTATAAAGAATTCTCATTACATTAATAAATAAATTTTACACATTACATTATTTAATTTTGATAATAATTTGTGAGTTTAGAATTTTTCAATATATTTGAACATATATGTAGTCATGCCGCCACTCGGACTCGAACCGAGATACGTTATGTACTGCTTCCTAAGAGCAGCGTGTCTACCAATTTCACCATGGCGGCTTATTTTCAATAATAATTGAATTGATGATTAATTGTCAAGATTCCAAAATTGTAAGAAACTTGAGAATCAATAAAGAAGATTTGTTTCATCTTATATTGAACTCCTCAATATTTATTTAGAAAAACCATTATTACCATTTTTCATTTTTTTTGTATTTATCTTATTTTCTGTATCAAGAATGATAAGAATAAAATTTTTTTATTTCTTCATATTAATTATTTAACATCTTAGTACTTAGTAGAAATAAGAAAAATAAATGCAAAGTTTTTATCATTTTAATTTTCTGGTAAAAATTTATAGCTCTATTATAAAAATCTCTATAAAAATAGAAATATATAGGGAATATATAAATCTCAATTTATATAGATTGAAGTTCTATTAAACTTTTCACAATAGAAAAAAGAAAAAAGAAAATATTTTTCTTCTATTGTGAAAAATTCATTAATTAAGTACTTAAAACTCTAAAATATCTGTCTTAGGAAAAACTAAATATAATATATAATTTATTAGTTCTAATTAGAGTGTAATCTTAACTAAAATTTTACTAAATAAAAAAAAATAATTCAATATAAGATTGAAATTAATATTAATCAGTTATTTCAAAGCTAGTTCTCTAATCTATAGCATTTTAATCTATATCTATTCTGTAAAAACCAAAAGTTCTTTTATTTGGTTTTTTTTCAATAAAACTTTTTGAATTTCCAATAAAAAGTGATTTTACTAAAGAACAGGTTTTTACTGCAGTTAAATATGCTTTTTTTCTCCAGATATTTCTACGAATACGTTTTTTTGACATAGAAGTACGTTTTTTTGGAACTGCCATTGAAAGGAAGTTTTTTTTATTTTTTTTTTTATGTGAAAGACATTTTTTGTTCAAAAGAAATAATTAAGAATTATTTATTATGTCATTCTTTTATATTTTCTAATATAAATAAAATATCTAAGCTAAGAGGAAAGAATTCTTCGATATTTTTTTGATCTAACTTTCAAAAAATAATAAATAATGTATTTTCATTTCTATTATTAGGTATTTAAGTGAAAGACAAAGAAAAGGACGATAAAATAATAAAAAAACAATGGAGAATCTTAGGAGAATCTTATAGAAATTAAGAATAATATATTTATATATAACTTGAGTAAAAAGAAAAGACTATAAAATTCTTTCAATAAAACTTTATTTATATATTTTATTTTTTTTATAATACTAATATTTTTCTAATACTAAATATTACTCAACTATAAGATATTTAGTTATCTATTGAACTACAGAGAAGATTTCCTTCTATACTTCTATAGAATATATGTGTTTCAATATGTTTTCAATTTTGATATGTTTTTCAATTAGAAATAAAAGAATTTCTAAAATTTTGAAATAGATGTGTATTAAATGTCTATTAATAAAGAAATAAGAAGATTAAAAAAAACAAAGATACAAAAGATAAATCCCATTTTTGCAAATAACTAATAACTAATGAATTCGATTTCTTTTCTTTCAGTTATTCTTTTCTACGTCTAGGTTCAATCGATAACAAAACACTTCAATATATCAAATATGCATTCCAATGGCTTTTGCTACTAGAACCTTCTCAATCACGATTCTTGCTTTTCTTCCCATTCTTAGATAAAGAATTCGATATTCATTCCAAAAAAAGAATGGGTTCCATTGTTCCTATGGTTACCTCTCAAACGGTGAGGTCCTCTCTATACACCGGAGTTTCTTTTTTCAATTAATCAAAAGATTTTTTTAAACACGTCTTCTTTTAGGGGGCCGGCATCCATTATGTGGCGTAGGTGTTACATCACGTATGAAACTTAATTTTATACCACTATGAACAACGCTTTTTAATGCTGCAGCTCTTCCAGGACCAAGACCGTTTATCTTAATTGCTGCTTCTTTCATACCCTGTTTCACTAACATAAAAATAGCATTTCTTGTTGCAGTTTGGGCAGCATAGGGTGTTGGTTTTTTTGGACCTTTGAATCGAGAAGTACCAGCGGAATCCCAAGAAACTACCTGACCCTCAAAATCTGAAACAGCTATAATGGTATTGTTAGAACTTGCTTGAATATGAATAATTCCTTTTTCTAATTTACGTCGTATAGTTCTAAGTAAACGAAAACGTTTAGAAGATAAACGTCGATTCATACGTGGAGCAGAAATCGATCGTTTAGGCTTCGTTAATCGCGGTTTTTTTGACATAGAACTACGTTTTTTTGGAACTGCCATTGAAAGGAAGTTTTTTTTTATTTTTTTATGTGAAAGACATTTTTTGTTCAAAAGAAATAATTAAGAATTATTTATTATATCATTCTTTTATATTTTCTAATATAAATAAAATATCTAAGCTAAGAGGAAAGAATTCTTCGATATTTTTTTGATCTAACTTTCAAAAAATAATAAATAATGTATTTTCATTTCT